>JAABUM010001085.1_pt1 | contig 42516 bp, 63 predicted proteins | sample 5559161 | NCBI WGS metagenome assembly JAABUM01 (sample SAMN10711868, study PRJNA513369) | rock metagenome | isolation source: Antarctica rocks | place: Antarctica: Victoria Land, Siegfried Peak nord
CGGTCGCGGCGCGCTACAGCGACCCGGACATCTGGCGCCGGTCACTGCAGGAAGGAGAGGGCGAGGGACCAGAATCGTAGCCTCGACCTACTTTTACCTTTTCGGTGCGTTGGGCAAAAATGGCCTTCATGCTGGTGACCTGGAGCCCCGGCAGGCCACGGCGATGGCAGCCCTGGCCAGTGCGATTGGGCGGCTGTACGAGACGGCCCAGCTTGAAGAACGCTTGCTGAAGTTGGAGGAGGGTCATCGTGAACAGACTGGCTAACCGGATCATTCGCCTGGAGAAGGACACGCTGGCTAGTGGGGCGCCGCACCGACCGTACGAACCCGAGCGGGTTCTGGTGATTGTAGAGGGGCAACCGCCCAGCGCGTGGGTGCTGCCCCAGAGCATGGTGGCCTCCGCCACAGCCGAGCAAGAGGCCATTGTGGCCCACCGGCGGGCGCAGGGGAACCGCGTGCCCTATGCCCTGACCATCCGCGTTGCCCGGGGCGGGTACACCCTGCAGGTGCAGGATGGTCCCCACCTCATGGCGAACCTGAGCGATCTGGAGCTGGGCCTGATGGGCGCGTATCTGGGCGAGGTGGGCTCAGGTGGCGCGCGTGTCTAGCCGCCCGGGCAGCGACGGAAGCGGTGTGGCTAGCCAGGCTAGAAGCACAGGAGGCGCGCTTCGGGCTGTAGCCGGGGCAAGGAGGAGCCCACCGGGCGCCGGAAGGGCCTGGCGCGGGGGTGGGCTCTAGCGGGGTCCACAGGGTGGTGTTTCATGGCCCTGCGGGCATCGTGGTTATCAGTGTGGCGCCTGCTCGGAATAGACGCAAAGAGAAACCCACTGCGCCAGGTCTGTAGGGCCTAATCATGTAGAGGCGCAGTGGGTTTCGGTCAGCGCCCACGGGCGTCGGTGTAGCTGTGAGCACTGGGCCTACCCTGCAGTGTGGCGCCGGACAGCCGCGGAGCGCAAGAGCGGGGAGAGGAGGAGGGCGAGATATGCAAGAGGATGAGGAGACGCCCCGTGCGCCGGGATGGCTCGGCGATGGCATCCTGCAGGATGGGCGAGACCCGGGCGCAGTGCGGCGTGCAGTGATCAGGGAGACCAACGCCCGCCGGCAGCAGGCCGAGGCCGACAGGGAGGCGCGTAAGGGCCAGGACAGGGCAGAGAGCCCACAGCGGGCCACCGTCCCCGGGAAGCCAGCTCCGCCGCTCAGGGGCCGTCGTGCGCCCACGCTGGCCCGTGTGCATCACGGGCGGCGTTGAGCCCGACTCCCCCGAGGCCCTGAGCTAGAGAGGGTTGGTAAAGGGCTACTGCTCGCTCTTTATGGGCGGGGCCGGTACGCCTCCATGATGATATGTCGGCACCTCGGGCAGATGCCCGGGTTGGCCTGCGCTTCATCACACAGGGGGCAGCTCCGGCTTTCGGGGTGCCGGACCAGATAGCCGTGCTCTATGCGGCGGATCTCCCGGGTAGCGAGGCGTATCCAGGCCACGCCGCGGGGAGAGTCCTGGCCGCGGTCGCTGGCTCCCACTACTCCACCCTCTGTAAAGCGCCCACCTTGTATGACCCTTCAATGGGGGTCACAGCCCCATCCAGCGCCGCCACCAGGGCCGACGCAACCACGCGAGTTCTCGTTCCATGGCCTCACGCCGCCCCCGTTCAATTCCTAACTCGCCAGCAATCTGCTCAAGCCGAGCGTTCTTCTCCGCTAGTTGCTCCTGATAGGGCTGAAGCAACGCAGCAAGGTCTGTAGGGGGCATTTCTTGCGACATAGGCGATGGTACAACGGCATTGGAGGGTCTTGTAGGCTCCTGTGCCGCCTCTACCTCTATCGCAGCCCTGGAGACCACGTACGCCTCACCGTTAGGGGTTAGAACTCTACCAGATTGGTAGACTCCCTGCTTGATACGGTGCCTGATAGTGTTCTTATGCACTCCAAGCAGTGAGGCTGCCTCTGTGATGGTGATGGGGTCACCGAATACCCCTTGGTCTTCGTCGGCCATGAACCCCTACTCTCCACCCTCGCTGAGGTCGGCATAGGGCATCTCCCAGCCGTAGATGCGATGTGTCCGGGCCGCCTCCTGGTACGCCTGCTCATACTCCGGCTCGTGGTGCTCCAGGATGCGCCAGGGTGTGGCCACGATGGCCGAGCCCTCGCCGAGCTGGCCACGCACCTCCACACGGACGCGCAGGGGCAGCCGCAGGGGATCGTAGGGGGGCTGATGTTGCTGCTGACTGGTCATGGGCTACTCTCACCCCCAGGAGTCGGGCCCACACTGTCCCGTGAAGCCAGGGCCACCACATCGGCCACGCGGACGCGCTGCCCACTCCCGGGCACCAGCCAAGCGGGCAGCAGGCCCTGCCTGATCCACAGGTAGAGACGGCCCTTGGTCACGCCACAGAGGCGCCCGACGTCCTGAACGGAGAGGGCGTCGGCGGGCAGCGGCGTGCCATCTCCTGCTGCGGCGGCCGCCATGGCGCGCTGTTGGGCAAGGTTCTGCACATCGGCCACGCGGACCAGAGGCCCATAGCGGCCCCGCCAGCTGGCGGGGCCGGCCCTGCTTCACCCAGGTCTCGATGTGCCTTCTGGTGACGTCCGTGAGACGCAGGGCTTCATAGATGGCCACGGCATCGGCGGGAGCAGGAGGGGCAGGAGGGGGGACGAGAGCCTGCACGGCCGCACGACTGACGAGACGATAGTGGGGTCCAGGGTACATGGCCACACGGCCCCGGCGAATCCAAGAATAAATGGTCGCCACACTAATGCCCAGGGCCTGCGCGGCTTCCCACACACTCTCCAGGTCGTCGGGTGCTGACTGGGGGTTGTCGTTCGTGCCCATGGCACTACGCCCCTGCCTGGTCGCCTGGAAGGAGTATGCCCTGCTTCTGGGCAAGGGCGCGCACATCGGACTCACGGACGAGCAGGCCATGACGGCCGCGCCAGCTGGGGAGCAGGCCCCGTCGAATCCAAGACGCGATGCGCCAGCGCGCCAGTCCGATGATGGGGGCAACCTCGTACACCTGGCGTGCCTCTGCCGGGGCCTGAGGGTCTAGGGGAACGCACAATGCACGCACAGCGGACAGGCTCACTAGGCGACCCCGTGGGGAAGGCTGGGCAATGAGCCGCCCGCTCCTGATCCAGAGTTGCACAGTGGGGGCCGAGAACCCGATTGCCTGGGCGGCCTCGCGCACGCTCACCAGGTCCTCGGGAGCCTCCTGGCCCGCTGTCTGCCCACCGTCTGCCATGCCACCCATCATGTCTCCTCTGCCCAATCTACCCACGGGGCTGCGGACCGCGGTCCCGGCGTACCTGCTCCACATCATCTCTGTTCAGCAAGAGATACGCCCCGGCGTGTGGCGGCGTGATGCGCTCTGCCCTGATCCGCCCTGCGCCCACCCATCTCTGGACCGTCCGGGTGGTGACGCCCAACAAAGCCGCAGCCTGGGGCGTCGTCAACCGATCGTCCGACTTGCCCATGCTCATCGCCTACTCCCCGGCCCTGGGGCAGTCAGCGTCATCCTGGGTGATGAAGCGGGTGAGCGTGTCAATCGCCCGAGCGAGAATGGTGGCGGGGCTGTTGTTCAGAGCAGTGTCGTAGTGGGCCTGCTGGTTGTCACCCGGCACATGCTTCAGCTTGTCAGTGAGCGCGCCCTTGACAGCGGCAATGCGCGCACTGGACGCGGCATCGGCTCGTAGCTCGGCTATGAGCGCCGCCTGCACCGCAGGCGTTGTGTCCCCCACGGCCGCTAGCACCCTGGCCCGATGCTGCGCCCAGCGGATCGGCGTCCCGTTCGTCAACTGGGCGCGCACCTGACCAACAACGGCCGCCCCCAGTGGCGAGAGTTGCACGGCGACCCGCTGGGTACTCACCCACATGTGCCGCCATGACCCCCGCCGTAGGGCTTCCACCGTCTGCTGCTGCCAGTCAACGAGGATCAGCCCAGCGCGGCGCAGCTTTCGTATAGCGCGCAGGTGCGCTTCAATCGCCGCTCGCCCCGTGCCCTCGGGCTCGAGTAGCGCTCCCCGGTCTGGGGACGGCGGAGGCGCGAGCAGAAGCACGCGCCGCTCGAGCTTGCCCAGGCGCAGGCCTGCCAGCGTGGCGGCGTCCCGCTCAGCAGCCCGGGAGCAGCGCGCACAGTCCAGGTGGGGGCGTACCATGTCCAGGATCCTGCCCCAGCGCGCGGGCATGACCGTGGCATCGCCGGCATCCCGGGCCATGCCCTGCCAGGCCACTGGTCCCCACTGGTCGACCACCATGCACGAGCGCACGGCATCGACGGTACAGGGGAGGGGCGCATAAGACGTTGTGTCAGTGACACCGTCCACACCGACACAACGTCTTATGTCATTCTCCTGAGCAGCGTCGACTAGGGGCTGGGTCTGGGTGACCATGGCACTACTCCCCGCCCTCGCCGCCGGCGGCACCCTCGACCTTGCGCAGCATGGCTTGTCCGCGTGGGTGTGCCCGGGGCTTCACGCCAGCCATGTACTCCTCAACCCATGCCCGCGTGGTCAGGCGCAACTTGGGGCCAAAGTCCCTTGTGCGCAGCTTGCCCCGGCGAGCGGCCGTGTTAAGGGTGCTGGTACTCCGAAACCCATAGAGAGCCGCTGCCTCCTTGATGCTGAGAAACTCTTTCTCCATGCTCGCATTCTATCATATTGTCGCTCTACTGGGGCATATTTGCCCACCCTAGCCTATTGCATTTGTTGCTCAAGTGAGCTATAATAAGAGGGTAGGGAACAAAGAAAAGGCCGACTCCCCTCCTGCCAAGAAGTTTGGAGCCGGCCAAGTGAGAACCCCCTACAAGGAGGCTTCAAGACAATGGTAGCAGGAACCACGGCCACCCGCACAGCGCGCAAGTCCACCGCCCGCGCCTACAAACCCCACGTGCGCATCCTGGACGCCAGCAAGGGCCTCTACACGGTGCAGTCAGAGCGCTACACGTACCTGCTCTACGCCGTGGACGTGGCGCAGGGCACGTGTGAGTGCGAGAGCGGCCAGCGCGGCTTTAAGGGCGTCAAGAAGCTGGGCGGCGTGTGCAAGCACCTCTACATCACCCGCCAGTACCACGCCCACCGTCTGGCCAACCTGGCCGTCACAACCCCACGCCCCGCCACCGGAGAGGTGGCGGCCAGCGTGGCCCCGGCGCCTGCCTTCATCCCCGCCCCGCCGGCGTTCTCTGAGCTGTTCGCCGCGTAGTGGATTCGCCTGGAGGTTGGGGCAAGATTGCCCCAACCTCCGGACTAGGATGAAGGAGAGAGCCGCCGATGAGACCAACCATCACCCCATCCCAGAGCTATTCTACGACGCCCCCCACCGCGCTCCTGCAGGTGTGTGACGCACCGTGGCCCGGCGATACCCGTCTGGTGATGCATGTGCAGCCCGGTGCGCCCGTTGGTTTTGCTGATGTGCGCCTGGGCATGGGGCGCGGCACGAAGGGCAAGGGCCAGCGACCTGGAGACGATCCTGCCCTCATCATCGCGACGCTGCGCCGCCTCTCGGAGCATCTGGCCCAGTATGCCCAGGATTACGAGGCTGCCTGTCTTCAGGACACACAGGAGCCGGCGCTGTGCCCCTGTGGCGAACCCGCGACGACCACCGAGCACTGCGCCACCTGCATCGTGTTCTAGCCCCCCGTGGGGCCAAAAGGGACCACATGGTCCCTTTTGGCCCGGCTAACCCCCACCGTTCTAGCCGCCATGACGAATTCTCGCCGGTGAGAATTTTGGCCCAGGGCAAGCCCCCGGCTCTAATCCCACCCCTGGCCCGGTTTTTTGGACGTCCAAAAAAGTGCTTACGTGAACACTTTTGGCCTCACCCATCTATGAGGAGCACACCATGCCCACCTGCCCAGAGGGAACCGTCATCCCCGACGCGACCAACCCTGAGAAGTACACCCGGCCGATCACCTTTAGTGAGCTGTTCAAGGCAGCCTATGTGCTGAGCATGGGCATTGCGCGGCTGGCCGATGAGATGCTGACCACCCAGAACGGGACCAGCAGACCCCAGTCGTGGGACGAACTGCGCAACTCTTCAGAGGCGCTGACCGCCATCGCCGACCACGTCTGCAATGATGCCCGGTACTGGGACGATGATGAGGACGACGCGCCGGCCAGCCGCACGCCAGCCAACACCAAGAAAGAAGAGACAGCCCAATGAGCAAGACGACGATCCTCCGGCCCCTGACCTCGGGCGAGGTGCGAAACATTGCTGTGGTGCTCGCCGCCACCATCGCCCGCGATGGCGACAAGATGACCAGGACAAGCGGCGACCTCAGCGGTCTCTACGACCGTCTGCGCAATGCCGGCGAGGCGCTGTACGCCATCGCTGACTATGCCTGCAACAACCTCGGGGACGACGAGCCGGCCACGGCTGCCCCATCGAGCGCGCCACGGGAGAGCCACTCATGACCACCACCACGGACGCCACCCCAGGCGACAAGCACGCCGCCACCCAGCTCCACCAGGAGGGCCTACGCCGCGCCCTGGCCATCCTGAGCGGCCAGGAGCCCACAGCGGCCTACTACGCCCTGCTCCAGCTCCAAGAGGCGGGGCAGCTCGACGCCCAGCTTGCCAAACACGCCCGGGCGCTGACTAAGCTCGACGCCTGCACCACGGCCCATCTGGAGATGAGCCACGCGGACCTGGAGATCCTCCTGCGCTGCATGACCTACGCCTTTGAGGAGCTGTTCGGGAGCATCTTTGCTCACAATGCTATCGACGACGAGACCAGCCTGGGCCGCCTGGGGGACTTCGCCCACGCTCTCGCCGTTGTCGCCAACCAGGCCGCGGGGGCCGCCTGCTGGTTCACGGGCCCGCCGGCGCCACGGACCACGGTTGCCGCGCCGCCAGCCACCGCCTAGCACGCGGTGACACTGTGGCCCCCGCGTGCCCACACACAGGGCGCACGGGGGCCACAGGCCCACGAGAGAGAGACCACTCGTAGCCACAAAGGAGTAAGACCCATGACCACCACGACCACGACCACGCCCCCGAGCGCCCGTGCTGTTGAGGCACAGAGGCGCGCGGGTGAGTTGGGCGCCATCGCCGCGCTGCTCCCCCAGAAAGACGCACGGGCGCGGCTCCTTGGCCTGGAGCGCGCTGCTGGGGTGGACCCGGCCCGCGCCGACCTGACCCTCTCTCTGCTGGATGAGATGACCACCACACTCTGGTTGCCCATGAGTGAGACAGAGGCGGAGGCCATCAGGGCCGCGCTCGTCGGGGCCATCGCCACGCAGTTTCATCAGATGCAGCGGGAACTGCCCCTTGATGGGGAGGAGTTGGCTGTGCTCCACTCCCTGGCAAGCGCGCTCGCCACGATCTGCCGCGCAAAGCAGAGCGCGGACGCGGCCTGGGACGTGGAGCGCACACGCGGCGCGCCCGCGGCGTCCGAAGCCCGACCGTGACCCCCCTTCTTTTCCAGGGAGTCGTCCCTCCCCCTTCCCACGCGCCACGCCGCGGCCCGAACGCAGTGGTTTGCTCGGGGGCAAAACCCGTAGTGAGTCCACATTGTGTCAAGGCAATGCTTCTGGACAGCAGCAGACACCCGTGCCGCGGGGGTGGCAGTTACGGCGTGCCCGCGCGGTCTGATGCAATCGGTACTCACTACCGAATTGCTGCGGCAATTCATCTGTTCGCCCGAGCGCAGGAGCGAACGCAACCAAGCGAGCGGCCCGGCGAGTTTGGTGTAGTGAGTACCCCAAACGTGCGACACACTCCCGCGAGGCAGTATACACCCCGGACGGAGAGGGGCAAGGCCGACCCCTTGGAAGAAGAAGGGCCGGGAGTGACGGGGCCAGCTAGCCCTTTACCAGCCCTCTCTAGCGCAGGGCTTCCAGCAGTCGTGCCAGGCCGCCTGTGTCCCCGATCGTCCCTGCATCCTGGAGCTGCATCAGTTCGGGTATCAGGTCGGCCAAGCGGTTGAATACCTGAGCCTTCTTGGGGTGCATGCCAACGTCGCGGGCCACATCCTCGGCGCTTTTGGCCGCAGGCGACTCCTCGGAGATTGTCTCCGAGGATGGAGTAGGCGTGGCCGACGTATGTCGGCCCGGCACGATGCCGTGCAGTTCGTAGAGTCGCCGGATGGCCCGCGCTGTCTCGCTCGGCTTCAGTCCCCGGCGCTCCGCTGCGACCCCTGAAACAACTGGGACACTCTGTCCCAGTTGTTTGGCCGATCGTGCGTTGCCGGTTGGCACCCTCTGCCCGTTCCTCCTGGAGGTAGCAGCGGACTACCACGTATACGAGTCCCCCAATACAGCGGTAGCGATGTAAAAGGCACCGACGTCAGCACCGACGTCGGTTGGATGCGCCGGCACCGGTCCAGTACCGCCATTTTGTGCGTGAAAATGGCCACCGGTACCGGTGCAGTACCCGCCTTTATCCTGCTTCACACCGCGCAAGGAGGGTTCCATGGCCACCGGCGCGCATAATGCTGGCCCCCATTTCATCACGTGGCCCACCACTGCCCCCCCCCCGCCCTTGCTCTCTGGCATGGGGCAGTGATCAGGAAGTTGGGGAGGGCTCTTCACGGAAGAGAAAGTCCCACAAGCTATCTTTCATGGCTTCAAGCAGGTCTCCCTCCAGTGTGCAGACGTAGTTTCCAGCACGGCGAGCTGTAAGGATGGCGGTCTTGTCCACAGGCTGAATGCTGCGCCAATCAACGTAAGCTTCTTCTTCCTGACCAGTCCCTATGGGCAAATAGAAGGTATTGGGCACCCGGCGGCGCGTTACATTCCCCCATGTTCCTTGAGGGATGTCGGCCTTTCGGAAGACGCGAGCAACCAAGACTGTGTCGGTCAGTGTTCCCGGTTTGATCGGCTTATCAATCTCGCATCCATGACTCAACACAATGACGCGAGAGGGAGCGGTGTTCGTCGTGGCCTCATCATCAGGCAGCTTGCGCGACACAACGACGCGACGGAAAATGTCTCCTTGGCTTAGCTCCTCATCTGGGACGACGAGATAGCTCACCAGTCAGAGCCATTATCCACAGAGGGGAAATCGTCTTCAACGTACAAACGCTGCGCATCGGCGCGCCGAGACTGACGGGACCGCGTGCGTGCCGCCATCTGCTCCACAGTGCGCTCGGGCACACTATCATAGAACCTGCTCTGCAATTGCTCACTAGGCAGGGGGGGGGCTTGTACGTCAGTGACCTTCTGGGCAGCCATAGGGAAGGCCTCATCTCTTAGCTGTAGTGTTAGCGATGTAGCGTTTGATGCCTTGACACTCAGTGGCCGCTGGACCGGGAATGTTGCTGTTGCTGAAGACGGTATGAGGCAGAAAAGAGTGGCAGTCCCTGACCATCTAAGGCGTTTTAGCTTTGACTGGGTAGAAAACGATTTAGGAGTTCTCTGATGCCTCGGCTTGATCATCGGCTACTTCTTCCCCCTCCTTGGTCAGCTTGTACCCCAGTAGACGAGCGAGCAGTTTGATGTACTCATCGGCTGTCTGCTGGGCTAGGACGACTCGAGCCACAACAAAAGCATCGACGTGGGTGAGCTTTTGACCATCGCCCGGGATGAGGATAGGAGGATTGGCATGCGCGAAGGTCAGCCGCAAGTCACGGTCTGTCGGTTGGGCAAATGCAAGATTGGCATAGGGGGCAATGGCCTTGTCAGGTGAATCAATGATCCTGACAGGGACCGAGCGCATTTCCCCATCCACCTGCACAGGCGCGTGCCTCTGGTTCTTTGCGGTGTGCCCATCTCGTCGCGTATTCGGCATTCACCCTCCCTCCCATATACCGGTATCTATACAATACCCTAACGACAGGGTCATGCATACGGTATGGGTAGACGATCTGGCTATCTTGCAAGGCCCCGTGGGAGCCGGGCCAGGCCGCCCGTGATGCATTCGGGCCGGCGTGGGCGTACGGCTAGCCCTCTCGCGGCGCTGCTGGCTCCTGTGGGCCAGCCCGCCGGCGGGCCTTCTCTGCCCTGTCCTGGCCCCTCTGGACGGCCTTGTGGGCGTCATCCTGCTGGCGACGCGCGTTGGCCTCCCGGATCGCCGTGCGGCGGGCGGCGCCGTTGTCACGCCCATCCTGCAAGACGCCATCGCCGAGCACCCCTGGCGTGTTGGGCATCTCCTCAGCGTCTGGCATATCTTTCCCTCACCGTGCGTTTGCCCCTGATCCGGAAGCGTCTACGCGTTCTGCCGCAAGATGCGCGCCTCACCTCTAACGCAGCGATCCCCAAGGAGCCGCGTCGCGCCGACCCCTCCTCACTCTTGCACCCGCGCTGCTCAGGCGCCACACTGCGTGATAGGCCCCTCGTGCCCACGCCCACGTGAAAAGCTTCCGCGGGCACTGACCGAAGATGCAACATGGTGCCCTGAAGATGCCGGCAACCGCTCCGTTCCCGCCGCACTGCCGGCGGGGGGGGGGTGAGACCGGAAACGAGAAAGCGGAGAGGCTGGAAGGATGACCGTACAGATGAGACGCGCGGTAGCAGTCGCGTTGGTGATCATGGCATGTTTGGGCTGGCAGGCCGCACCGACTCAGGCACACGTAGGGGCGGGCCTAAGCACCGTCACGAGCTTAACCCTGCCTATTGACCAGACGACCCTCTACTACGACGAAGGACCGCACGGATCTCCTCAGCCTGATGGCTGGTGGAAGAAAAGCTTTGATGATAGCCAATGGGATCGTGTTGTGCCCGTGACGAAGCAGATACAGCAGTGCATGACCGACCAATCCAGGGTCAGAGCACGGGCGTATTGGGGTACCCAGACGGGGGACTACTACATCTTCCGCTCTCGATTTGTCCTACCTGCCGCGCGCAACTACTATCACAGCACGCTGTATGTTGGCACGACCCAGCGCGGCCTCACCACCTACCTAAATGAGCAGAAAATACGTGAGGCGAAGCCACTCTATGCGCCCTTCCTCATTGATGTCAGCACGGTCATCACTGGCGGTGTGAACACCTTGGTCGTCCGTGCAGGTCCCGGCAACTGTGATGGCCTAGCGTTCACCCTGAATGTGAAGGCGACTGGTGTCCAGACTGGCACGAACACGGTGGTGTCCACGGCTACTCCGGGCACCTCGGGGCAGTCAGGGATAGCAAGCGCAGCAGCACCCCTGTTCGGTCACGGTCCCGAACTCTATCTTTCCACGGTCAGTGGACCCAGTAACACGCCAGTCACAGCGAAGGGGTTGGGCTTCACTCCTGGTGAGCAGATTGGCATCGTGATTGTCCCCCTCGGGCCGGGCATGGGCTTCTGCGAGGGTGCCGGCAAGCTAAGCGACTGCACGTCACTTCTCGCTACTGTGGACAAAAGCGGGGTGTTTTCACTCACCTTCCCGATCAAACCGTCTCCGGCCCGACTCTATGGCGCATACCAGGTGATTGCCTTCACGCATGATGGAAGGGAGAAGGCGTTCGCGCTGTTTGGTTTAACACAATAAGGCGGTTGCCCACACAAGCGCCCTCCTGCGCGCTGCCCGGCGAGCAGTCCGTACCTATGCCGGCCCGTCCCTCTCTCCCATCTGCCGCTCTAGGCGCGCACGTTGCCGCTCAAGCCTGGCCAGCAGCCCTCGTGCTCCGCCTCGTCGCTTTGCACGCGCCGGCACAGCCACACCATGGCACGCCTGGCATCCAAACAGGGCCGCGCCTGGTGGCAGGTAGAGCCGGGCTCCACGCACGCCACAGGTGGGGCAGTGGAAGTAGATGGCCAGGCCACCATGGGTGGTGTCCAACTCCAGGGGCAGGACTTGCTCAGAGGCGCGCTGGCCGTCTGGTGTTGGCTCCCACAGGCGCACAGCCAGATGCCCAGCACTGTCTCTCCGTTCGAGCACGTACTGCCGCTGGGCAGTCCCAGCTTTGGCACGAGGATCCGTGAGCAGGCCACACGCGCCAGGACCATAGGCGATGCTCTCCAACAGAGAGCGGGCACGCAGCGGCCAGCAGTCACCGATCGCCACAGTCGTGGGGGCGCGCTTACCGGCCATGGGCCGCCGCCTTGCGGAAGAGTCGCCAGGTCGCGCCCGAGAGGCCAAAGCCGCCCTTATCGAGGCTCTTATCGCGTTCCTGACGGCTGGCATAGGTGAGGCGGTGACAGTGCCGGCAGGCGTAGACCGTCGCCCCCGGAGGCAGGTAGACCCCGCTCACCCGGCGGCCACACGCGCCCGCGAGGCCCGGGCAGAGCAACCAGAAGGGACGCCCCCGGATGGGCTGCGGCGGCGACTGGACGGCGACGCGGCTTTCATGCGCCACGCCGGCCACGGTGTAGAGGAGGCAGACCACCAGGCCGGTCGTCTCCCCCACCCCCTGGGCTCTCTCCACCTGAACGCTCAGCTCCCGCACCATGCGCCCTCCCCGCTTCCAGCGGAGATCACAGTGCCCCCCTGGGCCGCAGCGTAGCGCCGACTCTACCGTCTTCACCGTGAGACCATAGGAGCCCTCCACGGTCGCCGCCTTGTGGTGCGTGCCCCACCGCGTACTGCCTGAGCCGCCCATCAGCTGCCCCTCCCTCGCGCGTACATGTGCGCGTGCGATTTACCGTAATCCCGCCATTAGCCGCCATTAGCCCGCCAGTCTGTCACGCCCCTGCGTTCACGCGCGTCACCCCGCCGCGCCCCGGCCTGGGGAGGGCGGCAAGCGGGCTGAGGTCCTCCCCGCGTTCCCCCTCGCTGTTCCCCACGATCGTGAACGTCGCCGGCGCTACGGGCGTCGCCCCAGCCTCCAGAGGCTGGCCCCACTGGCCCAGTTCCATGGAGGCCTGCTTGAGGAGCGCGCGCATCTCCCGGAGCAGGGCCACATCGAGGCGATACTCCACGGCGACCCGGCCGCCAGCCCCGACCACACGGGTGCGGCGCTCCAGCAGCCCCGTGGTCCCCCCCGGCACGCCCTGCATGAGCGGGTCCGCCGCCCTCTCATCAAGGATGCGCCAGAGGCGGCGCCGGAGGTCATCAAGATCGGCGACCCGGACCTGCTTCTCGGTGATGCCCGTCCGGGCAAGCGCGGCGTGCTGGTCAGCGATGATCGTGGCCACCTGCTCCGCAAAGAGGGGATGCGCCTTCCACCGGGCCAGTTGCCGCCGTGACCCACCAATCTCAGCAGCGATCTGCGCATCTGTCAGACAATCCTCTGCCACCAGGAAGGCGGCCTGACGGCGTTGGGTGGTCCAGGCGAAGAGCGGGGAGGTGGCTGTTTCGTGTGCCATTTTGTGCCATCACCCTCCTGTTTCGTGGCTCATAGGCACGGTAAGCGAGCCACAAAGCGGGCATTTGTGGTCAGCACGCCACTGGTTTTCGAGGATGGCAGCGTCCCGGCAGATCGTTGCCCTGCTCACTCCCAGGACCTGAGCGGCCGCCGACTGCCACCCATAGCGCCCCGTCATACCCTTGCCCGGATGCTGGAACATCAGGCGGGCCACCTCTCTGCGCCGTAGTGTCGCGGTCAACGCCCGCCAGCCGTTGTAGTTCCGGCGGCCACCCGCACGCTTGCAGATCTCATCCCACGTCATTGCTGGGCACCCCTGACTGTTACGCACTTATGGCTAACCGGTTGTTGCGCACTTATGGAGCACAGGGACATCAGCTGCCCCTCTGGCGGCCACGGCGCTGCCTGCTCTCACGGAGTTCGGCCTCGAGCTGGGCGGCGTCCCGGCAGATGGTAGCGCGAGAGACGCCCAGAGCTCTGGCCGCGGCGGATTGCCAGCCATAGTTGCCCAGGACGCCTTTGCCGGTGCAGGGGGGGTACATAAACTGGACAAGCCGGAAGCGTCTCTGGACGACAAGCGCCTGCCGCCAGCTATTGTAGTGCCGTCTGCCCGCGGCACGCCGGCACACCTCATCCCAGGTCATGACGCCCCCCAGTTCCTCCTGACTGTTGCCCACTTCTTACAACGAGCCTACTAACTGAGTGTTGCATGCTTCTGTTCACGCTGGTCTTCCTCGCCAATCTCCCTGGCCCCGCTCAAGATGGGTGCGGATGGTGCAGGTGCGGGGCATCAGCGCTACTCCTCTTGTTGGAGAGCGTCGGCCTGGAGCTGGGCCACGTGGTCTCGCGCCGCGGCGAGGTCTTGCTCTGCCTGAGCCACTGCCTGAGTCGCCCGGGCCAGTGCATCCGCGCGTGCCCGTGCCGCCGCGGCTCCCGTGGCCACGTCTTGAGCCAGATAGGCGCGCTCCAGGACCTCCCTCAGGCGTGCCTCATCAATGGTTGTCTCCCGCGCCATGCGCACGACCGCCCGCCTCTGGGCTTCGGCATCGTCGCGGGACGGGGTGGGATACAGTTCCAGGCGATGCAACGCGCCCAGAGGCGACACGGCCATCCCCATGGCCTGCCGCAGTGGATCCAGCGGGAGCTGCGCCGTCAGGCGATCGGAGTCACCTAGACCTTCAGACCGGGCGTAGATGGCGAGCAGGTGCCCCAGGAAGCGCGGTTGGGTGCGGCAGGACCTCGCCACGCCCCAGTGGCGGTCACTGGCCATGAGGTCGGCCCAGCGTCGTTCGCTCCGACAGTTTTCATCGAGATCACGCATGGGACCACTGAGTGTCGTCTTGTCATAGCCATCGAAGAGGATCCAGAGCTGCGCGGCGCAGGTCATGCAGATGAGCACAAACCCGTCAGGCTTCTCCTGGGGAATAGGCCCGGTGATGGTATGCCCGCGCCGGCGGTAGCGATCCACCTCTCTGTGTGCTGTTTCAAGGCCACCGAGGCGTATCTGCTCAGCTCGGGTGAGTGTCGTGGTCATCTGGTCTCCCCTTTCGCGTCGTCAAGGGACAGCGCGCCGATCACATCACGCAGCGCCTGGCACGCGTCGGCGTGGCGACGCTGCGCCTGCCCCACGGCATGTCCTGCTCCCCGTACGATGCTGGGGGCCAGCTCCAGAGCAAGGCCAGCTTCCACATACTCCCGTGGTGTGCGCTCAGCGTCCCCCCTGATGCGCAGTGCCTCAGCCTGCTGGCTGGCCATCTGGCGCTGCGCCTCCTCCATGGCCGCGGTCGCCTCCGCAACGCCAGCTGCGGCCACGGCAACGACACAGCGGGCAACCACGACCTTGGCAGCGGCGCTGTGTTCCTCCAGGTCCTGGACCTCCCGGCGTAGGCTAGCCATGGCGGCGCCATCGGCACGTTCCACGGCGGCGCGGTAGAGGACGGGGAGATCGCGCCGACGCGCCTCCAGGCTGGCCACCTCGTTCATGGCGGCGGTGAGTGCAGCCTGGGGAGTCGGGGTCAGTGGTGCGATCGGGGTCTGTGTGGGCGTCTGTGTACTCATGGGTCGTGCGTCCTTTCTTGTCGTGCGGCGCTGCCGCAAGCCTGTTGGCTCATGGCCGGCCAGCGCCTGGTCAATGGCGGCCCGCTCGGGGTGGGTGCAGATGGTGCAGGTGCGGGCCATGGGCGTCTTAGGAGCCGTAAAAAGATAACTTCCCGTTTTGGAGAGAGAGCGCCGCTTGCACGGTGCCGTCGATACTGGGAACTTAATGCTTGACGAGCCCTTAGCCTGACCCAGGCGTGCTATAGTGGGAACCTGGGGCTATGATGTCACGCAAGGGAGAAGGCGCATGAAGCGGTTCGTTGGAGTGGCCCTGCTGAGCGTGATACTTATGGCAAGCACGGTGAGCCCGCCCCCTCGCGCTTGGGCGGAGCCTCCTCCGCTGATACCGCTCAGCCCCAAGGGACAACTTAATCAGCAACCCTGCGTGGTCGGTCGCCCCTGCTCCTGGAAGCCGGGAGACCCCGCCCCCGGCTCTTCGGTACGGGTGTGGAACCTGGGCTATACCAAGGGAGATGACCACACGCCACCAGGTCCTCGCGCCACGTTGGTCGAGATTGGCCCCCTGGCATGCCAGGTCGGTCCGTGCGGGGTTGCCCTGATTATTGAGAGCCTGACCAATGAGTGGGCCACGGATGCCCGCATGCAGGTCACTGGCGTCTACCAGGCTAGCCCGACGCTCTTCCTCATCTCCACCTCGTCGTGCTACATGACCTGCATTCTCCATGTCTACGCTCTGGATACCGCGCCCCGCGCCCCCGCGCGCTCTACAGTCACCACGCTCCTGGCCACCGAAACGGCCAGCCTGAAAGATACGATCTGCGGCGCGCTTATGACCTTCAGGGGCAACCATTACACAGCGACTGCGCATCCAAGCACCAAATACATCGCATCCGTTACCCTGAGCGCGGGCGCCCACACCTGCCGTTAGGCGTACTGGATTGTTCAAGGTCATCTGCATGTGGACGCCCCTGCAGGGGAGGGTATGGTCATGGCTGCTGACGTCCCGCCCGCAAGCCATCATCTTCCCAGGGGCTCATACTATCCATCGCTACCGCCCTCCCACCGCCGGCACAGGCGCATTACTCAGGCGCTCATAGGCGCGGTTCAAGCCCACCATGTCCCCATGGCATCCGCCGGCGTCAGGGTGCGCCAGCTTCGCCAGCGTCCGGTAGACAACTGGTATCAGCTCAGGTGGAGCAGTCGGCTGCAAGTGCAGCGCCTGGTAGGCTTGCAGCAGCACACTGGCGCTGTCTTCACGCCCCACGGCCTGGCCATGATAGGCGGCCGCGTGTTCGGGGTCAGCAGTGCGATCAGGGGTGACACCAGGACCAAACCACCGGCGTAGGAAGGGGAGCAAGTAGCGTTCGCCGCCGGCGGGGAGATGCCATGCCTTCTCGTCGGGTAGGAACTCGGCCCCATCGACGTAGGGCAGAACGGTGTGCTTCCAGTCATCGATCAGGGCGGTGAAGCGCACCCGGTCAGGGCAGCGCCAGGAGACCCGATAACACCACCGTGAAGCCCGTAGCACACATGTCGCGGCTGCGGCTCGGGGCGGCGCCTGCGGCGTCATCGCGTCACCACCTCCCGGCTGAGCGGCCCGCCTAGCGGCGCCTGCGGGGTGAGCGCCACATCAAGCGCCGCGCGTCTGATGCGATAGCCCCGGCCTAGCTTGCGCGCCGGCAACTCGCCCCGATGAATCAGGCCCAGAACAGCGCGGTACGTGACCCTGAGCGCAGCCGCCGCTTCGTCCGCCGTGAGTACCTCTGGTTCGACCACAGGACCGCCCTCCGTAGCACTCAACTTCCTTTCCCTATAATGTACCACAGAGTGCCGATAGTGTCGGCCTGGTTATCCACAACCCCTTGTATTGGGGCGTAATCTCCCGTGCTGCACGGTGCGAGACGGACACTACATGTAGTGTTGCGTGGAAGGTGGATAATACCCTACAATGCGCGTCGTTACGTGTAGCTGGTGTATGATGGGCCAAGGAGCAGTGTCTAGCTCGCCCCGTCAGGTTGCGGGCGCACTACTCGCCCATGGAGCAAAGTGGGAATGCCTGCGGCCACGTTCGCGTCAGCATCGGCTAGCTCTCTCTCCACATGAAAAGATATTGCATCGAGCTTGACCCCACACGGCCGACACACACCGCGGCTCAGGGAGCTGGTGGCCTGGCCGCATGAGGGGCACGTCTGCGCGACCTGGGCACTCATCAAGGCGTCATCAAAGGCCTTAGCGGCGCGACCCCGCCGATCATCTGCGGCCGGGCCTTGCACCATCTCCTGCGCGCTGGCTTCCTCCAGACTCTGGAGGATTGCATAGGCAAGACTCATGGGGATGGCCAGCATCATGAGATCATCATTGAACGGCAGGGTAGTTTGACCCATCGGGATTTCCTCCTCTTGTGAGCATCCGCGTTCATAGCAACATTCAGGATTGTCCTGACTTCTCCGCGGGGCGTGGGCGTAGGCAGCGAAGCACACTGGCCAACACCCTCTGGCGCGGCACCAACCATTCTTCACGTGTCGCGGCATACTCCTCCGGCTCTATCTCGCCAGCGAGTAGTCGCCCTCCACGGGCTGTTGTCTCCAACCTGGCACCAAGACACCTGAAGCCGAGCAGCGGCCCGAATAGGCCATCTACATCGCCCGCATCGACCGCATAGGCCAGTATCAGCACGTCAGACCATCGGCTGCTATCCTCCGGTAGGTCAGGGCGGGGGTCGGTTCCCGGGGGCGGCGATCCGGCCGGCAGAGTGCTCTCCTCGGCTAGCGCATGGCGCAGAGCAGAAGGACCCCAGGCTTGCAGGACCTCATTCCAATCCTTGCCCACCGCTGGCCGCCACCGTTCCACCTGAGCACTGAGTGCGGAGAATTGCGGAGCCAGTTTCCCTGTGGCATCATCTCCTGCCTTATCAGCATCGAGCGCCAGAGCTACGCGCCGAAACGCCGCATGTGTTGGTAGCCACGCTGGAGCATGGACGCCGCACAGAGCAACGGCAGGCACACCGCACGCCGTGAGGCTCAGTGCGTCAATAGGAGCCTCGCAGACCACAAGATAGGGCGCATCCAGCGCACCTGGCCCAGCCCACACACCCAGCGAGATGCGGCCGGCGGTACGCGCCTTCGGTTCAGCAGTAGGAGACAGATAGCGCCCCGCGACGGCGACGAGCTGACCGGCACGATCATGCACGCCGAACAGCACTGCTGGGGAGCCAAACCAGTCCGAGGTGTAGCGCACCCCGGCTGCCGCGGCGAGGACCTCGGGGATGCCGCGCCCGACCAGATACTGGCCACCTGGTGTGCCGACGACAGTGGCCGCCCGCTCAAAGACAGCGCGCCACTCCTGTTGCTCGGTCTCTAGCAGAACAGGAGGTGGCGTCGAGACGCTGTAGGCACGACGTAGAGCAGCCTGAGCCTGCTGGGCGCGGGGCCGGTCCACCCACCTCTCTTTCAGAACGCCTGCAGCCTGGCACCGATGACAGAACCATGCCCCAGAGTCTGTATCAAGAGCCAGGCTGCGGTGTGAGGTATCCCGTGGCTTGTCGGCACAGGCCGACAAGGGGCACAGAAAGCGCCGTTCACGTCCATGAGAAGAGGCGTGAGGATCGCAAGACTCCAGCTCGGCCAGAGTGAGCGTCGGGCGGTCCGTTGCCATCACCATCACTACGCCTCCCGAAACCGCTGAAGGGCACCATGAAACTTTAGGGAGACCTTGCGTCCAGCCGCACCGTTGCGGTTCTTGCTCAGGATTAGCGTAATGGGCACCTCGCCGCCGGCGTCCTCGCGGGCATCTTCGTCTCGGCCCAGGTCGATCACTGTTTCGGCAGAGTACTCAAACTTGCGCGTCGAGGCCGAGGCGTTCAGGCCCCCTTTGCTCATGCTGGCCCGGTTGCGCTCAGCGATCGCCACCACGGGGCAAGCGAGGGTGCTGGATAGCGTGCGTAGTGATGCGATGGCCGCGTTCAGCCGGTCGTATTCGGGGATATCACCGGGCAGGCTCTCACACCAGGAATGCACCGAGTCAAGGATAATCAAGAAATGGCGTGATGTACCCCGTGTCGCCTCGGCCGCCTGGCGGATCCACTCAGGAGAGGCAAAACTGCGTGTGGCGTCAGCGATTGCCATCTGCGGTGCCGTAGCAATTGCTTTTCGAGCGAGTTCAAGGGAAGCACGGGGCTCTAATTCGCCGCTCTTCAGCCGACCGAGGAACATCCCCGTGATACGGGCGGTGTGCCTGCGCAGCAACTCAAGGGGCCACATCTCGCAGGTTACGACCAGGGCAGGGCATCCACAGGTGCCAGCCAACTGGAGAGCAAAGGCGGACTTGCCGCTGCCCGGCGCGCCGTGGACCACGTTCAGACCCTCTTGCAGGCAGCCGCCCAGCTCACGGTCCAGTTTTGGCAAGCCCGTGACAGGGCCACGAGGGACCCCGTTCATGTAGTCATCTCGGGCAGCCTCTGCATCGCGCTCCCAGTCGCCGAGTAGATCGCCCAGGCGCACAAGACGCGGGGCATCACCACCCGGTGGGGGAACTGCGATCCGCTCAACGATAGGGGTTGTCATGTCCTCTCCTGTGGTGATGGGAGACTCGTCCTCCCCATCTCCCGATTCCAGCATAGAGAGTGCGCGCAGCACCCGCTAGGGTGCGTTGCGCGCGGCTTCTTTTTAATTCTTCTTTTTGTCGCCCTTCCTTCTCTGGTGGTTCCCCCACATTTGAGTCTCATTCCCCCAGTTTTGAGTGCGGTTCCCCCACATTTGAGTCTCATTCCCCCAGTTTTGAGTCGCCCCGCGGGCGGGCGGTGTGGGGGCGACCCCGCTTCTTGCGTCCAGTCGCCGCTCTTTTGGCCATCACTGCAATATCAGCGACTCCCTCCTGCGCCGGCCGAATATCGACCTCTTGGTCGAGCCAGACAGTGTAGCGACCCTTTCGCTCAGACGGTGGCTCAGGCTCACTAATGTAGCCGATGATGTCGCGCTTGAGAAAAGCGATCGCTCCACTCCAATACTCGAGCACCCTTTTAGGGCTGGACCCACCCAAAACCTCCTCAACTGAGGGGGTTGGGGTAAACATAGTCAGTAGCTCACGGCGAGTGAGCGGGCGGCAGCGGGCTGTCAGCTTCCGATCTTCACCTACTGCGACGACTTCCGTTCGTGTTGCCTCTTCGCGCCAGATTTGATTGAGAGCCATGCCGATCGCGCGTGCCCAAGCTCCCGACGTCTTCCCTCCCGGGATAACTGCAAGCTTGCGAATATCCCCGAAGTAGGCAAGGATGCGAGCATTATCTGCTACCTTGTTCAGCCAAGCGCTCCGTGCGAGTACAACCACGATGGGAGGCCTGCTGTCGTAGAGCGCAAACGTGGTCTCACCGTCAGGATCCTCTCTCCCTGAGATGTGGAACAGTGCCTCCGTCGCCTGAAGGTCGATGAGTTTCTTTGTGTCTGGATCCTTGTAGATCCCTTTACGTCTTCCGATAATCTCCCAGCAGGAGAACACTCGCAGCCAGTGCCACATTTGGCCGCGCATCTCTACGCGCGCCTCTGTGGATCGAGGATCAAGACCAACAGCCGTAATGAGATCGTCAAGGGCGATCTCGGGGTAGGCTTGTTCCAAGAGTGCAGCCATGCAGAGGTGGAACGACATGTTCGCCATAAGTCCCATCTCTCGCAGGGAATTTTTGAGAATGCCGTATGCCTTCTCCCGGAGTTGGTCAGGGCTGAGTTCTTTCTGCGCGTCTTGCCTCTGGTCAGGAAACCATTGAAGCAGAGCAGAATATCTGAACTTCACTTCCAATGGAGATCTCTCATCAATGGCGTGACGTATAGCAGCATCATCTTGAACGTCTGTCCAATGATGCAAACGGGGGCCATCAGCAGAAGCAATCATAGAGGCTTTCATCTCAGCAAAGGTATATTGCGGCCGGTGTGAGGGAAGGCGGTAGGACAGAAGCCGCTGTGAACGCTCCGCATGCAGAGCAGGCTTGCCTTCCTGCCCCTCCGTCCAGGTATGCAGTTCGTCCAGCAATGCATACAGGCGGCGTACCCACAATGGTGCTCCCGTTGGAGCCTCGCTGGGTGAGGGGAACTCGTCTTTGCTTAATGCATCTGCGACAACATGAGCAGTGTGGTAGCGCCAGTTGATCTGGCGTGTCTCGTGATTCTCTTTGTAGCGTTCCAAAATGACAAGCATGTGGTCACGAATTTTGACGAGGGAAGAGAGTTCTTCAAACTGTGAGCTATCTAATGCCTGCGTCCAACGGTAAAGATCCGCGAGATCATCGGCTGGTCTGCCGGACCAATCTTCAGCACGTGACTGCTCTTCTTTGGTGAGCACCCAGGGCAGTGCATACTCGAACCAGTGGATGATTAAAAGCACGGCATCAGGCACGCTCTGCAACTCAGAAGAAGATAATTGGTATTTTTGAATGAACTCGTCGCTAGGTTGCCGCCAGGTCCGCACGGCTTGGTGCTCAGTCTGCTTCTTTCTGTCCACTTCCTACCACTCTCCTACTGTCGCCCGTAGGCTCTCATCGCTCCAGGCCACATACACCCGGGTCGTCTCCAGGCTGGTATGGCCCAGGTGGCGCGCGGCGGCCTCCAGCGTGCCCCCACTGCGGACAATGCGCGTGCCGGCGTGATGTCGACCGGCATGCACACCCCGCCGTGTGACCTTTGCCCGAGCGCAGAGGCACGCCATCCACACCCAGGCTGTCTTGGGCGTCCGGAAGGGCAGCACATATGCGTCGCCGGCAACGCTTGCCGGATGGATCGCCCGTAGCGCAGCCACCAGGGACCTGCTCATCACAACGGTGCGCAGGCGGCCGCCCTTGCCCGCCTGGACGACCAGCTGAGCAGCATCGAGGTCTACCGCGGCCCAGGTCAAATCAATCATCTCCTGCGCACGCAGGCCGCCATGGCCTGCCAACAAGACCAGGGCACGTTCGACAGGGGTGGCCACAGCCAACAGAGCCTCCATCTCGCCCCCTGTGTATGGATGGCGCTTCTCTTCCCGCGGCGTGGGGTCCTTGGCCGGCTTGGCGTCGCGGAAAGGGTCAGCTTCCGTGGCCCCAGCCCAGCGCAGGCCTGCGTACAGCGCCCGGGCTCCGGCTAGCCGCACGCGCACGGTGGAGGTGGCATGCTTGCTTGCTTCCAGGCTGCGCACCCACAGCGCGCCGGCGTCACGGGACGGCCGCAGCAGGCTCTGGCCCCCCTTGTGCCAGGCCTGTACCAGGTCCTGCACGCCGCGCTGGTAGGCCCGCCGGGTGTGCGCGCTGGTGCGGGCCCCTGCGCCGCCGTAGGTGGTCAGCCAGGCGTCGGCGATCGCCCACAGGACGAGCGCGTCATAGTCCCTGCAGGCCTCCACAGCGCGCCGCCGGCGCTCGCCCTCGGGCAGGCTGGCCAGCCGGGTGGCCCGGTCGAGGGCGGAGCCGTCCTCAAAGATGGTCAGCGCCGTGGTGGTCATCGTCTCCCCCCCTTGCCCACAAAGGACCATGTGGTCACTTTTACCGCTAATGCGCACTGGCGCGTTATGGCCATGCTGTTGTCACCTCGCCGTGGCACCGGGCGCGCAGGTCGGCGGCGAAGGCGGCCGCGTCGGCCCGCCCTCCACTGGGTCCATCTCCGGGCCACGGGTAGGGAGACCGAGTTGCCCGCTCGATTATGCGGGCAAGATCGTACAGCTCCAGGACAGGCACGGCGTGCCCACGCGGGTCTGGGTGGTCAACATCGTCCCAATTATCCAGGCTCAGAAGAGCGTTCCCCACGTCCTCTTCCTCCTTGGTCGTGTCTTTGGGCGAAGGGGCCTGGTGATACATCACCAGGGCGGCGGCCAAGTGATCAGAGATACGCCGGACCTCAGCGGCGTTCAGTCGCACCAGGATGACGTTCTGCATCGTTCCCTCCTTTCTCCCCCCCGGGGGCTCTCTCCCTGCCCGCTTCCATGGTACGATAATACGCGTTATCACACAACGGGGCTGTCCACGGCCACCAGGGGCGGGGCGCGCGAGGTCCTCGCCCGTAGCGCGGGTGGTCATGGCTACCATGGGCTGTCCTCTCCTCGTACGATAGAGGTACACGTGCCCCTGGGCGCTTTTTCTTCTACCTGTCGCCCAAGGGGCCGTGCTCGTTCCGCATAGGATGGGTAGGATAGAGGTGTGCCCCAGGGGTGCTTCCGACACGCCTCTGGGGCACACGGTGCAGGTAGGGCTAGGCGGCGGGCGTCTGTGGGGGCGTCTGGGCAGGGCTGGCCGGCCTATCGGCGTGCTCCCAGTTACCCAGGGCGTAGTCGGTGATCGCGTAGAGCGACTCGCCGGCGTTGCGCAGGCGGTCGTAGATGTCGAAGAGGTTGTCCTCTTTCGCGCGGATGAGCTTGTCACTGTCATGGGATATGGCCGTGCTGAGCACGATAGCAATGGTCCACAACTCACGCTTTGTCAGCAGGCGGGTGGGCACCTGTGTGGTCATTGGGTTATCTCCTTCTTGGTGTCTGCTCTGGCGATCATGGGCGCGGCCGCCCCCTGTGCCGGGCGGCGTGGGGGGGCCTGGTAGCTCGGCCACCCCACTCCCTGATAAGCGCCAGACCGAATCTCGGTCAGGAGCTCGGCGAGAAAGTGGCCGAGCTTGTACGCGTCGTCGTCGGCCTGCTCGTCGGCGAGCGCCCGAGCCCGCTCCACACAGTCGGGGCGGGTGGACGCGTGCTCAATCAAGATGCCGAGGCGGGTGAACATCTTTTCTCGCGCCGCGGTGGAGGGGAAGTCGGCCAGGAGGTCCAGGTCGTTCTCCACCGCGCTTTCGGTCTCCGCCGCAGTAGGGGCGGGGGCCGGCCCCCCTGCGCTCGCCGGTGGCCTGGCGCCGGACGCCCGGTGGCGATCGGGTCCGCCGACCCAGTCCCTGAGCGTGCCCGGCACGGCGTGCCCGAGGGCTAGGATCAGGTCAATGGTCCCCTTGTCACCGCGGCGGAGCCGCCGCAGGCCGCGCCCGAGGGCCGGGTCCTCTGTCAGTGCCAGGGAGATCCCGGCGAGCGCCCAGTAGACGCTCGTGGCCAGCGGCGGCGTGCCCTGCTCGGGTCTGGCCAGGGCACGCAACATGAGGTGAGCGCCCCAGGAGATCATCTCCCTGGCTTCTGGGGAGACAGGCGGCAGGGGCTGCGGCGCCCGGCGCACGCGCGGGGTGGCGGCCGGTGGGGTCGTTGTGGTGGCCATGGTGTACTCCTTCTAGATGGGGTGGCGGAAAGAGCGCAATTTGCGCTCTTTTCTGGGCGCCCAGAATATGCGGGCGGTGGGTGGTGGGCCGGCCAAAAGTGAAGGCGCCTTCACTTTTCTGGACGTCCAGAAAACGGGGCCAGTGTCGGGATGAGGACGGCCGGCGTGCCGGGCCAAAGTTCTCACCGGTGAGAACTTTGGCCCCTGGGTGGCTCGAACGGGATACAGGTGGCGCAGTGCTCAGCGGTGGTGGTGGGCTCGCCACAGGGGCACAGCGCCGGCTCCTGTGTGTCCTGAAGACAGGCGGCCTCGTAATCGAGCGCATACTGTGCCAGATGCTCCGAGAGGCGCCGCAGCGTCGCGACAATGAGCGCAGAATCATCCCCCGGTCGCTGGCCCTGCCCTTTGTGCCGCGCCCCATGCCCAGGCGCACATCGGCAAAACCAACGGGGGCGCCGGGCTGCACATGCATCACCAGACGGGTATCGCCGAGCCACGGCGCGGTGGAGACCTGCAGGGGCGCGGCGGTGGCGGGTGTTGTCTTGTGCATCATGGTCGTGTCTCTCTCCCTTCATCCTAGCCCGGAGGTTGGGGCAATCTTGCCCCAACCTCCGGGCGGCTCCCACTATGCGGCGAAGAGCGCGGCGAACGCCGGCGGGGCGGGGATGAAGGCAGGCGTCAGGGTCGTCCAGTCCACACTCTGCGACGGAGCGGTGGGCAGGCCTGCGCGGGCTGGGTCGTCGACGCGGCAGATCAGCGCGCCCGTGCGCAGAGAGTACACCTCGTAGCCCGCGCCTGTGCTGGCCACCCGCACGCCCAGGCCCGCGCCTGGGGCCACGGCCGCCACCTCTGGAGTGGTGGGACGCTGGTGGCTGGGGTTGCAGCGGTAGGCGTGGGCAGCCAGCGCGAGACGCCGATGCTTGCACGCCTTGCCCAGATCCGCTGCGCGGCACTCACACTGGGCGCGGCCGCTGGCCAGCACGGTCACCTTGTAGATGATATGGCCGGCGAAACGCTCCGAGGGCACCAGGTACTCGGTCGCGGACAGGAACGTGATGCGCGGGCGATAGGCGACCTTCCGGGCTGCCTTGGGCTTGCTCTGTGCCCGGGTGGCCGTTTGCTGTGCTACCATGGTCGTGAAGCCTCCTTGTAGGGGGTTCTCACGTGGCCGGCTCCAATTCTTTGTGGGAGGGGAGCCGGCCTTTTCTTGCGTTCCCTACTCTCTTATTATAGGTCTTATCTTCTATATTGTCAAGGGGCTAGGGGAGCAAAACAATGGCGCAGAGTGCGTTGTTGACAAGCCTGTTTATCGTTGGTAAAATCTATGATATCCTGGATGATATCCTGGGAGCAGGGAAGGAGATGGAGACGTGGAGATGGATGAGGCGCAGGCCAGTCCAGAGGAGCGCCGCCGATTCCTGGAGCAGTTGCCACCGGGCACGCCGCTTGCGCTTCTGCGGGCGGCGCAACTGGCCGGCTACCGAAGCGCCACCACCTTGCGCACCGCTGCGCAGAATGGACGCCTCCAGGTCTCCCGGCACGGCCCCCGGGTCGTGCTGACGACGGCGGGCGATCTGTTGGCCTACCTGGACAGACTGGGACCGCGTGGGGCCGAACGGGGCGGTGCCCGCCCCCCACGCACGAAGGCAGAGAAGAAGAAGAAGGAGACGACATAGTGAACGACACCGACACGCCCTGGCTGCATCGCCTGGTGGCCGCGCCCGACGACGTCAACCGCGAGATGACGACCCTGCTTGAGCGGCGGCCTGATCAGATACCTGGGCCAGGAAGTTATGGTGCGGCGATACGCACCCTGATCCGCGCAGCTGACGCGGCCGGCATGAGCGTGGACAAGATAATCAGCCTGCCCAAGGTTGCCGCCTATTTGCGCATGCAACTGAGCCCGGCGGAACTAGAGACGCTGCACGGACAAGCCGTTGTCCGCTGCATTGTCGCCCGGATGCGGGCGAGCCGCCGCGCGGGTGCCGAGACAGAGGGCAGGCTGACCATTGACCAGGCGCGGGCGCTGGCCATCACGGATGTGCAGCTTGCGCCCATTGATGCCCAGCTGAAGGACGACCTGATAGGGGTGCTTGATGACCTCTTTCAGCCTATGTACACGAAAGCGGTGGACTGATGACGACCCAGACCCCGGCCCAGACGCCGGCCCAGACGCTGGCAGCGATGAAGCCCGTGTACTACTGCGTCTCCTACACGGAGGGCGATGCCGAAGAGGAGACGTCCGCGTATACCGAGCATCCTGCTGTTGCCCTGGAGCTGCTCACGCAAATCATGGCACGCGATGATGTGTCCGGCGTGATGATGATGAGTCACCCCGTCTATCCGCCTAACAATGCCGTCAACCTTGACCTCCCCGAAGAGGGCAGGCCCACCCCCGCGAACCCGCTCACGGTCGGGCGGTTCGCGTTCGATGGGACGCGGGTAGGTGGCCCAGCCACCTACATGAAGGCCCGGGGAAGCGCCCGCATGCGCCGCCATGGTCTCAGGGCGGGGCGTGACGGCTCGCCAGCGTACAAGGCGATGCTCGCCGACTTGAACCGTGACTTTGCGGACTGCACGGAACGCTACACCCCAGACAACGTGCTCTCGGTCGGCGAGTTCGACTATGACGGCGCGCGGGTCGGTGGCCCAGCCACCTACATGACGGCCCGGGGACATGCGCTGCTGGAAGCCAAGAGCGCCGATCGGGAGAGCTTCGCCCTGACCATGCGGGAGGTGCTGGCGCTGCTGGACGCCGATTTGAGCGACTGCAAGGCCCGCCTTGCCCACGCGATACGGACGGAGACGCCCCTGCCGGACGATACCCGATTTCTCTTTGAGGACGACGACCCGGGCGACGAGACCGAGGAGCAGCGATGAGCACGCTGATTAGCTGGACGGACGAGACATGGAATCCCACGACAGGTTGCTCACGGGTCAGCGATGGCTGCCGCTTCTGCTACGCGGAGTCCCTGAGCTTACGCTTCGGCTGGAGTCAGAAACCCTGGACAGCCGGCAACGCCGCGGAGAACGTGGTGCTGCATCCGGATCGCCTCCGCAAACCCTACGCCTGGAAGAAGCCCTGCCGGGTGTTCGTCAACAGCATGAGCGACCTGTTCCACGAGCTGATCCCCTTCGCCTTCATTGATGACGTGTTCGCCGTGATGCGTGACACGCCGCGGCACACCTACCAGGTGCTCACGAAGCGGCCCGAGGTCGCCCGCGCCTACAGCGCCTCCCTGGCCGAGCGGGGCCTGGACTGGCCGGCCAACGTGTGGATGGGCACGAGCGTGGAACTGGCCCGCCACCTGGACCGTGTGGAGATCCTGCGCGCCGTGCCCTGCGCCGTCCGCTTCCTGTCCTGTGAGCCGCTCCTGGGTCCCCTCGTGCCGGGGTTGGATCTGGCGGGCATCCACTGGGTCATCGTGGGTGGCGAGAGCGGCTTGCACATGAAGAAGCATCCTGAGCGGCACATGCAGCAGGGGTGGGCGCGGGATATCCGCACCCAGTGCCGCCGGCAGGGCGCCGCGTTCTTCTTCAAGCAGAGTTCGGGCATCCGTCCGGGCATGGGGACGGCGCTCGTCGAGGAGGACGGCAGTGCCCACGAGTGGCATGAGTACCCTCTGGGCGATCTCGCGGCCGCAGTGTAGCCGCTTTGATGCCTGACAAGCTGCCCCAGCCTCCCTACAACCCCCCGCGGCGGCCCCTGCGCGTCCACGTCTCCGTGCGTGGCCAGCTCGGCGACGGCGCGGCCATCGTGGCCACGGCCTGGCGCACCCTGGAGCCCCATGAGCCAGAGTACGAGCAGGCCTACCAGGAGGCGGCCCGGGCGCATCGCATCTATGGCTGGGAGATGCCCTATGCCGACGTCAGCGAGGGTGGAGAGTAGGGGTTCATGACCGACGAAGACCAAGGGGTATTCGCTGACCCTATCACCATCGCAGAGGCAGCCTCACTGCTTGGAGTGCATAAGAACACTATCAGGCACCGTATCAAGCAGGGAGTCTACCAATCTGGTAGAGTTCTAACCCCTAACGGTGAGGCGTACGTGGTCTCCAGGGCTGCGATAGAGGTAGAGGCGGCACAGGAGCCTACAAGACCCTCCAATGCCGTTGTACCATCGCCTATGCTGCAAGAAATGCCCCCTACAGACCTTGCTGCGCTGCTTCAGCCCTATCAGGAGCAACTAGCGGAGAAGAACGCTCGGCTTGAACAGATTGCTGGCGAGTTGGGAATTGAACGGGGGCGGCGTGAGGCCATGGAACGGGAACTCGCGTGGTTGCGTCGGCCCTGGTGGCGACGCTGGATGGGGCTGTGACCCTCATTGAAGGGTCACACAAGGTAGGTGCTGTGCAGGGGGTGGGGTAGTGGGGAATGATTAGTCTCCCGGGGCGTGGGGCAGGGTGATCACCCTGCCACCCCAGGGCCCCTTCTTTTCCCGGTAGTCGTCCTCTCGTGCCCGGTCAGAGCGTCAATCGTGTCCTCACTCATGGCTACTGTCCTGGCCGCGCCCGCGCCGCTCACGTTCCTCTTGCAACCGTTCGAGCAGCCAGACGCGTCCCAAGACCGCAGGGTCCAACCCCTTGTCCTTCGCCACGCGCTCAAACTCCACGCCCGCGGCATCGGGTAAGCGCACCAGTGTGCGGTAGTTCATCTCGTCCCCCTTCTTTCTAGGCACCTACCATCCCTCCCCCATTGTATCATCTCTGGAGTAACTCCAGAGATGATATTGTGCTAGAATGACCGCAAGGGGGCATCTTTAGCCCACCCCAAGCATACGCCAGAGGGAAGAAGGGAGGTCGGACCAGGGGGAGCACCCCTTCATGAAAGAGGGCCAGGCCGTGTTCGTAGCACGCCTGGCCCGGGATACCGCACAAGAGCGCAGAGGCTGAACCCCGCATCTCTGCGTCCATTTTACACCATCCCTGGGGGCGGGGCCGGGGAGAGCACCCACAGTGAAGCAGGTACAGGTAAAGGAGACCGAGCAATGACGCAAATTGTGACCATGATTAACGGGTTCGGCACGCAGATCATCGCCGTCGCCGTGGCTCTGGGGCTGATCGGCCTGGCCATGGGCACCCTGCTGGGCGTGCTGGGCTACAGACACGGGGCTGACATCTCCCGGGGGGCGGTCATTGGGATGATCATGATTCTCTGCGTGCGTGTCCTGGCCGCCACGATCGCCACGGCCACGGGTGTGACCCTGCCGACCGGGTAGCGCGCCCGGGCGACCTCGCCCAGGTGTAGGCGGGGGGAGCGGTGTCCCACAGAGAGGCGCGCCGCTCCCCCCGCTGTCTTTCCCCCGTGAGAGGAGGCATTCATGCGTGACCAACGCAATCGCCACTCGCCCAGAACACCCAACGAGCCCTGGCGGGGGCCGGCCACCCTTACCATCGCCGAGACGGCCGCCCTGTTCGCCGCCTTCCTGCTGGCCGCCCTCGTGTGGTTTGCCAGTGGGGCGGTCGCCCCGGGCGGGGCGTTCCTGGCTATCCTGACCCGCTGCTTCAGTACCGCCCTGGTGGGGGGGCTCGCCGCCGCCCTGCTCTACGCGATGGCCGACGCGCGGCGGGAGCCCTGGGTGCGCCAACACCTGACCTACTCATTTCGCCGCCACGTGTATCAGCCCAAGAAGGAGCGCGTCACCCATGCGACCACTGCGACTGCCCTTCCCCTCCTGGCCTCCACGCCGCCATCCGTCACTTCGACGGTTTCCGTCGAAGAAGGGGACGCCCCGGCCCCAGCCTCGGCGGGGACCGCTGCCGCTGCCACACGGGCCGCACGCCCTCGCCGTCGAGCCCGATGGAACCATACTGCTGCCCGACGGTAGCCTGTGCGCCCTGGTCCGTGTGCAGGGCTTCCTGGGCTTGCCGAGCCTGGACCCCTACGGGCAGGAGCGGGTCACCCGCGCGTTCGGCGCTCTCGCCCACGGGTTGGCCCACGGCCAGGCCCTGCAAGTGCTGATTGAATCGCGGCCCCTGTCTCCCGCCGCCGTGATTGGCGTGGTGGGCGCGCAGGTGACCACCGAAGACCCGACCTTGCGTGACGTGGCGGGAGCGACCATGGCCTGGCTGGAGACAGAGGTGGCCCGCCGGCATGTCCCCGATCTGGTGGGCTACGTGCTGGTCACCCCACCCCCTGAGAAGCGCGGCGGCCTGGCAGGCGTCAGAGAGGAGCTACGCAGCCAGCTGGGGCTCCGCTCGCCCACCTCCGGGGCACGGGCACAGGCACAGGCCCTAGCAGACCGGCACGGCCTTGACGCCGCAGTCGATGACGTGCTCACCCACCTGGCCAGGGCCGACCTGGTGGGGAGCCGCCTGCGCCGGCCGGAGACGCTCTCCCTGCTGTGGCGCACGGCGCATCCTGGACTGCCCCAGCCGCCCTCCTTTGGAGCCGTCACCTCTACACCGGGTGGCGGGGTTAGTAACCCGACGCCTGGCGACGGGTTAGCCGCCGCGCTCTCGCCCACCTGGTGGCGGGAGACCAGGCGCGAGGTGCAGCACGAAGGCGGCGTGTTCACGCGGTCCCTGTACCTGCTCGGTCCCCTGGAGGTGAGCAGCCCGGGCTCGCTGGGGGACCTGATTGCCCTGGAGTGCCACTTCCGCCTGTCCTGGCACCTGCGCGGCCTGGATAACGATCGGGAGCGCTCTCGCGTCTTGCGCAAGAGGAAGGCCGCCAGCTCAGCCGTCCGCCGGGCGCAGGAGCGGGGCCGGCTGCCCAACCTGAACGACGAGGACATGGCCCAGGAGGCGGCGGAGCTGGCCCAAGAGCTGCGGGGCGCGGGGGGCGGCCTGGTCCAGTGTACGTTGGTCCTGACCCTGGAAGCTCCGAGCCTGGGCGCGCTGGACGCGGCCACACGGCGGGCGCTCTCGGTGATCCGCACGCGCCTGGGGGTGGAGCCCGGCCGGGGCCGAGGCTACCAGGCCCCTCTGTGGCGGTCGTCCCTGCCCCTGGGCCAGAACACGGCGCGCCGGCGGGCAAAGCGGTGGCACACGGCCGTGGTGGGCAACGCCCTGCCTTTCCTGGGCAACTCGCCCGGCACGCCAACCGGCCTGCCCCTGGGGTTTACCGCCCGGGGGCACGAGCTGGTGCTGCTCGACCTGATCCACCCCAGCCTGGCGACCTCGGTCATCACCGTGACCGGCGCGGCGGGGAGTGGGAAGACATTCCTACTGCTCAGGCTGGCCCTGTGGACCAGGCTCCGGGGCGGCCGCGTGACGCTCGTGGCCCGGGCCGATCACTTCGCCCCGTTCGTGGCCCTGTGCGGCGGCGTCTACCTTGCCCCCGGCCTGGCCGAGGACCCGCCCATCCTGAACCTGTGGGATCTGCCCCGGGGTGTGACCCCGGCCCGAGCGGTGGAGACCGTCGTGGCGGCCCATGAGATCTTGCTGTGCAACCCGGGCTCCGAGCTGGACCCCGAGGTGCGCAGTGAGTTGGACCGGGCCATCGCCGCCGTCTACGCTCGCTATGGGGCGCTCTCAGGCGCGGCGGGGGGGAGTGGGCCACTGCTGGGCACGGCGGCGCCCCGGGAACGAGACCTGGTGGCCGAACTGGCCCGACGTGCCCAGGCCCCGGGGGTGACGATGCGCAAGCGGGAGATGCTGGAGCGGGCGCATGCAACGCTCTTGCAGTACGTCTCTGACCCCACCTATGGCGAGGGCCGCCTGGCCTATCTGGTGGACCGGCACACCGGGGTGGACGTGGCAGCCGACGTGTTGTGCTGGAACCTGGCCGACCTCTCCCCGCGCCTGTACGCCCTGACCATGTTTACCATCACCGCGGCCATGGCCACCCGGGCCAAGAGCACCTTTGACGCGCGCCGCGGGCGCAGCGCGGAGTTCCTGGCTATTGACGAGGGCTGGTTCATGAGTGACTTCATGGGCGCCGCCGCGCACCTCAATGACTGGGCGCGCCGCAGCCGGCACATGGGCCTGATCCTGGCCTTTGCCTCCCAGCAGCTCTCTGACCTGATCAAGCCGGGCACCAAGCCCATCTTTGACGCGGCGTCCTTGCGCTGCGCCTTCCGGCTGGCCGATGTGCGCGAGCATGAAGATACGGCCGCGTGGGCAAGCGCGGTGTTGCAATGCACGCTGGAGGAGGCGCACACGCTGACCGGCCTGCCCCAGGGCAGCATGTTGCTGATCACGCAGACCAAGGACGGCGCCCGCCGGCGGGGCGAGGTGCAGGTGCTGGCCCCGCCACTGGAGTATCAGTGCTTTACCACGGAGACCTGGGCCGACGTGCCCCGGCGTAATGAGGCAGTGGCCCGCCTGGGATCGGTGGGCGCGGCGATCAAGGAGCTGGCCGCCGCCGGTGCCGGGGCGTCTGCCGGAGAGGGGAGGGAGCCATGAGCCGCACATGGGCGCGCTTGCTCTTCTGGGTAGCCCTGGCCGTGGCCGGCGCTCTCACCACCACCACCGCCGTCGGCCCCGTGCCGAGCGCGTCGGCGGCCAGCGTCGTAAATGGCGTCACTTTCCGGACTTTTTCGGCCACGTCCGCGCCTGCGCCCGCGACGGCCACACCGAGCCCCACACCGACGCCCGTGCCTTCCCCGACGTCCATTCCCCAGGGCACGGGTGCGGGGGGCACCTATTGTCTCGGCCTACTGAACTGGTGTGTTGACATGAGTGGGCTCTTTAGCGCCGTGGGGGATGCCCTGGGCGGCCTGCTCAACACCGCCATTGTGGCCCTGTTTGCCCCGCTGCAGACCGCGTTTTCGAGCGCCTTTACGGGCATGGTGGCCCCCTTCACAGCCGACCTAACCAGCGCGCCCAACTTCACAACAGACGCCTCGTGGGCTGGCCTGCGAGGCATCCAGGGCAGCCTGCAACTGATGGCCGGCACGCTGGCTCTGGGCTTCCTGCTGCTGGGCACGTTCAGCGCTGCTCTGGAAGCGCTGGGCCATAGCAGCTTTGGCCGGCTCACCGCGCCCCTACGGAGGGCCGTGCTCATCTTCGGCCTGATCGGCGGCTATCAGCAGGTGATGGGCGCGGCGTTCACGCTCTCCGGTGGCCTGGCCGCCACGATTAACGGGCTCTCCTTGACGGGGGGTGAGACAGCCTGGGCGGCCCTCTCCGGCGCGCTGGGCACACTGGGCGCGGTCTTCAGCATCCAGGGCATCTTCGAGATCGGGGTAATGGTGGTAGGCTACGTGCTGGTCATCTGCTCTGTCGTCGTGCGGTTCTTCGGCCTTGGTGTGCAGGCGGCGCTCTACGCCGTGGGGCCGCTGTGCCTGGCCACCTACCTGGCCCCGAACTTTGCCTTCATCGCCACGTGGTGGGTCAAAACGTTCCTCACGCTCAGCCTGTGGCCTGTGGGCTATGCGCTGTGCTTGAAGCTGATCGCCCTGATGCTCGCTGGCTCCGGGCCGCTGGGCACGCTCTCTGGCTTCTCGGCGGCGCTGTCTGCCCTGGGCCTGGTCCTGGTGCTCTACCGTGTGCCGGCCGTGGTCGGCTCCATCGCCGGGGCCGGCGGGGCGGTCCTGGGCGCGGTGAGTAGCTCGGTGACTAGTGGAGCGCTGGGGGCCGCAGTCTCGGCGGCGCGGGCCACACTCTCTGTGAGAAAGGGGACACAATGATGCCGCGGCACACCATCTTTCACAGACGCCCCGCGCGGCGGGTGCGCATTGCCTGGCGGACCTGGATGCCCTGGTACGAACCGGCGCGCTTGCTGGGGGAGGCGCAGGACACGGCCGATCGTGCGGAGGGCGTCCTGCTGCCCGCTTCCGGGCTGGTGGTCGTCACAGCGGGGCTGGTGCTGGCTCTGCCCGCGCTGGCCCTGGTGTGGCCTGTTATAGGGGCCGGCGCGCTGCTCGCCCTGCTGCTAGCAGCCCCTGGGGACACGGACACGGTAGCAGGCCAGGGCCTCCTCGGGGGGCCGGACGCCCTGGCGCTGGACGGAGAGGGCACATCGCTAACGGTTAGCGATATGAGCATCGTGGAAGGCAAATCCGTATTCAAGACGCATTTGAGCATCGTGGAAGAGAGAAGAGAGGGGACAGGTTATGGCAGCAACAACAACGACGACCGGGCGGGCACAGTGGCTGTATCACGTCTCCCACGTGCGCCCGAGCGAGATGACGGAGTTCGCGGGCACGATGGTCGAGATGGGCCGCCACGGCTGGGAGGTGGTCTCCGTCACGCCCGTGTCCCTGCACGGATGGTTCGCCGCAGCCCAGGGGGCGACAAACGAGCTGCTGTTTGTGTGGAAGAAGCAGGTCTAGCCGAGGACCTGGCCGCTGATAGCACGGGGGGATGGGCCGATGCGTAACGCACACCGCCCCGGACCACTCCCTCTGTTCCCAAAAGTCGTCCTGTGGTTTCGGCGCAGGATACCCGTAGCGGGCACCAGATGGCCCAGGCGGGGTTTTCGTCTTATTTGCGGGGCGGTTCTGTTGGGGGCGCTAGCCTGGCTCTCAGGCGCTCCAGCGCATCTCTTTCAGATGGCCTATGTGTGGCTGGCCTATCCCGCGGCGCTGGTGCTGTCCGCGTTCCGCCCAGCACACGGGGGGGTGGCCGGGTGGGACGTCTGGACCCAGCACACTGATGTGCGCTATGCCCAGCTGGCCCACACCGGCGTGCTGAACGGCCTGATCGCCCTGGAGGCCGGCGTGCTGCTGGCCCCGGCGCTTGCCATCGTCTACCGCGCTGTGTGGTTCCTGTACACGCGGCCAAAGAAGCTGCTGCCCAGTACGGCGCACGGCTCGGCGCGGTGGATGACGCGTGGGGAGATGCGCGCCCTGTCCTATACGGGCAGCCCGCTGATGCTGGGCTGTGCCGGTGGGACCACCGTGGCTCTTGCCCGGGACCTGCAGGTGCTGAACGTGCTTCTGGTGGGGCCGCCGAATACGGGCAAGAGCGCGGGGTTTATCATCCCCAACCTGCTCCGCGAGAAGGGCGAGCGCAGCCTTGTGGTCACCGACATGAAGGGGGAGCTGCTGACCAAGGCCGGCCGCGCCCTGGCCGTGCATCATGACGTGTGGCTGCTCGACTTCCTCTCGCCCCAGGAGAGCCTGGGCTATAACCCGCTGGCCTTCTGTACCAACCACCTGGCCACGACCGCCTTCTGTGACGCCTGGATCAAGAACACCGGGGCGTCGGCCACGGACCCCTTCTGGGACAATGCGGCCCGTGAGCTGCTCTATGCCGGCATCGTCCATCTGCAGGCCTGCGCGGGGGAGAGCGACGCTGCCCGGCTCATCTCCGAGAGTCGGCAGAATGAGACGGGGCAATTAATTGCCCCGTCTCATTCTCAAGAGGAACGCATAAGCAACGGAACACAGCCCTCAGGGGGCGAGGTGACGCTGACACAGCTTGACTACTTCCTGTGTGGACAAGCGCCCGAAGGGGTCGCCCTGGCCCTGGAGACAAGCCCCTCGCCGGTGGCCCGCAAGAAGGCCACGGCGTTCCTGGGCGCGATCCGCAAGAATGAGAAGCTGCTGGGCTCGGTGTTCGCCGAGATTACGCCCCGGTTCATGCTGCTCGGCGACAGCCGCGTGCAGGCGGTGACCTCCCGCAATGAGATGGACTTTGCCCGCATGGTGGAGCCCGGAGCCCGGCCGGTCGCCCTGTTCCTGCGCCTGGACCGCACCCTGCAGGAGCAGCTCAAGCCCCTGATTGCCGCCTTCTTCCTGGACCTGTTTCGCACCCTGTCACAGCTGGCCGACGCGAGCCCCACGGACGCCCTCCCGCGTGACGTGTTCGTCTACGCCGATGAGTTCGGCAACCTTGGGGCGATCCCGGCCATGCCGGTGTGGATCTCCACGATGCGCTCTGCGGGGGTGGGTATGGTCCTGGCCGTGCAAAGCACCGCGCAGATTGATGCTATCTATGGGCCAGAGCAGGCGCAGACCATCATGGGCAGCTGCTACACCAAGATTGGCCTCTCCCACATGGGATGGGCCGACGCTCAGTGGTTCAGCGACCAGGCCGGGCAGACCACGGCGGTCACGCAGAGCAGCAGCGTCCAGCGGGGGCGCTTCCACGTCACCACCGATCGGGGTGGGGCCGGCCAGAGTGAAACCAAGGGCCAGCTGATCAATCCTGACGAGGTCCACCGGATTGCCGAGACCGAGCTGATCGCGCTGATTGGGGAGCGCCCACCCGTGCGCTTGCAGCAGCGGCGCTACTACGAGGACGGAGGCGTGCGGCGCCGTCCCTGACCCCGGGGCCGTCGTTTAGCGGTCGTGGTCGTACTCGCGTGGCGCCCGGGGCGGCTCTGCCGGCTCTGGGCGCTCCCTCTGGGCGCGCAGCGCATCGTTCCAGTCCTTTGCGCCCCCTGGCGGCCGCTCGCGCACAATGGCCCCCGCGCCGGGGTACGCCTCGGTGACCTGTGCCCAGAGTTTCGCACCGCCCTGGTCATTGTCGAACGCACAGTGGACGAGCGCGCCGCGAGCGAGGGCCGCATCAATCTGCCGCCGGGGGAGGGCGCCTGCCCCATCGGTGGACAGGAACGTCTGCTCCCCCCTCTTCCCTGCGGCCAGGGCGGCCAGGCTGAGGGCGTCTATGGGCGACTCGGTGATATAGACCTGGGGGGCATGGTAGGCAGCGGGCGTGCCCACGGTGAGGGAGAAGTGCCCCTCGTCGTGCCGGCTGCCCACGGCCAGGCCCTTGAACTCTGAGCCGGGCAGCGTGCCCCGCAAGGACGCGCCCACGGCGTCCCCCGCGGCGTTTGTGCGCAGGAACACAACATTCCCGCGCCGGTCGGCGTAGACCGTCCCCCGGGCGTGCAAGTCATCCACCAGGCCGGCTACAACTTGACGGCGAGCGTCTCCGAGCAGAAGCTGGTCATTGCCTACGGGGGCGGCGCAAACGGCAAGAGCACGCTGATCACCACCCTGCTGCATCTGATGGGTGACTACGCCAAACAGGCCGCGCCTGACCTCCTGCTGGCTAAGAAGGGGGAGACACACCCCACAGAGTTGGCCGACCTCCTCGGCTGCCGCTTCGTCGCCGGCATCGAGGTGGACGAAGGCCGACGCATGGCCGAATCCCTGGTCAAGCAGATGACCGGGGGCGACCGCATGAAAGCCCGGTACATGCGGCAAGACTTCTTCGAGTTCGCCCCCACCCACAAGCTCTGGCTAGCGGTCAACCACAGGCCTGCGGTGCGCGGGACCGACCACGCCATGTGGCGGCGCATCTGCCTGGTCCCCTTTACCGTCACCATCCCCGACGACAAGAAGGACAAAGACCTGCCGGCCAAACTGCAGGCCGAGCTCCCCGGCATCCTGAACTGGGCGATCGCCGGCTGTCTGGCCTGGCAGGACGGTGGCCTTCAGCCGCCAGATGATGTCAAGAACGCCACCAACTCTTACCGCGATGAGATGGACGTCCTGGCGCATTGGCTGGAGGACTGCTGCGTCATCTACCCCGGGGCGACGGCGACGGCGGGCAGCCTGTACACCTCGTATTCCGAATGGTGCGGAAAGGGCGGCGAGCAGGCGCTACCCCAGCGCACATTCGGCCTGCGCCTGGCTGAACGGGGCTACGAGCAGAAAAAGAGCGGAAGCATTCGCTCCTGGAAGGGCCTGGGCCTTCTGGCCCCACAGCCGCCGGAGGAGGGGGATGAGCAGGCCACACCCGGGAAAGAGCAGGGACGTGGGACGCATGGGACACATGGGACGCATAAGGACGCAAATTCCGGTATAAACGGGCTTAGTATGTATTCACACGCGGGAGAGCGTCCTCTCAGTAAGTCGCGGCGAGCGACTTTGGCGAAAGCTGTCCACCTGCGGTAGGATAGACGCATGCTTGAGAACTTCGATCCTGCGTCCATTGCCGATGAAGCCCTTCGTGCCGCAGTCGTCCTGCTGATGACTGAGGTCGAACGGTTGTCGGCGGAGAACAAGGACCTGAAGGAAGAAGTTCAGCGGCTGCGCGATGAAAACCGACGGCTGAAGGGGGAGCAGGGGAAGCCGGTGATCCGGCCGATGACCCATCCGCCGTCGTTGTCGTCGGAGAAAGAACGGCACATCGCCCGCCCGCATTGCAAGCAGGCGAAGCAGGGCCAGGTGGCCATTGATCGGCGGGAGATCCGGCGAGTGGATCGCCAGGTGTTACCGCCCGACGCCCAGTTCAAAGGCTACGTGGACGTGGTGGTGCAAGACGTCTGTTTTCAGACCGACAACGTGCTCTTCCGCAAAGAGACGTTCTATTCGCCGAGCGAGAAACGGACGTATCTGGCCGCCTTGCCGGCGGGGTATGAGGGACAGTTCGGCCCGAGCGTGATCGCGTGGATCTTGTCGTTGGCCTACGCCTCGGGAGTTAGTCAACCCAAGATCAAAGAACTCCTGCAGACGGTGGGCATCCTGATCAGCGCGGGGGAGATCTCCAACATCCTGATCAAACACAAAGAGGTCTTCCATCAGGAGCGGCAGGACATCCTGCGGGCGGGGTTGGCGAGTACGACGTGGCAGCACCTCGACAGCACGGCGACGCGGGTCTATGGGCAGAACTACCACTGCCATGTGCTCTGCAATCCGTTCTACACGGCCTACTGCACGCTGCCGAACAAGGATCGGGTGAGCATGGTCCGCGCCCTGCTAGGCGGCCAGCCCCCCACGTTCGTGCTCAACGACGCGGCGCTGCGGCTCCTGCGTCAGATGAAGGCACCCCAGAAGTGGGTCCGGCAGATCATGGCCCGCCTGCCGTGGGCGCAGGCAATCACGGAGGAGCAGTTGACCGCGTTGGTGGACACTGCGGCGCCCCCGCTGCCGTGGTACGTGTCCCGCACGATCCGCGATGCCTTGGCTGTGAGCTTCTATCACACGCAAGACCGCGTCCCGGTTGTCGCGTTGCTCATCGTCGACGACGCGGCGCAGTTCAACCTCTTGACCGAGGAGCTGGCGCTCTGCTGGATCCACGAATGGCGGCATTATAAGAAGCTGGAGCCGCGCCTGGAGTACCACCGCACGTGTCTGGACAGGTTCGGGGACGCGTTCTGGACGCTCTATCGCCGCCTGCTGGCCTATCGCGAGCAGCCCACAGCGGCCGACGCCGCGGCGCTGCGGACGGCGTTCGCGATGCTGTTCGGGACGCCGACGGGCTACGCGCAGCTGGATGCCCGGGCGGCACTGACCCTGGCCAAGAAGGACCACCTGCTCATGGTGCTCGCGCACCCCGAGATCCCGTTGCATAACAACCCTGCGGAGTTGGGCGCCCGTCAGCGGGTGCGCAAGCGCGATGTGAGCCTCGCCGCGCGCACCCGCGAAGGGGTGGCCGCGTGGGACACCTTCCAAACGCTGGGGGAAACGGCCAAGAAACTGGGCGTCAACATCACCGCCTATCTGCGGGACCGCATCACCGGCGCCTACGCCTTGCCCAGCCTAGCATCGCTCATCGTGCGCCAGTCTGAGCGGGCCGTCCAGCCGCGCGCGGCCTAACTGCCTTCTCGCTACGGGAGCGTCTCCCTGGCCGGATTGAGAGGACGCGCGGGAGATACCCAAAATAGCGTACCTATGCGTCCCACGTCCCAAAATGGGGTCGAAACGACGAGGATGTCAGGGCGCGCGACCGTGCATGCGGACGCGCCCGTGTGCGCGCCCGCGTACGATGCGCCCGTGTGCGCGCCCGCCCGCGAGGGAGAGCCCGGGGAAATCACGGGGGGTGAAAACATACACCCAGATGCACCATATACACCCCCCCCATGGGATGAGGTGCTCGCCGGCCTAGGCGCGGACGCGGCGCACGCTCGTGGGCTAGCCCGGAAGCTCCAGGAGTGCGAGAACGCCCGCGCGATTGACCACGAGTGGAGCTGCATCCAGAAGGGCAACTATCGCTCTCTTGGTGACCCGGCACAGGCGGCCATCAGGTGTGTGTATGACGATCACAGGCGGCAGCTGGTCGCGGGAGGCGCCCGATGAGCACACCTATTGACGGAGCGTGGGCCGAGGTAGAACAAGCTGGACCCCGGCTGCTCGTCCGCTGGGGTGGCGCGGGCTTCGATGAGCTCCGAGCTGATTTCCGCCGGCGGTTCCCGCGGCACAGGGACGCGGTCTATCTGCCAAACCAGAAGGCATGGAGTCTCCCACGGGAGCACATGCGCGGCCTGCAGGCTTGGCTAGCCCTGTGGGTAGACCCGGATGCCGTGAGCTGGGCGCGGGCCACGGCCCCGCCACCATCGGCCCAGGCCCCGGCGCGGGTGGCGGCGGCCTACCACGTGCTCTTTTTGGTCCCAGGAGCGCCACCTGAGCTCGTGCAGGCGGCGCGTCGGGTTCTCTCGAAGCGCTGCCACCCCGACGCCGGCGGCGATAACACTGAGATGGCCGCCATCAATGCTGCTGCAGACCTGCTGCTAGCCACCGGGTAGCGCTCGTGAGCGCTGGTGGATAACCTAGTTGCCCCATAGGCTTTATTGGTGTATGATAGGCGGCAATAGAGCAGGCGGGCAACGGGACGGAAGGGGAGGGCGCGGGGGTGCGGCAGGTGATGACGACAGCAGACAGAGGGCCGGGCACAGGGGGGCTGCTCACCGTCGCCGAAGCGGCGAGCGAGCTCAGGATGGGCTACGCGGCCACGCTGGCGGCCATCCACCGGGGCGATCTGCAGGCGCGGCGCATTGGTAAACAGTATCGCGTGTCCCAAGCGTCGATTGACGCGCTGGTGACGCCCCAGGGAAGGAGAGAGACGCTATGAACACAGCACCAGGGGCGGCCAGAGCGGCGGACCAGGCTCGCCCTCTGACCACCCAGGAGGCCCAGGAACAGATGGCGGCCCTGTTGGGGCCGCCGCCCCCGGCCCCTGAGCCCGCTCCGGCCACACGGGCCGCTTGCGAGGCGCTGCGCACTGCTGAGGCGGCGCTGCGTGCAGACGAGGCTGAGAGCGCCGCGGTGGAGCGGGCCTATGCCGCGGCGGTGGAGCGCGCCGACGTCCGGGCGATGCAGCAGTTGGCCGACCGGCGCACGGACCGGCAGGGGGACCAGGCAGCGCTCAGGATCGCCGTGGCCAAGGCGGAGGCGGAGGCGTACACCCTACAGGCCCAGGACGCGCAGGCCGCCGTTGAGCCGCTTCGGCCGTGGGTGCAGCGGGCCATGGACATAGCGACAGAGCAGCGCGCCCTCGCCCTGCAGGCCGAGCTGCAAGCGCAGCAGGCCGTGGGGCGCATCCAGCAGCAGGGGCAGGCTGTGGCCACCCTGCAGGAGCGCTGGTCGCAGGCCCAGAGGGCCGTGCGCGCCATGACCGCGCGCCTCTCCGAGCAGCTGGGCACGCCTGCTGTGCCGCCGGCGGAACGGAGCCGTCTCCTGTGAGCACGCGCGCCCAGGGGACAGGGCAGGGTCGAAGCGCGAGAGGGCTTCCTTCAAGCGACAGGGGCGGTTCTGACGCCTTCATCCCCGCCCCTGTCGCCCGCGGTCGCCCTCTCGCCACTCCCGCCTACACGGCTCCCGCCGTGCGGTTTGATGATCACGCAGGAGGGCGCCCCATGACACGCACACACACAGCTGACGATGCCGCCCAGGAACGCCGCCGGCGATTTCTGGACATGACCGAGGCCGGCAAGGCTGTCCTTGCCGCGGAAGACACTGCGGCCCGAGCGGCAGAGGACGCCAGCCCGATCAGGAGCCGGGGCCAGCAGGGGGCCACGGGCGAGAGCACGGAGCGGCGGCGGCGCTTTCTGGAGATGACCGCCGCCGGTCGGGCTGTTCTCGCTGCAGCTGCAGAGGACGCGGCCCGCCGGGGCGGCGGCCGGTAGGACCCTGGGACTTGCCCGCGACTATCCGCGACTATCACTGATGAACGGAGGCCCTGATGCCGGCTGACGCGCCCCGCCCTCCCTGCCAGGCCCAGCGGCGTGACGGGCAGGCCTGTGGCGGCGTGGCTGGCCCTTCGGGCTTCTGCTTTGCCCATGACCCGGAGTTGGCCGCGCGTCGCAAGGAGGGCAACCGCCAGGGCGGTCAGAACAAGGACACGACCCGGCGCCTGACCAAGCTGGTGCCTTCCAGCCTCAAGCCCGTGCTGGAGACCCTGTTCACGGCGCTGGATGAGGTTCATGGCTATTTTTGCCCAACGCACCGAAAAGGTAAAAGTACGGGTAGGACACGGGTGTCTGGCCATCAGAGGGACGTCACTTCCTGCCCGGCGGCTTTTCGGCGCGCAGTGAGGTAGGCGAAGAAGGTCC
>JAABUM010001088.1_pt1 | contig 42421 bp, 82 predicted proteins | sample 5559161 | NCBI WGS metagenome assembly JAABUM01 (sample SAMN10711868, study PRJNA513369) | rock metagenome | isolation source: Antarctica rocks | place: Antarctica: Victoria Land, Siegfried Peak nord
TGCGCCTGGCGATGAGGCAGCCCTGCCCACTTGGCATCGCGGGAGGAGCGCCACGCGGCTGGACCACATTCTAGTGTCGCCTGCCATCTACTCCGCAATCTCGTCCTGCACTGTTGGCGCCCTCAGGTTGAGTCTGACCACTGTCCGCTACAAATGCAGCTGGCGCTGTTCACGCAGCTGACGCCGCCGCCGCCGCCTCTCACTGCAGGCTGCGGCTGCCCAGGGGCTGCCGCTGGCGCCGCCGAGGCCGGCGTGGCTGCTGGCACCGGCTGCTGCAGGGGCGCTGTGGCGGTCGAACCCCCTGATGGCAGCCGTGGCCCCGGCGCAGGCGGCAGGCCCGCAGCTGTGTGAATCAGCAGTGGGCCGCGGCGGCAGTTCGCCAACGGAGTCCGGCGGGCTGCTTTCCCCATATTCAAAGAGGCCGTGGGGCCTCTGGAGGCCTGCCGAGAGCGGGTGGCGAGGTGTCTCCGTCAGCAGCCGCTGCCAGCCTGGGCGGTGACGGCTCGGCTGTGCACGCCGCCGCCGCCGCCTCAGACTGCGTTCGCGCAGCAGGTGTTAGGCCACGTGGGCTGTCAGCGGCCCGGCGGTGACGTCCTGCTCTCTAGCATCACAGTTCGCGATGCCACAGCCATGCAACTCGACGGTCTCGAGGCAGAGCACGACGCCCGCTTTGCTGCCTTCGCCGCCCTGGCACACGCCATCGACGGAACGCCGCCGCCTGCCGCCGCCGCAGCGACAGCCGCAGCGCGAAGGCTGCTGGCCGACCTGCGGCGCCGGCTCAGGATCGTTAACAACCACAAAGAGGTATTCTGGCGCCTCTTTCTGGATGGGTTGCCGACTGCGGAGTGACGATGCCGTGCATCTGCACCGCGCGGCACGCCACCCTCTCGGCCATGGGGACCACTGGATTCCCGGGGCCGACGAGGCGCAGGTCTAGGAGGGGAATATTCCACAGCGGCGCCGCTGCGCACCAGTATCCCACTGCGGGCTGGGTGAGCTGGGTGGCTGGGTCGGCAAGGAGGCGCAGGGGTGGCAGTCGGTGGAGGCCTTGAATCATTCTGCGCATGGGCGGCGGCAGGATGTCGCTGGTCAGCTGGCCGGGCTTCAAGCCCAGCAGCTCGAGGGGGTGGGCCTCCCGGTCGAGGGCGTGGCAGAGCTGCTGCTGGGCGAGGAGCACCCACGGGGTCTGCTCGCCAGCGGCGCGGGCCATGACGAACTTGACAGCCCACAGGGCGTGACGGGCGTGGATGTGCTCCCGGAGGGCGAGCACGCCAAAGCCGCCATCTGCTGGTCTACTGTGCTGGAGGGAGGCGCTGACGCCGGCGAAGCGCCGCCTTGACGGCTGAGTGGGGTCGGCGGCGCGGTCCACGAGCGCAGCTGTGGCTTTCTCCAGCCGATTGAGCACGGCAGGTGGCGGGCAGCCGGCAAACTCGGCGTGGTATAGGATGCGCGCCATGGCGTAGCCAGAGCTGCCAAGACCGCGGCCGAAGGCGGAGAAGGGCTTTGGGAAGGACGCCAGCTTCGCCTGGCGCTTCAGGACGCGCTGCTGAAGCTCTGGCCAATCCATCGCTGCCGCCGCGGTGTCGGCGCCCGTGTGGTCGGAAACGCGCTCCCAATGTGGCAGCGACTTCCACAACCTCCGGCAGGGGGAGTGGCGGCGGTGGCGGCAGCGGTGGTGGCGCCTGTAGCGGCGGTGGTGGCGGCAGCAGTAGCTGAGGCGGCGGGAGCGCGGCAACAGTTGGCGGTGGTGGCGGCGGCGGCGGGGGTGGCTGTGGTGGTAGCGGCCGCAGAGGCGCCATTGCTGCTGGTGGGGCTGTGCCAGCGGGCGCGTCGCCGCCCTTAGGTGCCGGGGAACCGGTTATTGCCAGCGGCTCCGGCGCTGCTGGCGGAGGGGCTCCTGTAGGAGCCACAGGCGGCGCAACACCAGCTGGGCGGGCCGGGGATTGCAGCTGGGCTTCCTAGCCCCGCCGCGCCAGGCCAGCGGCGCCTGGACCTGCGCCGCCTGCAGGTCCAGCGGGCGGCAGTGGCGCGCTTCTGGGGGTTCTCTCAGAGTTATGTGCATTGGGAGGGGCCCCAGAGCAGTGGCAGCATTTCACCGCTGAGTGGCCCTTCATCAGTTTCATGCATATAGGTATGGTCTAATGAAGAAACGTTGTCATTGATCAAGTGCACAGGCGCGGCCGAACCAGACGCAGACTAACGCCAAGGGTGTCAAGAGTCATTCTGCAAAATCGAGTATCCAATAGCCGAATCACAGGATTTGCATTCCAAGAGCATCTCGAATCAGGGGCACGTCAAAACCACCACGTCAATTGTACAGCGGCAACTTCCGTGCTGCTGAATGCCCTTTGCTATAGAACGCAAAAGTCACTGCTCCGCGGCACGTGCTGCACATAGCTTGCGACGACGCCGCCGCTGCCGATGCAGCAGCTGCCGCCGCCCTCAAATTGAAGCCGCAAATATTTTGCGGCCCTTGACGAAGCCATTCATGAAGTCCGTTGCGCGCATCGCCTTCCTGCCCGCAGGCTGCAACATGGGCGCCTATATCCACACATGGCCTCGTTGAGGGCTTTCAACCAGATTCGTCAATTCCAAAAACAATGATTTGCTTCCCGCAGTGTGGCCGATGGCGGGCGCACCATCCGTTTCATAGCTGATCCACTCCACGATATCCAGCAAAGCAGCTTCCCTGCCACATAGCAAGATGTCACAGCACAGGTCGCGACTGTGGCGGCACAGCTGTTGTCACAGGGCACGTGCGATTCGGCACCAAACACATTGAATCATTAATCCATTCTCCAGCGTTCCATTCACCTCGAGCACGGAGCCTTCAGCGCAGGGGATGTGCAGCGCGCCGTCTGCAAAGGGCACCTCTCCATCGCTGCCGCTGTGCTGATCTTCTGCCACACGCGTCTCTACCAGCTGCAGAAGGACGAGTGGACGCATCATCGGTGCGACGTCATGCCCGAGATTGGTGCAGCCCAAACCCTGAATGCAGCAGCTCCAGCGCTCTGAAAGTTTTCTGACACGGCACAAGACGGTTTCTGCCCTACGCCCAGTTTTCGGGCCTTGACGTGGCAGTTCAGCTTGCCACCAAAGCTGCAAGCAGTATTTGGACCAGCAGCGGCGGGCAATGCAAGCTCTCACCTTCAAATCGGTGGCAGTCCGGGTGCCATCCTCCTCTGCGCAGCGCAGCGCAGCAGAAAGCTCAACAGGTGTGGTGCACTCTCGAGAAATGCTGTCCAGTCCCGGCTCCATAATGATGAGTGATCCCAAACGGTCTGATCCACCCTGCCAATGCAGCCCCCAGCGCACCTTCCAGCCAAAGCGTCGCCGAGGTGCCGGGCCACCCCGCAAAGGCGCGCACTTTGTTGTGCAGCTGCCGCGCCGGCAGCGAGAAGTCCAGGGCCCCCTCGTCCTTGCTCATCTGCAGCACGGCGATACACAGTCCCAGAATCTGCACGGTCCTGCGCATTGTGTCCGATGTGCAGGGGTGCGACGGCTCAGGTTCGGCGACCTGCTGTCAGCCAAATAGCTGAGCCAGCAGATAGGCGCTCGGATTGGCTCGGCAGCTATGCAGAAGGCAGCAACGTCGTCATGCAGCACAACTGAGATGTGGCGTACGACATTGCAGAGAGCGTCGCGCCTTTGGGGCGTGCGTGATGAGCGACTCGTCCTGCGGCTGCGACGCCTCGGCGGCCTCGCCGCGCCACACCGCCGGAAGCCGCTCGATCAGCAGCCTGTGCAGTGCAGAAGCTCAGGATCACGTACTCTCGGAATTACTATATCATGGTTCAAGTGCACTTCTACTGTCATTGAATTGTGGCGCTCCCCGTGTCTTCACTGCCTTTGCTTGAGCTGTGACCATCCACCTTCCGTCCCGACTCTGGTGCCTCGACACCCTCACCCCACGTGCTCTGTCAGCTGACAGAGCAGCTAGGCCACACTCCTCCAGTTTCATTTCCATTCTTGCAATTGTTTGCATCACTTCCTCCTCCCACACCTGGTGCCGTAGGCGAACAGGTCCTCCGACAGGAGCTGCGGCGCCTCTTTCATTTCAAAAAGTTACTCGTGTAGCTAGATGACTAAATTACTGTATCTTGTCACCTGGCGCCGCGGCCGAACAGGTCCTCCAGCAGCTGCGGCGCCTGCACATTGTCGTCCACTGGCACGCGCTCCGCCGCGAGCACCGGCCCGGCGTCCATCGCCCGCACCGTGAATGCCACACTGACGCCTGTTTCCGCATCGCCGGCCTATTGGCAGAGGAAACTGAGGTTGAACATATTCCACCTTGATAGAGGACGTGCCGGCCAAGGCATCGCGCTGACTCCCGTCTCTGCGTCGCCGGCCTGTGTCGTTGCATGCAGCATGGGGGACAGTGATGCCAGGCCATTAGCACTGATGCTGTCCAGCAGCAGGCGTCGATGCGCCGCATCCTGCCGGCCACCACTGGGCAGATGTACTGCAGGAAGTGGCAGGCTAGGCAAACCGGCACAAAACACAGATTCGGGGATGCGCACACAGAGTGAGAGGCAGGTGAGAAAGCAAACAGCTCGCGCCTCGAGTGCGCGCGGCACCGGCGCGGCGCCGCGCCACCGCGGCAGCAGGCTTGGGTGGATGTTGAGCGTGCCGCGCGCCGGGATGGCCAGAAACGCCTTTGGCAGGATGTTGCCATAGGCGGCTGTGACGCACAGGTCCGGTGCCATGCCCCGCAGCTGCTCCAGGAATGCCTCCTGCGATGCAGGATGCATCTTTCCTTAGGGGCTTTGATGTGAAAGCTTTGGGTGGTGCACAGGTCTGGCGCTATGCCCCGCAGCTGCTCCAAAAAGGCCTCTGCGATCTACGCATGACGAGGTCGTCAACGCCTGGCTCTTGAAGATGTCACGTTGTCGTGAGCCTTGCAATCATCCCCGAGCGGTTCCGATAGCTTATAGAAGCCACGCCGCTGTATGGAAAATAGTGCGGCAGCCATCAAAGCGCATCCGTTCCCTCGAAAAGCTGCCGAGGAGTATCAAAGTCCGACTCACGTCTTTGGCGCTCTCCGGCGTGAGGATCAGGCCGTCTGCGATGCCGTATTCCATCGCGGTCGCCGCGACCGGCGACGGCTTTGGCGCCATGCCGCGCCCCCGCCGCCGCCCCGGCTGCGTGACCACTGCTGCCACCTGCTCGGAAGAAGATCAGCCTGATGCTATGGCACCCTGTACACCTGCCTTCTTTCACCTGCCCAGCCTTTTTGTTCAATGCCCTAACAAAGCCGTGTGGCAAGGTCCCGGAGCAGCGGATCGGCATGGAACCCACATTCCGACGGAAAGGATGCAAGCAGACAAAAGGCGGTGCTGCTAGATCAGTGCTAATAGATTCTTCATGAACCTTTCCTCGAAGTCAGATTCTGGTGCCGCTGCGGCCTCCAACAGCTGCTGCAGCACGCCCGCCGCCACCTCTGGCGTCCCGAGGAACACGAGCTTCCTGCGGCCGCCACCTGCTGCCGCCGCTGCCTCGCCAGTCCCTGCTGCGGCCAATGCGCACGGAGAGCTGGTGCTGAATCTGGCACCCGGGCTGCGGAGCCGGCCGCCGGTTGCAGGACTGCTGACGACATGTCGTGGGAGTGGAGGCGCAGGAAGGACTGTGTGTGGCGCTGTATGCTGGGATGCCACTGCCTGCGTCGCTACATGCCTGAGGCTGTGTCTCAAGTCATTCAAGCTGGACGAGGCGTGGGGCTGTAGGCGGAAACATGCGCTGAGCTGGGATGCCGGATGCGGTCTGCAGATGATGTGCAGAGAGTTTGCAAGCAATGCAGATGGAATAGGCATTGAATTTTCAGTGTGAGCGATGCGCATGAGATGTCCAAGCTGACGGTATCTTGCGCAAGTGACTCAGAATTCACGGATTGATACCAGGTGTCCAATCTGAGGCCGAGCAATCGGTGCGACCAAGCTGCCGATCACGCCGCAATCACTTTCTGACCGGCGAATGGACCACAAAGCGGCTGACAACACGTATGATGCATTGCATCAGGTCGCTGCTCTGTTGATGCACACCTTAACCAACATGAGCTAGCGGCGCTAGCGAATGCCTTGGCCGGCAGCCAGCCAGCAGCCACTGCCACAAGCAGTGCTCATGCTGTCGTCATGCGACGCTTATGTCAGAGCATGAAATTTGGTTTGCCTCCATCAGCGGTGATTCATGAATCGTGGCGATGTTATCAGCTGCAGGCGGCGTAGTCTCACTCACTGCGCGTGCCTTCAAGTTCCTCGGTTCAAAATGTCGGTACGCAGCACCAGCTGTTCACCTGGTGACCACTTGTCGTTCAAGTTCCCGTAATTTAGTTTCCTGCCTACTCCGACCGCCTGCGCCGGCAATGTGCCAGCACGACGCCAAAATTCTGCAAAGACCGAGCACGCCACGCGTGAATGTCACGCGCCACACACTGCTGCAGCGTCTTTGAACTGCATCTATCCTCTCTTTGCAGCGAGCCGCGTCGATTGCGGGTGCTCTGCATCAATATTCGCGCTGCCGCCGTCGTGCCGCGGCTGCCGAAACCCAGAGGCTGCACTATCTGGCTGCACTAACTGCCAGTGATCGCACGTCACACTGAAGCGCCACCATCCAAGCCTCCTACAAGGTGTTGCCGAGCCGCCGGTCTTCAGTTGGCCAGCTCGAAGAACTCTGCATGCAGGCCCTGCACCGCCGCCGTCGCCTCGCTGTCGCAGACGATGAGTGAGATGTTGGTCTTTGACGCGCCCTACAGAATGTCCAGGATCCACGTCACCGCCTGCCAATGATATCGAACCAGTTGCAGGTGAAGAATGATACCGGTGGCGAACAGCAACAAATTCGAGGCGCTTGATTCGAGAAGACCAGACACTCATGGCGTGCTCAAGCGCCTGGCACAACTGCTGCATGTTGCTGACATTGAAGCACCTGGCTCATCATCTTGACGTTGACGCCCTGCGCCTTGAGGACGCGGAACACGCGCTCCAGGATCTCCGAGGTGCGGTCCGTGTTGCAGATCAGGCTGATGATGGACATGCCCCGCTGGTACGACACCTGCACGCCACGTGTTGTTGTTGATCCAGCAACAAGATTCTGCTTGAGGAGATGTGATGGAGGCCCAGTGCGCGCGGACTGAGGGCATGCTGGATGCTGCTGCTCCTATGCGCAGCGTTGTCAAGGCAGCAGATTGCAGAGCCACTTGGCATTCGCATGCCAACCCGCTCCAGGGGCGTGAGGGATCAGCACCTGGGGCGTTAGGGGTCAATCCCAGAGACCCACCCGGGCGATGTCCTTGAAGGAAAACACAAGGGAGTCCAGCTCGTCATCAATGAGGTCGCGGCTCCAGATCTTGGAGGGGTCCAGTGTCAGGGAGATGGACACCTCGGACGTGGCCACCACATCCACCGACACCTCCTGCTTCTGGAAGATGCCGAAAGTCGTCGCCTGCGCGCAGGAAGGAGTGCAGATGAGCTCGCGCCGATGATGAGGATTATGATTGGCGCGGCATGGTCTGGAGGCGTCACTTTCGGCAGCTCAGGGTCATGGGCCCGCGCCTGACGCATTTCAGTGTTCTCCAGGTCCTTCAGCAAAGGACAGGTGAAGCCGACGGGGCAGGTGAAGCCATATCGGCGGCACAGCCTCTCTTCTACGAAGGCTTCTTTTCTTTCACAGCGACGCACCAGGAAGCCGAACTGGCCGAGCATCTTGGTGGAGACGATGTCCATGAGGGTGACCTGCGGCTTGAGCACGATGCAGGTGACCAGCGCGTCGGCCATGTCGCGCGCCGGCGTGATCAGCGTGCCCGGCGCCAGCCTGCGGGCAGGCAGCAGAGAGTTGTGTTCAGACATTGAGTTGCATTGGGCAAGCTGGCTTTGAGCTTTTCTAGCAGCCATTTGCATGAGCCGGCAGAGCCAACGACCGCACGAGAGTGCAGCCATTAAGGACGATGCGGCCGGCAGCACAGCGCGCATGGACTGTGCACCACTGTCGGCACCGTTCAGCGTGGCCCTAGACCCTTCCCAGCAAGCGTCGTCGTCGTCTCGGCTGGCGTCAACACCGCGTGCCGACGCACAGCACAACACGCACCTGTTGTACGAGTTTTTGACGCGCACGGCGAGGCCACCGTTCTGCATCGCGGGCTGCATCGCCAGCGGGTGTAGCACCGCCGCGCCAAAGTACGCCAGCTCCGTCGCCTCGTCAAAGGTCAGCAGCGGGATGGGCGACGCCGACGCCACCATGCGCGGGTCGCTGGTCAGCACGCCTGCAAGGATAAGGCATAGCAAATGACGCTGACCGGTGCAATGCTGAGCGGCGCGTTGGACTGAGAATCGTTTCGAGTTTTGGAGCCCTGGCACGCACTTCTTTTGGTTTCAGCAGCCGCAGCGACTTCAGCTGGACGATGGGACTACGCTGGCGCTGCCTCGCTGCAGCTTGCGCGTGAGCCTGCTAATGCCTGCTGGCAATGACGTCAGACTCACAAATGGAGCAGGACAACAGCACTGCGTTGAAGAGCTCACCGTCGACGTCCTTCCAGACCTGCACCTCCTTCACGCCCAGCGCCGCGCCGATGAGCGTCGCGGTCAGGTCGCTGCCGCCCCGCCCCAGCGTTGTGATCGCGCCTGCAGCAAGAAATTCAGAGTTTTCAAGTCATGTTGGGGAGCAGCCAGGCAGCGCTCGTGGCGAGCACCTCTCTATGAGCAGAAGCACGATTGTGGCGGCATGTGTAGTGACTCATCAGATGGTCTGCCCATGAGGCCGCCATTCAGAAACGCAGCTTTGCAGACCTCCATGCAAATGCCAGGCTTGTCTCCTACCATTGGAGGCAATCCTTCCTTGGCTTTCCCTTCCTGTGCCTCTAAACTGGCTTAGCCGCAACCTGCTCATTGGGTCAAAACTGATCCGGCAGAACGAATGTGCACACAAGCTAACCCACCCGTCATGTGGCCGCGCCCCAGGAAGCCAGTGACGATGGGTATGCACGGCTGCGACCCCGGCTGCCGCGTGAGCGCCGCCCGCACCGCCGGCAGCGTCAGCGGGTAGTTCACGTCCGCGTTGCCGAAGGCGTCGCTGGTGGTGACGCCCAGCTCCCACGCGTCGTGCTGCTGCGCCCGCACCCCCTGCTGACACAGGGGTGCCAATTCCGCTCTCTACACCGGCGCTTTGGGTAGCAGCCTGCACCTGCCCATGCATCCCTTTGCATCTTTGGAGACAATCTGGGACGTACTCAAGCTGTGCTGTTCCGGCTCCATGTGCAATGCTGTTCCACCTCATCATAGTTGTCCTTAACCCAGGGCACAGATTATATACGTACGGCAGAGTGTACCAGTTGTGCGTACCTCAACATTGAGGAGGGCAGCAAAGAGGCGTGTGGACAGCCGCTCGCCAAAGGACACCAGGCTGTCACGCGCCCTCGCTGTCAGATCCTGAACATTGAAGCATATGCGTCATTTGGCAGCGCCGTTCTCATGCCTCATTCGATGCATGTTCAGTGTGTGTTTGTGCATCTCAGGTCAAGGGGAAACCGCCGCGGTCTGGCTGGCTGCTCAGCAGACGAGTGCAGTACGCAGCAGGCAGCATTCGCGTTATGGCACCTGCATGATGGAGATGCCAACCAGCAGCTGCTCCAGGTTCTTCAGCAGCCGGTCCAGCTCTGCGCGTGTGGCGGCGTCCACGCCGATCTCGTCGGCCGTCTGGTGGTGCAGCTCCTTTATCGCTCTGCAGATTCGCAGTATGGTAGAATATTGGCGGCGCAGCCAGCATCACATAGGGTTGGCATTCTAGTAGAACGACACGCGGCCGCTGCTGTTCATATGCACCTGGCGGCCAGGTATTGCAGATGACTGACAATGCGAGAGTTGCGGTCATTTGGTGTTGACAGTCTCACCTGAGGGGCGCCAGGAAAGTGACCTGGTCTGGATCTGTATGCAGCGCCTCCTGCCCCGCTTGCAGCAGCAGGTTTGTCGTCTGCAAACACAGCGGCACACCAGGGCGTCAGCCAATTTAGCCAGTCTGGTGAGCCCTCTTCCACTGCACTCTTGAGAGGTGTGCTGTCGATTGCCATCCCTTTCGTGTCTGCACGACATCCATATCATGCGAGCCACATCAGTAGCGGGGCTGCTGCAACACATCAAGAGATGCGCAACAGCAGATTTTGCACGAACCTTGCCCATGGCGGACAGCACAACGGCCGGCGCCTGGTCGGGAAAGCTGCAAATAATGGACGCCACCTCCCGCATGCGCTCTGCTGTTGCTACCGAGGAGCCGCCGAACTTGTACACCACCGACAGCTGCAGGAGATGCATTTTGAAATGTGAGCGGCTGAGCGCGGCTGAGTCACGGCCGCGGCAGTGACTTTCATGATCGCATGATCGGATCGAGCCAGGCATAACGACTGCAACTTCAAGCCATGATTCAACACAGATGGTGCTGCTGCATGACTGGCATGGATGCGAAACAGCGCAGGCACTGGATGTCATCCGCGGCCGACGTGCACCTGATCTAGGTGCGCGCCGGGCTGCTGTAGAGCAGGTTGTGGCGCTGCAGCGCTGTATACATGTCCAGGCCATGCGCGACATAGCGTCGAGCGACTGCCGCTGTGCGGGGCATGCCGCGCTGCCTCCAATCGCTGCTGCCGATGCAAGCCATGCGCTGCGGCGCCACCGGCGTTGAATCTGTGCGCAGTGGGGTGTGGCCACGAGGGAGCAGCGGATGCATCCGTCACGCGGCTGCTGTGCAGGCCAGCTGTATCCCGGCCGCTGCACACGCACCTAGACGCTACTGACTGACGCTGATCGGCAGCCAACAGGTGGCCATGGCCCAGCACAGCGCCCAGTGCCATGCCGACCAGTGCTTTATTTTCCTAGCTTCTGAAATTGCGTTGCGCAGCAAATATCATGCGCACATGATATCAGAGTCTTTTTCCGCGCGTCGGCGGACCATCAGTCATGCTTGCCAGTTGGCAGCTGGAAGTCGCCAGCATTCTCCTGCCTCCCGGAAAAACTTGAGAATCTGGTTATGGCTCATGATTAGTAAACTGTCAGCTGCAGATGCAGGTGCAGGTGGTTACAGCGCCTCGCGCTTGCACTTCCGACCAGACAGATCCGCTCTGAACGCCGAAAGATTGCAGGGCAGATCGCGCCACATGGAGTGCGGGCCAGGGTACGCGCTGATGCTGTTCCTGCTGCTCTTCGGCGTGCAGGTGGAACTTAGGTGCGCACGCCGTGCATGTTGTCGTGCATCTGAAGCCAAATCGTGCAGTGAAATGGACTGTGCACGATGAGACCTCACCCCTCTGTGGATCGAGTGCCATCATTGGTTAACGGGACATACACATCTCCCCAACTCGGCATGTGCCTGAGCCAGCAGTAGGGGATAAGCCTGGGTCCACAGTGGGAGCCATACCGAGCGTCAGGCTGCAAGGGCACACACCCAGGACGACGGTCTCGCAGCGGTCAGCAGTGCGCGGCTGCGGCTTCGGCTGACTAAGCACCCAAAACCGACTGCTCCACAGGTCGCCGGAGGTCGCAGACAAAGCAGCGGCCGCACACAAGAAGCCGCATGAGGACGTACTGAACCTCAGGCCGCTGATCGGCATCGTGAGCGAGGTGGGTCAGGCGGACTTTGCCGGGCGCGGTCGATGTCGTAAAGCCTGCTGCATGGGCCAGCTATTTCGGACTCCGCACGCTGACGTACATCTGTGTTTTGCAGACTGGCAGCCCGTCGTCCGCGAACCACACGTACATCGCAGCGTCATATGTGCGATTCATTCAGGTGTGCACCGCATGGCGACACGCTTGCATGCGCTGAACTGCACTGCTGTAGTCACGCCGCCTATGATGCGCTGTCTGGCGCTAGCAGACCGGATAATGGATAGATGCACCAGTTGCATCAGCGTAACTTGTGCCTGTGAAGGCTGCGGGCGCGCGAGTCGTGCCGATACAGTGTGACCTGCCGCCGGCAGAGCTTGCTCGCAGGTGAGCTTGCTGATATACCTGGCGCCGTCAGCAGGGTTGCGCATCACAGCTCCGAGATGCGCCCAGCGAAAAGTGGCTGTGGCCCAGCGCCTCCTGCGAGCTGTCAGCGGAGGCATGCGTGTATCATCACTTTTGCAGGCATCCCAGTCTGATGCTGGTGCCGCAGGTTCGAAAAGGTGAACGGCGTGCTCATTCCTGGCGGCGGCCAAATCCTGGAGCCGGGGCACCCATTTTATGACACAACAGCGCAGCTGCTGGACCTGGCGAAAAAGGCCAACGACTGCGGCGACTTCTTCCCGGTGAGACTCGTTTCCGGCTCCCGCGCTTCAAAGCACCGGTGCGATGCAGGAGAATCAATACGGGAGTGCAGCATGTGAGACAGGAGGATTATAGGGCGATTGCAGCATGGAAGCGCACACTCGCAGAGGCATGTCTGTCGATTGGCCCTCCCCAACAGCCTGGCGCGCATTCGATGCTGCCTGCTCCTGCACGCGCCGCAGGCAAGGACAATTGACTTTCTTCACTATTGATTCGTTCACTGTCCCGCGCTGCAGGTGCACGCAACGTGCCTGGGATTTGAGACGCTGGCCGTCATAGTGTCGCGCAATACGAGCATCCTCAGCGCCTTTGACGGCGAGGACCAGCCATCGACGCTACAGCTGGCGCCCGGCGGCAACGCCAGCCGCTTCTGGCGGTCGCTGCCAAAGCGGGTGCAGCGCAACATGCAGCGCAAGCGCTACACGATGGAAAACCATAGCAACGGTGGGGCGCCGCTCTTCGGGGCGCCTGAGCAGCCCTCTCGGTCACCCTACATGCAGGCAGCTGGGCAGCGCAATCACGTTGCACAGGGTCATCACATCCACCAGCAAGTCTACAAAAAGGGATGAAGTCATTCCTCTGTTTCAAACTGAGCAGCTGCAATCGCGTTGCTGCAGGCCTGGCGCCAGTGGCCTTCAGGGGCAGTAACCAGCTGCGAGATTTCTTCCGGGTGATCACCACATCGAAGGACTGGCAGGGGCGGACGTTCATTTCCACGATGGAGGCCAAGAAGGTGAGGGGCACACGCCACGGCGACGGCATGTTGGCATGTTGACGACCACCGCAATGCGAATCGGCAGTGCTTTTGCGCTGCAGCAGACGCGCCGTTGTCTGCCGCCAATCATATCAGCCAGCTGGCTGACGCTGGTCTTGACACGATCGGCTGTGCAGCCTGCAGGACGCGATCAGTGCTACAAAGTGGCACCCTGCACAAAAAAGGTCCATCGTGACTCGCAATACAAGTGAACTGGTAATTTGAATTGAATTCAGCAGAAACTTGACAGCGATGCTTGTACAATGTGCAGTACCCCGTCAGCGCTACGCAGTGGCACCCGGAGAAAAATGCCTTCGAGTGGAATCGCCGCACGCACATCCCCCACGAGCCCGGCGCGGTGCGTTCCTTCATGCAGCCTGCTTCCTGCAGCCTGATGAGTGCCTGCCCGTCCGCACGCGCCGCCTTTCGTGAGCTGATCAGAGATTGCCGCAAGTCTCCTAATGCATATCTTCTGTCCTTGTCTTTTGATTAAATGCTGGCTGTCAGAGCATCTCAATGAAAGTGTTTTCAAACCCCAGGTGGATGTGACGCTCGCCGTGGCCAAGGCCTTTGTCAGCCAGGCGCGTCGTAACTTCCACAAACCGGTGCGCCGCCGCATCCCGCCACTCCACAGCCAAACGCTTTACCCTTGTCTAGGCTTCATCACATGACTGCTCGTTCTTTCTGCCTCTAGGCTCTGCGCCGGGTCTCTTTGCGTCTGCTTTCAAAGAGACCCCAAATTAGGTGATTGGTGCGCTGCAGGCAGACGAGGTGGAGGAAGACGAGCTGCTCATATACAACTGGCCTGTCACCTTCACTGGGAAGGTGAGTCACCGCCGCCATGCAGCGGCGCATGGCCATTGCGAAGCCGCCGCCAGTGTGCGTGCAGGCGCAGCCTGTTGTATTGCTTGACGGAGCATGCATCCGCGCTAACTGGGCATCTGCATTGCCTTCTCACATAGGCAGCAGAACTCGCATATTTGTTCTGATGAGATTGAGTAAATGCGACACATGTGCTTTGCCGCAGTACGATCCCAAGACCGGCAGCGAAGGTTACTTCGACGAAGCATACTGCTTCCCTTCGACGAAGGCAGGTGGCCCGCTGCAGCTGCCCACGACTGCCGGCGCGCTGGCCGACACATGATTTTGGCAGCTTATCGAGACCGGACATTGTAATCGATTTTCGATTTTCGAGTCGTTGACCTCAGCAGACATGCTGTGATCCCGCACATGGCGCGTGCATGTCTGTCCTCGAGGACAGGAACTCCACAGATGTCAGTAGGAACGCCATGGACCAGCAGCGGCAGCGCGTTCGTGCATAGATAGGTTTGTAGAGGCAGAAATTGGTTTGTGCAAACATTTTAAAGACAGGCTGAGTATATTGGCCGCTGTGGATACGAACGGCGGCGGGTATTGTGATAGTGGTTCTTGTGCGGCAGCGGAATGATCAAGCTGCCTTAAACTCGATGATCAGTCGGTGAAGACTCGTGCATTGACGTCTGTCATCGCCATAGACATTTGACAAGTCCTCATGCCACACCTACCTGAGACCCCTGTCATTGATGAATGTCATTCTGAACTTGATTGATCCTGCATACTTCTGTATCCCATAGGTCGTACTTTGAGGCAGCCCATGCCCATGGCACACCTGCCGCTGCGCATGTCATTCTTGCAGTCCATTCACGTCCTTCTTGCACGGCTCCTCTCTCAGGACGGCATTGCTGGCTTTCCACAGCCGAAAACAGGTCTGCCGATGATGGCGCTGCACCGTCCCCCAACCATGTGCTCGATGATGTCCCCAGATGACGCACAGCAGATGACGTGCTGTCACCCGCAGCCAGCTGACGCCAGTCGCAGTGCAGCTATTGCCGCCCTCGCGGCGTAGTTTGACGTCAACGTCAGGGATGCGAGCGGCAGGTTGGTCATGGGGCTTGACGCCCTTCCCGTTGACAGCCAGCGCGAGATGGCAGCGCGCTCGTAGGTGTGCATGTCCGCCGCCAGCACCGGGTCGTTCATGACAGCCTGCGGTACCACAACAGGGCTTTTGCACAGGGCAGAAACTCCTGACATGATACGACATGCGTGCACGCATCCATGCGACTTGCTCAAGTGGTTGGGAACTGGCCCTCATTTCCTTTTCTGTGCCTTGCAGCTGACGCCGGTGGTCTCGCACGCGCTCAATCACACCTGGGTGATGGGGCACATGAAGTGCTGCTCCAGCAGCGATTCCGCCAGCTCAGGGTCCGGCACCCCCGGCGGCAGCTGCCGCCACACCTGCGGCTGCTGCAGCAGCCAGGCTGCCAGCTTCGCCTCCGTGCTGTCCAGATCCTGCTGATTGCCGGCTGCAAAGACATCGATCAAGCCGGGCACAACCGCCGCCAAGTTGTCCGCATCGGCGCCCGCTGGCATGCGCTGCGACGCGTCGCTCGCTGCGCTGCTGGCGCGGTTGATCAGCCGCACGCTGTGGCGCATCAGGCTGCCGCCGCCACCCCCAAACCGGCTGCGCACGCCAGCTGCCCGGCGGCCCCTGGTGCCAATATCGCTGCTGACGCTGTCGCTGGCGCCGCCTCCCAGAGTGATGCGGGATCCGCTGCGGACGCACGCCAGCATGTAAATGCTCAGACCGGACGCCCAGCTGCTGAGGCCCGACCGAGCGCGCCGCAGCAGGCTGGACCCCGGCCGATCCGCCGGCGCAGGGGAGAAGCGGCTGCCGCCATAAATGTACCTTCCGCCACCGCTGCGGGGCCTGCCGCCGGGCCTGCCGTCTGCAACTGTTGCATCTCGAGTGGGCACCGCCGAGTCTGTCGACGCGGGCGGCAGGGCTGCCAGTGCGGGGCCCGCGACGACAGAAATGCTGAAGGTCTGCCGATGCACGGCAGACTCCCGGCCCAGGCTCGTGGGCGTGCCTGCGCCTGAGCTCGCGGCAATGTTGCCGAACCCAGCTGCGGTCATGCCAGCCGCCTCCCACCAGCTGTGCACCGCACGCTCGCCGCTGCTCGCCCTGCTTCCACCGCTGTGCCTGCTGTCGTCGTCCGTGTCATTGCCGCCGCTCTGGCGGCTGCGGGATGACGCAGAAGCGTTGCTGCTGGAGCCGCCTGCTGCCAGGGCGGGCCCAGCAGCAGTCAAGCCGCCATGCCGCATAGCTGCCTCAAGCCGCGGGTCATTCGACCAGCACCGGGTGCCGCCGTTGGCGCTGCGACTGCTGCGAGGCGACAGCCCTGGAAGCGCGCGCCACACCGCAGGTGGAACTAGCAGCGCTGGCAGCCCCGCCGCCTTCCGCAGCGCGTTCACCAGAGGCAGCAGCTGCATCCTGGGGGACACAGATGACAGATGTAGTACTGCCGACCGTCTATGGAACAACAGGAACAATATGATGTCATGTCGATAAGTGGTCGTTACACATCTGACGTTTTCGCGAAGGCAAAAATAATTCTGGCATCGCTATCTGACCGATGGACAGCAGCATGTGTTCGTCATCGGCGAGGATATTGACCTGGGAATGCTGGCGAGGCCGAGGGCTGGCGACGCTGCTGCCGCCAACAGCTGCGCCGGCGGCACGGCACCCGTCACGCCCTGCTGCCGCCACGCCTCGCCGCCAGACGCCAGCAGTACGAACGGCGGGCGCGGCCCCACCAGCGTGCGCTGCAGAGACGACACGGCGCCGCGCTGTGACGGCATCGCCAGCAGGCTGCTCGCTGCCTTCAGCTGGCCTGCGCCCATCGAGTCGACGAAGTGAACCATGTTGCATGCATGGCATATGCATGCTTCGTCGTGCTGCAGGTCTAGCCGCTGATCACATGAAAACCTACTTGTTGGCGATGCCGACCGCGCTGTGCGACAGCAAAGCTTTGCTGCTGCAGAGAGACAGAACGGGGGGTTCGGCGATATGTTCGGAACGCAGAAAGGAAGTCAAACGGCGCACGGATGCGGGTGGCGTCGGAAATGCGGTAGGGGCAGCAGGGCAGGATGTTGGCCACCCGCAGCAGCTGCTCAAGGCGCTCGTCGGCGCTGCTGTACCTGTCCACAAATGCCGCCTCTGCGAGCGGCAGCAGCAGCGGCAGCACACCCTGCAGTCAGTGGAACATGTGTTATTGTGCTGCAACGTGCTGCGTTGATGCTGCCATGTTTCATTCGATTACGAACCGCCAACCTGGAGATCACAGTGAAGTTTACTGTCGCATGCACACTAACAATGCAACAGCAAGCACAGGTGCTAGCCATCATCGACTCAGCTGGTGAACAGCCTCAATGCTGCACACCTTAATGTCAGCGTCACTGCTCACTCACAGCGCTCGCGCCAAGCCAAAACCTTTGCTCGTAGGGCCTGGGGCCGCTACAGTGGCAATTGCACATGCTGAGCCTGGGATGTAACGCAGATCAACGAATCAATCACCTTGATGCTGGCATACAGAGCCGCACGTGCTGCCGCTTCTGCATCCTCCTCGCCATCCCCAGCTGACGAGCTGCCGCCGTCAGCTGCCCGCAGGTGCATGCCGGCGATGATGCGGCTGTCGGCGGCGTCCGCCGCCGGTGACGCGTAGTTCCTCAGGGCCGCTTGGTACGTCACCAGGGACTGATCCTCAGCTGCCAGCGGCGCCGCGGACCGCACCAGGATTGTCAGCGCGGACGCCACCTGCCTGCCGGCGCCGCGCCACGGCGGCTGCCGCGTCTCTAGGAACAGTCCAGACGTCAGGGCTGCCTCCACTGCCGCAGCGTCTGCCGGATGCACCATAGCAGGCGCCCTGAGCTGGTCGGTAGATTCCGCTGTGGGCGTGCATTCCATGCTGGATGCCGCATCTGAGCCATCGCAAGAGTCTGACTGGTCAGAGAAGGCAACGTCGGACATTGCGGCGCTGCCTGCCTCGCTCCGCCTGATGCGCCGCATCTGCGGCTGGGTGCCGGCATTGAGCTCGTTCAGCTGCTGCTGCCAGGCCGCTGCCATGGCCACAAAAGATGTGCCGGGAGCTGCTGTGCTGCCGGTGGTGCCGCGGCGGCCCTGTGTGCCCTGTCGCGGGGTGCTTGGCAGCGCCTCCATGGCGAGGGCAGCTGGTGCGCGCGAGCAACGGCGCGCGGATCGATAGTGCGATGTGGGTAAACGGTGCCGCTTTGATCTGCATGTATACATTGAGGGTGTATACGCATGCGTGCAGTTAATCTACGACGTAATCTGAGATCCCTTGAACTTTGCTGTTGCGCGCGCCGCCGTCGCCGCGGCAGTACTCTGGCGCTTCCACCAATGGCGCACAAGCCTGTTTGATACATATCGGTTGCAGCACCATATTCATCAATGCTTTCAATGTTGCGAAGCAGATCGTCCAGTGTCGACAGGAGCTTGCATACTCATGCTGCAGCTGGCGTGCGGACCGCTAAAGATGTGAGGAAACATCCTGTGGGTGAGATCTCGCAGGCATTTGTGATCAGAAATCGGATATGAGTCCTAAGATGCATGCGATCACCCTCGGAAAGCCTGCGCACCGTGTGTCGCCAGCCGATTAGGCGCCCTCGGGCATCCGATCAACAGCACCCGTCGGCAGGGCGCCGGATGCCGGACTTCGGCACGCTGAATGAGAGTGATGGGGATTTCGCGGATCAAGTTCGCGTTAATTCTTCCTACCGAGCCCGCCAACGCGTATGAGAGCACAGTCAAAGCTGGTCTTGGAGGGACCATGAGTGGGACGCTCAGATGGAGAGCAAAACCCTAGCACGTGCAGGGTTACTCATCTGTCAAGTCGTTCAGCTTCGTCTGCTCTTGCTGCTCAGAATTGCGCACCATCTTCCTATCAAAGTTTCGTTTAGCAGTCAGCAGAGAGCCAGCATGGCCCGGCTAGGCCGGCGGCGAGCAGGCATCGTGTCAGTACTGCTGCTCGTGGCAATCTTGGCACCCTGTACAGTCACTGCTGGCGAGGACAGCCGCGAGGCGCACGTCAAGCTGCAGTCGGCTGCAAAGGTGAGGACGTGCGAAATGCCATCTGCCGTGCTTGCGTCATCACCACATGTTCGTGAAGTAAACCCCCTTTGCATCGGCCAAAGCGTCTCCCTGTTGTGCTATGGATGCTTGAAGTTTCCACCTGATTGGCAAAGTCGCTATGTCATGCATGCAAATACATGCTGCAGCAATCCTGCGAGCTGTAGAGTTCGCTCGGCAAACAGAATCAACCTTGGCCAGACTCGAAACCTGATTTGCTGAGGTGTCTCCTGAGTCCTGCCTGCCCGCAGCTGGACCCCCGCGGCGCCTTCGGCGATTGGGTGGCACGCTATGAGCGGGCGTACAAGGACAATTTGGAGGTTTGTCTCGTGTTTTGCTGTTCCATCGGTCGCGAAGCCTAACCTTGTTCTGCCCCAACATCCTGGCTGGCCGTTGCCAAGCAAGCAGCTCACCCGCATGCAGCGGATCTGCCGGTGCATGCATCGCGTGCGGTTTGCGGTTGTCAACCGAAACGACCACTGATATTCAGCGCCATCCTGCGCAGGAGTACGAGCACCGCTTCAAGGTGTGGCTCGACAACCTGGAGTTCATCGTTGAGTACAACGCCAAGCGCGCCACGCACTGGGTGCGGTTGCAGTCACTCGTCCTTACTGCTTCTGACTCAGCTCTCGTGCGCCAAGATGCGTTACTCAACACCGGCTGCGGTATGCTAACTGCAGCGGCCGTGCACATGTTATGTTCCAGATTCACAATCTTGTCGAGCTCGGCCTGCTGGAAAGCTGGCTGGACAGCATTATCTCACACGAACAGCACATCTAATGTCGCATGCTCATTTCTGCGTGTGCAGCTGGGGCTCAACCACCTGGCTGACCTGACGCACGAGGAATTCAAGGCCACTCGCCTGGGCTACCGCGCCGACCTGATGCCGAAGAAGGACCTGACCGCGATTCCGTACCGGTATGAGTCGGCGTCCCCGCCCGAGCAGGTGGATTGGGTCAAGGACGGCGCCGTGACCAAGGTCAAGAACCAGCAGCAGGTGGGCGATGCTCCCTCATCCAGCAGTGCATGTGGACAAGCCAACGACAAGCAATGAGGCTAACCCTGTTCAGCTGACAACCTGCAGCCAGCGGTCGTTCTGACATCGATTGGTTCATGTGAGGCGTGCCATATTCCGATTCAGAATCTTCATGCATGTACAGTGCGGCTCCTGCTGGGCGTTTTCCACCACCGGCAGCGTGGAGGGCATCAACCAGATCGTGACGGGCGAGCTGGTCTCGCTGTCGGAGCAGGAGCTGGTCGACTGCGACATCACACAGGTGCAGCCCTTGCACTCTTGGTGCACGCTGCACAGTCGAATTTGCATTTTTTTTATCTTCTCGAGTTCTCTTAGCTCCGACTATGCATCTCAAGGTGTCTCAAGTTGAAACAATGGAACTGGCCACATATATGCTTATCAACATATCAAAGTAACAGAACCCAAGAAAACCTGCAGCATTGTGAAAATGTTGTGCATGCACCTGCAGGACCACGGCTGCCACGGCGGCCTGATGGACTTTGCCTTCAATTTCATCGTCCAGAATGGCGGCCTCGACACCGAGAAGGACTACCCCTACGACGCCCTTGAGGAGGCGTGCCAGGTACTTTTTGTTCCTGGATTCTGGCTGCCTGCGTGCATGCCTGCGTGCTGGAGCCCGAGGGGTTTGCACCTTCACAGCCTGCCGTCTGTTTGTGTCGTGATGCTCTGCCAGGATTCTCTGTCAACTCCGACACTATCACCATCTCACCGAATCTGGTTCCGAAATGCAGGTCAACAAGCGGGGCCGGCATATCGTCACCATCGACGGCCACGAGGACGTGCCGCCCAACGATGAGGTCGCCCTCATGAAGGTGCGTTTACTTTTGTTCCAGGCATCCATGTGCTCACATCAGGCACTTCCTTGGTCGTGTGGGTCGTCCTGCACAGCGTTTGCATGCTGTGCCTTTGCGTCACGTCTTACGCGGCATACGTCCGCACAGGCATATATCAGATGGAAATGCACTCAAATGTGCCTGTGCCTTACCCTGCAGGCGGTGGCGCACCAGCCGGTGAGCGTGGCCATCCAGGCCGACGAGCGCACCTTCCAGCTGTACTCGGGCGGCGTGTTCGACGCGCCCTGCGGCACCGCGCTGGACCACGGCGTGCTGGCTGTTGGCTACGGCCACGAGACCATCAACGGCACGTCCAAACCCTACTGGCTGGTGAAGAACTCCTGGGGCCCGGCGTGGGGCGACAGCGGCTACATCAAGTGCGCAACCTGCTCCTCCACCTTTTCCAGATCTCGGATTTTCAGCGTGGTTTTTGCACATATTCATGTGCAGATTGTATACTTTCATCAGTTCCCGCGGGCAAAGGAGCATGATCGGGTTGTATGCAGGGACCTCGGCTGCAGCTGTCAATTTGTAATATTCTACTTGCTTGCACGCAGGCTGGTGCGCAACCTGAGCACTGCTGGCACCTCCCCTGGCCAGTGCGGCATCGCGATGCAGGCGTCTTTCCCCATCAAGACGGGCCCCAACCCGCCGGCGCCCAAGCCGTCGCCACCGAGCCCGCCGGAGCCGCCGACCCCCACGCCGGTCGCCTGCGATGACACCACCTCGTGCCCCAACGGTGCACGTCCATTCTGCTGCCATCTCCTGCATGGCAGAAGCTACTGCGTGTCCCTGCGTCCTGCTGGATCTGCGCCTTTGCCATGTATTGCATGATGTCGCTTTTTGCAAGAATGTGGTTTGCCTTTTTTAGCTGCTGACCAGGTCATTGGTGTCGTGTGCAGGTAGCACGTGCTGCTGCCTGCGCGAGTTCTTCGGGTTCTGCTTCACGTGGGCGTGCTGCCCGCTGCCCGAGGCCACCTGCTGCGCGGACGGCCAGTGCGTCTCGCTGCCCTCTGCTCGCATGCCCCTTGATTGCTGTGGAGCACACATGTGCATGTTTGACGATCCTTTGTGGTCACATGCAAACAATGGCAGTGTTGTTGATACACGTGGCAATGCTCACAGTCCACGAACAATGTGGTTGAGTCGCAACTCTGTGCGCCTGTAGGCACTGCTGCCCACACGACCTGCCGGTGTGCGACACCACTGTCGGCCGCTGCATGAAGAACGACACCATGGCAGCTTTGGAGGTGAGCTTGCTGAGACTTCGACGACAGTCTTCAAGCATCGCTCCTGTTATTCGTGGGCCATGCTTTGGTGCTTTGCGAGTCTATGTGTCCGCCTGGAGCCACCTGTCTTGAGCGTTCCTCTTGCCGTGCTACGAGTGCACAAAAGAGCGTCCCAAATATGCAGTGTCGCTTGCAGTTGAGATTATCCTTTGACGCTGCAGGAGTCTGTTCCCTGGATGGAGAAGGATGTGGCGACGCGCACGACGCGCGGCCGCTCCTGGGTGCCGCGTCACATGCCGTCCATCTCCGCCTGGGCGGGACACATTGCAGAGCCGTTCTTCGAGGCCGCCCTGCACGACGAGCAGCAGGAGGCGCACCGCTCCGAGAAGGAGCAGGGCGTCGTTCTCACACTGGCCTGAGGGCTGCCCCGGGCCTCATGGGCGCACACGTGCTTGCACGTCAGTGGGCACAGGGCTGCACCGGTAGGGAGCAGCCCTGCAGCGGGGTCGTCACACCCCAGGGTCAGCAGGCGTCAGCCGCCGGGTCTGTTCCGTCTCGGCGACGCGTCGCGCCTTGCATTGTACCTGTAATGTATCATGTAGTGTAGATTCCGTGTGATAACGCATGCTGCATATTGCTTGGCACAGGATTCCAGTGTCAGCGGCCAGTGTTACTTGGGCGTGCTTCCTAGCAACGCCCGATCGCGCGTGCACTTTTGTCAGTCAGCAGCTGAATTTGGCACCGATTGTTCAGCAACTGTGAACGCGTCATTAAGAAGGATTTGACCCTATCAGCATGGCAACCTCTGCCTGTGGCAGTAGCAGAAAGCCCACGAGAACGGTGCGCAACTCCAAGAAGAGGTCAGAAAAACAGGGTGTTTTTGGCCACGTGCACTGCCGGACAGACGAAGGCATCCCGAATTGCTGCATGAGAGTCCACGTACTGCACTTCCCTTTTTGCAAACAGATCCTCCATTCTTCAAAGTGCGTGCGACTAGATCCTGACAAGTCGGAACTATCGCTTGGACGCAGCACGAGCAGCGCGGCGCGTCTTGAACGTGTGTCAACGCCGGCGCACGGCCGATTTGTTGCAGCCTCGCCTTCCGGAAGAAATTGCTCCGCGGTACGAAGCACAGCTCGTTCAGAAAGGTCCGGCGCTTTCGAAGCCTTTCAGCTGCGTTACGCAGCTGCGAGGCTCCGCAGCGTGCCGTGGCAGCCAGCCGATGAAGGTTTCACTGTCCACGGTCACGTGTGCCCCGCTGAATGTCAGCCACGGTGAACAGCGGGCTGAAGCAGCATTCAGCTTGATGTTGGATGTCGAGTGCATATTGCAGCCGCGCTGCTGATAGCGCCGGAAGCTCTGAGGTCGGAGCGACCCACCAGGGTGGCAGCTCCGACCCCCTTGGCGCAGCGTCCTGGCAGGCATGCTTCGCGGAGCGGCATGATGAAGTGTCATATCTATGTGCAACTCTCGTGGCAGTGCGCCATGCCAAGGACTTGTCATCAGCGCGGCCAGCGGTCCTGTCAGCGTCAGCACGAAGTTTTCGCTCACAGCAAAGCTGGGCTGGCGACCAGCACACTTGATTCGGCGGCGTGTGTTTCCCAGCTGCTTGACATGTCTTAAAGGTCTTTGAGGCATACGTGCGCGAATGCCGTGCTCTGCACTCCAGTTCTGATGTTGTGTGCGTGTGCAGTCCTCTTGAGGAAGCGCGCAGGAACTTTGGGGCTGGGCGGTGTCAGGCTTCCCTCAAATCGGCGCACGTTGCCAAACAGCCTGCTGAACCAATCGTTGTTGTGACCAGTCGGTTTGTGTTTGCAATCGTGCAGCTGAAAATTCGTAGTGGCAGTCACAGCAGCCGGAGGCAGGCGGGCGGCCAGGCAGCCTGCGTGCTGCTGATACCTCGCCCATGTCTCGGTGAGTGGCGCCGCGATTCTGAACCCGGCCCCGGCGCATGCGTACATGCTGCCGTCACCGCTGCGCGCCACCAAGCGTCCATACATCGTAAGTCCATTGATTCGGTCGCGGATCAAGCTCAGGCTTGATCCATCACCAATGTTGTGCCCGCATGAGGCGGATTGGACGTGTCAGGGGACCATGTTGGCCGCGCTTGATTACACCGTCCCGAACGCCGCACCAGTTTGCACGCTGCGCCCTCGACCTTGCAGTAAACCCTGCACAGCTGTGGCGCAATTGCAGCCATTGGGATCTGTTATCATATCCGAAAGTGCACAACGTCATGAGCTGTAGGTGTCCGACATGCGAGCGGCAGCAACGGGCGCCGCCGGTTGCTAGGACAGCAGCTGCCGCTCCGCGTTGCCAAGCTGGCGCCGCTACCTCTCACGCATGGACGTTGAGCGTGCGACTGTGGCAGAGGCGACGGCGGCACTGCCGCTCACGCTGCCCGCGACGCCGCACTGCGACACCACCGTCCGTGTCCTCAAGCTCGGCAGGTGGGTGCCCCTTGTGTGACAGTTGTGCAGCCCATGCCTGGGTTGTCAGACTGCCACTGTCCTGCTCGCAGCTTCAGCCAGAGATCATGCATGCCGCTACTGTGCTTCTGCCCGTTGAGCGCCAAGCACCTAAAAGTCACCTAAGCATATTTTGTGTCGTCACACAGGCCGTACAGCGGGCCGCAGCACGAGAACTACCTGCTGCGCACGCCCGACGTGGGGGAGCCGACGGCGGTGCCGGTGGGCCTGGAGACCGCGTTCCAGCTCAGCGGCCGCGCCTGCCGCGGCGCCATCGAGAGCGGCAAGTATGGCCCGCTGTTTGCGGTGACGGACACCGCCTCGGACCGCACGCTGCGCAAGGAGAAGCTGCCGCAGCGCGCCGGCAAGTGAGTGTGTTGCTACGGGCTCCCTCTCCGAAGACCAAGGCACGGCTGAAGTCTGCCTGCACAAATCTACATACAGAGCAGTCACACAGACCTCCCCCTGGCTGGGTGCGCAGGTACAAGGGCATGAGCACACTTGCCTGGTCATGTCAGCGGGGCCAGTTGAAACAAGCACACCCTCCCCGTCCCCTGAGAATCAAACCCATCCGCCCGCCCCCCTCAGGTCGGGCGCGGGGAGCAACTGCCTGGGGCAGCTGGCTGCGGAGCTCATGGCGCACATGATGGCGGAAACGGGCGTCAGCGCGGAGGTTTCCGGGCCCGCGCTTTTCGGCATGGGCGCCCACCAGGACGCCTTCCGTGCTTTTCTGAACTCGAACTTCCAGCCGCAGCCGCAGCCGTTCGAGCAGCGACCCGGCGGCAGGGCCGGCGGCGGCGCCGCTGCGCCGCCGGCGCAGCACAACGGCACTGGCAGCAACGGCACCATCGGCGCGCTTTACGAAACGTCGTCCTCCGAGCCGGGCAGCCCGCAGCGCGCGTTGCCGATAGCCGGCAAGGCGTTCTCCGCAGACGTCATATCGGCATCGGCGTTGCCGCAGCAGCAGCAGCAGCAGGCGGGGCAGGCAACGGTGCCAATGCAGCACGACAGCGCGTCATCGACGGACCTGCACGACGTTCAGGGCGGCGGCGGTGGCCCGGTCGACGAGGCGGGCAGAGCCGTCAGCCTTCCGCCGCCGCTGGCAAAGAACCGCTTCGGCGCGTTTGCCAAGCGCCTACAGGTGATGACCCTGGCTGTCGTGGGCTGGCAATGATGCCCAAGGCTTCGGAAACGATTCACCCTGGCGCTTGGTAGCTTTCTGCCATACATATCGGCCCTTGCCGTGCTGGATGATCGTAAAAGTGGGGCATCCATGCTGCCGCTTCGGCCCTATTTCTCACCCCTTCTGCTCTGACGCCGCAGGGCATCAAGGCGCCAGAGGGGCCGCCGCCGGAGGACCCCTTCGAGGCGTCGGCGCCGCCGCTGCCGGAGCGCCGGCCGAGCCCGCCGGCAAAGCCTGCCAGCAAGCAGAAGGCCGGCGGTGACACGGCGGGCATGCGCTTTGACGCCCTGCCCAAGTCGCTGCAGGTGCGCTAACGATTGCTGGGTTTCAGGTAGATTCGCACTTCCTTCCTCCTCGAAGCAAGTGTTGCATCTGCCGCTGCACCTGCTCTTGCTCGGAGCTTGCAGCTGGAATGCCATTGCTTCCATGTGCAAGCGGCGACAGCCAGCAGCAGCATTGATGCCAATCCTGGTAGCCTTTTGCCATGCACATCACGACCGCCAATGCCCCTTGCTTGCCATGCTCTTGCAATTGCTACAATGGCTGCCTGCAGGCGGAGCTTGCGGGGCTGCGCATAAATGGGGAGGAGCATAACTCTCCTCACCCGGCTGGTGCCTCGCCGACAGTGGGCGGCAGCCCTCTGCTGCGGCCCATCAGGACGGGCGCCTCTGCCGAGGTTTGTGCTGTGTGTTATGCCTCTCAAACATTATCCTCCATTCATTTGAGCATTACAAGGGGGTTTTGTGGCGGCTGGTGTACAATGCAAGTCCATTCATTATAGCAGGCAGTGGTGGCATGCGCCTGTTGCAGAGTTGTGTGCAAGCTTTGACTGTGCAACCGGCAATGCTGCAGAGTTCCAAGGCATCACCTTTCTGGGAGCGGGCGACTAACGGCGAGCCGGCCGCTGTCGCCACCTCTGCGGCCGCCCACATGCAGCATGCGGGCGTTGGCGTCAACCCCTGGCCGCCGCCGCCGGTGAGGCCCCGCTGAAGTTTGGCAAAGCCACCGTGCAGAATCCCTGCTCTTTATCAGAAGGCGTTGCGTGCTCGCGCTGCACCTCAGATAGCACCATTATGTTTGCCTGGAAGCAAGGTTGCCTCGCCGTCACAGTACTGGGGTGCCCGGCTGCCGACGCTGCAGCTCCGTGCATGCATGAAGGGCTGCTTGCCCTTTCAGCGCGCGCGATAGGGCCCAAGTCTCATGCCAGCATACTGTAATCTGATGATACCATCTAACACAATCGATTGTGATGATGCAAAACCTGTTGCGCAGGCGCCGGTGCAGCAGGAGGAGGAGGAGGAGGGACAGGATTCGGTGCCGGTGCTGACGCATCGCGCGCTGTCGATCGCGCAGCGCATCGCGCAGTTCTCCGGCGACGACCCGGACGAGCTGCAGTCGCTGCGCAGCACCTCCACCATTGACGAGTTCCTGCCAGACGTGAGTCTGGGAACTTGAACTGTGGGGCTTCTACGGAACACCCAAGCTGATCCCTTGAGGGCGGCTGCCACAGTCCGCATCTCAATGGAGCCGCACCCCATGCTGCATCGGCTGGAACTGCAGCTCCCACAGCTGAGCTCCTGATGCAATGGCTGCTGCAAGTATGGGGAGCAATGTGCGACAGCCCTTTGCACTGGCTGAACAAGAAGGCATGAACAAGAACGATCCGATCAGCCACGAAACACCGGAAGTCATAGAGGCATTCGCCGCTGCACAGGACATCATGCTGGTGGGTGACTTCCTGCGGGACGCGCTTGCGGCTTCGGCCGGCGCCTCCAACGGCCTGCGGCAGTGGAACCTGCTGGTCGCCAACGAGGACGGCGTCAAGCTGGGTGCGCTCTTGAGACCGTGCCAAAATTCCGCCGCCGCCTTCTGTTAGCTGAGCAACTTCCCACGATTCAGTGAGGTCATGTAAACACGCTGCGCATGCCATAGGCGCCGACGAGCTGGGTGCGCGCCTGCAGCCTGCCTGTCTGCTGCTGCACGGAAGGATGCGTGGAAGAGGCCCTTGCAGCAGTCTCGACGAGGAGGCTCTCAGCCGGTTCAGATGTATCCGGCTGTGTCTCCCCTTGCACCGCAATGCAGGCGCGCAGGAAAGGAACTTGAAGTCCCCCCAGACCCTCCTGGCCCAGACCCTCCCTGCCAGCAAACCTGCGCATCTGCTTTCGCAGGCCTGCTGGCAATCGACGCGTCGGGCTTTGAGCGCACCGTGGCGCTGACGCCGGACATGGGCTGGGAGGTGGACGTCTTCGGCATGCCCATCCTGGACACCGTGCTGCGCAACCAGCAGGTGGGTGTATGGACATTTGGGCGTGACAGTGGGTGGACTGGCCCCTGGGCCCTGGCGGGCCCTCTCTTTGTCCCAGGAGAAGGCACGCAGGCCGGACTTGAGGCTGCGAAATAGTCAGTGGCAGAGAGCGTGCACCACGCGCTAGAGACCGATACCAAGAACCCTTTGAGAATGCTGCGCTGAGCTTCCTGGCGCCTGCAGCTGCAGCCTAACACTCTGCCTCCGTTCCGCCTCAGGTGCCACGGCGGCTGCGCACGCGACGGGACCTGCTGACGTTGCTGGCAGGCGCGGCGGAGCTGGCGGTCTGCCCGGGGTGCCCCGACCGCGGCGCCTGGGAGCAGCTGGCCGGCGACACTGACGCGCTGTATGCGCCGGACGGCCAGACCATCGTCGCGCGCGTGGAGCCCAACTGGTGCGCCCGCAGGAGCTGTTGAGGGTTGCGCTGCTGTTGCTGCTACATGTGCGTCTATGGGCAATGCCTAGGCGGTGTGCCTCTTGCACTGGCTTCTCCGGCGTCCGCTGCCGGCCTCGCAAGCAGGGTGTGTCGTTGAATTGTTGCCTATGGGAATCGTCATATTTGCCGCACCCCAAAAGCCACAGAAGCCGAGCATATGGCGTCCTTCTGCAGCTTCGTGGCAGCGGGCGAGGGCGGCGCGCCTGACTGGCAGTGCGACTGGGCGGTGCGGCCGCAGACGTACATGACTGAGGACGGCCCGGTGCAGGGCTGCCACATGCTGGTGCCCGGCTCCTCTGTCTGCACCGCCTGCCGCCGTTTCTCCGGCGATCTGCGGTAGGCACTCCCGGCGCCTCTGCACCTCTTACCTGGGAATGCCTTGCCGGAGTCTGGCAGAAACTCTCGCAAACTCTCGCTCAGCGACAAGGGGCACTTCTAGCATCGTTTCCCCTGCCCACCGCCTGCAAGCCTCGTGCTGGCCTCCTGCTCTGCAGCTCTGGGGACAGGGCCTCCAAAGCCCCCACGAGCGTCTCACGCATGGTTTATTACACTTCTTCATCGATCTTTCATCCACTGCTTGACGCATTGTTCGTGCTTCCGCAGGGCGCGGCTGCAGGAGCTGATGCTGGAGCGGGGGGAGACGCAGGACGGGGAGTATGGGGAGCGCGCGGACGAGCGGGAGCGCCTCGCGAGCGCCAATGCCGAGCGTAACATCGTGCGCCTTCTAGGGATTTTGACGTCCAGACACGGAATGAAACCTGGAGCCAAAATGCGACCAGCATTGCGACCAGCACTGTATTTTGGTCAGACTGCTTATATCGCCTGCACTTTGCATCGTCAGGTTTCGTGCAAGCACACGCATATGTGCAACCTGTTGATCCCATTGGCAATAATTGTGCGCCCTCAGGAGCGGCTGCGGCAACAGATCGAGGAGATCAAGGAGGCGGAGGCCACCTACGACCCCAACGCCGCGCTCGCCATGGCCATGTTCGAGCACACCGAGGTGTGCCGCAACTGCCCGAATCGTGATGAGGAGACCCTGACGGCACCGCGTCATTGCCGTCAGACATCATAAGCAAGTAGTCCTGCGGTGCTGGCTGCGCTGCCTCTGGTACGGCACATGTCAGATGAACCAGCCGCACCTGTCTCGAGTAAGCAGCACAGCGGCAGCATCGTACATGTGGGGCATGCCGAGCGGCGTACGTTGCAGCAGCAGGCTGCCGCCCTGTCCTGGCGCAACAGCTGCACCTGACATGTGACTTGACCTTGCCACAGGGCGGCAATGGGCGCGTGGGGGAGGACCCGCTGCTGCGGGTGTGGGCGGAGCAGCGGGAGCGGCAGACGCGATCCGCGTGCGGCGTGCTCAACAACCTGACCAGCGTCATCGAGAACACGCGGTCGGAGGCCGCCACCGCGCTCATCTTCCAGACGTCGGAAGTGCTGTCCATCAACTTCAATCTGGAGGAGGACGAGGTGCGAGTCTCGTCATTGCCACTACGCTGGCCTCATTTGAAAGCTTCTTCCAGCTGTGCTGTCGCAGAGCTGGGATACTGCTGCTCTATCTATGATCTGTTTCCTAGGTCCAAACGTTCAGTAATTGTACTCAGGCAAGCGCCTCTGAGAGTTAGGCTGCCCGTGTGGGCTCTCAAGCTGCCCCTGGCAGGCCCTTACAGCCTGTTCATCTGTGCAGGTACTGTTTGCGTACGTCAACCTGCTGAAGACCATCAGCATGAAGTTGACGCCGGGCATCGTGGGCCTCTTCTTCCACGTGGACGGCGAAGAGGCCTCCTTCCCGCTGTACACGGCAGCCGTCAAGTTCATCGCGCACAGGTGCTGCTGGCATCTGCACTGTGCACAGCAGAGCCCCGCTTTCTGTATGCAATGGGACTGAGCAGGCTGCGTTGCCTTGCTGCTGCTTCTTGCATCTCGGCCACAGACCAATGCTCTGCTTTCATACCGCAGCAACTTCCTGAAGCACCGCTTACTTCTTATTCTGACACCGCCATTCCCACATCGACCGTAGGGCGCCCGCGGTCCGCGCGGCGGTGCGGACGCTGACGCTCAACCTGTACGCGATCGATGAGCCGGAGGTGCAGGCGTTTCTGGCGGGCCCCGCCGCCGCGCCCTACTTCACCGACCTGGGCGCATACGTCACCGACCGCTGCCAGGTGGGACATCAACTGTCTGCATCGGAAAAGAGGTCCTCTGCATGTGGACAGCAATGTGCCGCGCTTGCGCTGCCGCCTGCCGCGGCAACACAGCTGATGGCCGGAGTGCTGAAGCGCCAAGTCTGTCAGTGAGGGGGAACAGCACATGGCCTGCGCACAACCAGACAGGGCAGTACAGCCCGAATGCGCCACCTGACTTTTCCCAGAGGTATAATCCATCTGATGGTATTTTATGCGACCCACAGGCGCTGGACAAGTCGCTGGCGTCGCTGCAGGGGGGCAACCCGAGCGCGACGCGTGATGTGGAGGTGCTGCTCACGGAGGTGGAGACGCTGCTGTCCTACTGGAATGACATTCTCTGCACCGGTGAGCGCGGCCAGCAGCGCTGAAACCGACCTGTATTGCTTGAGGCGTGCGTCTAATTAACAGCTGTGAAAGAGCTTGTCTGGCATCCTTTGGACCAGCTCCTCGAGTAGCACAGACCCCTCGAGTGGCACAGACCCCTTGCAGGAAGATCCACCTGGTGCTGCCGCATGCCCAGCTTCTGCAGCCTGCGGCTGTGAACCCATCGTAAAGCAGACCGCTGTGTGTATCAGCCACCAACCTCCTGCTACCCTGGCCATTTTCAGTCTGCCTCATTCCAAGCCTGCGTATGCATGCCTTTGAACAGCCTTTGAACACTCTTCATGCAACTGCTTTGCGCAGGCGAGCCGGAGCTGTGCCAGGAGTGCTCGGAGCGACTGTGGAAGGCGTTCCTGGCGCCAGCGGTGTTCTACCCCCTGGCCGCGGGCGACATGCTGGCCAGCGGCCCCGGCCCGGGCGCGGACGCGGACGTCCGCCGCATGAGCATCAACAACTGGACGCGCACTTGGCTGCCCCCGAGTAAGCCTTTCAGCCATTTTAACGAACAGCATCCAGGGCATGACAACAGCAGGGCCCATGCCGGCAGTTTATGAGACATGGACAGTCAACCTCCATCAGATAAGCCGTGACCTGCCGCCTTTGCAAGCAGACCCATTGAGATTAGCCGTGCTTGCAACCATGATTGTTTAACCTGCAGCGGATAGAAGGAAGGCCGGGCCGATGGCTGCGCAGTACATCCATCAACACGAACGGTTGGCGAAAACATGTCTCAAGCCCAATATTACTTGCAAACCGCAGCGGAGAAGGGTAAGGTGCGGCCACTGGCGGCGCTGTACATTCTGGAGCGCATGTTCCACGTCATGACGGAGGCGTCGCTGCTCAACCCGCTGCTGGCGGCGCTGCTGGGCGGCGGCGCCTCCGACGGCGGCCCCTCCCTCTCCGAGTTCCGCTTCGACTCGCTGGAGGTGGGACTTTTAATGTCCTTTCCTGTAGGAAGTGTGTGCGGTTGCCTCCCCTGATTGCTCGTTGGTGGAAGCACCTGGCTCTATAGCAAGAGATCCTGACAGACTGCAGGGACAGGCTGTCCGTTTCTCAATCGCAATGGAGACATGCGTTTGTATGGTGTGCTTTATGAACACGAGTGTCTCTTCCGACACGTTCATTGGCAGCTTGTGCAAACCGGCTTGTTCAGACTGCAATCGACAAGAATATCAACCCTGTTTCTGAGATGCTGCAGAACGAGGGCGACGCGGCCATGGCAACGCTGACGCCGGCGATCCGGCGCGCCATCGGGCACGAGCCGGCGGCCTATCGCCTGGCGGTGTTTGGCATCCTGCACGGCTCCGACGGCCAAATGGTCGGCGCGCTCGTCAGGTGCAGCAGTAATCGGACCTGACTTTGACTGGTTGGTTCTCGAAAGGCAGCCCCACGCAAACCTACTCTGGGTGGCGCTTTTGTAACGCCTCTGGCTCAATTATGAGGATGTGTGACGGAAAAGTGGACGTGGCCGCAGGGCGCTGGCAGCAGCGCTGCTGAACGAGGCAGTGGACGTGGATGTCCTCGACTGCTGCGGTGCGCCCACCTTCTTCAACCAGGCGGCACTTCACACTTGTGTATCCGACGCCGTCACATTGTTGCGCTTGCGCTGAATCGCGGTCCCGGTGGGATGAAGTGGGCAGCATCCTTGTTGCAGGCATGCTGCCGCCGCAGTCGATGCAGCCAGCGAGCGGCTGGGGCAGCCAGGAGGAAGAGCCGCAGGCCGACATCGCCTTCAGGTATTGCATCTTGAGGTTATTCCAGCCAACCTTCAGTCCGGTTCACGGCTGGTGCACAGCTGCCCTGCGGAGTGCTGCAGCACGTTGACTCCAGACACAGACCACGTGCAGAGTCCACATCTATCACACACACCTAGGATGGGCATGAAACGAATGTCATCATCATAACGGTTCCTTGGTAAACCCTACTCCATGGTGCGATTTGAGCTCGGGGCCAAAGACGTCGGCGCTGGCGGAGGACCTCATAGACGCACTGTGCGCAAATTTGTGCGGTGACACGGAAAATGTCGTTGAACATGCACTGCGAATGTTGCGCAGCTTGAGGCCGGAGACGTCGGCGCTGGCGGAGGACCTGATAGACGCGCTGTGTGGGCTGCTGCTGCTGCCCTTCATGCCGGCGACGGCGCTGTGGCACATCGGCTGGCTGCTGCGCCAGCTGCTGCCGGCGGCGCCGGGCGGCGGGCCGCGGCTGACGGACCAGCAGTGCGGCCTGCTGGAGTCGGCGATGCGGCTGTCGCGCCAATTCCTCATGGCCGAGCTCAACGGCGCGTGGCCAGCTTGCTTGCGGTGGATTTGGCGGACAGCATCACACCTGCATGGCGCACCTGAAGTTGGAACTTGCTCTCCAACAGCTTGAGGACGCTGGAGCATGGCAATTTGGCGACAAGAGTTGTCAAGCGCCACCTACTCGTAGGCCGGTGCCATGCCAGGCAGCGCTGCCAGTAGCGGTGCGTCCAGAAGAGGGTCAGACTATACTGCAGGCCGCTTCTGGCGACTTTGCATGTCTTGTCACGCGCAGGCATGTGGTGCGACGCGATGCTGGTGCTGATCCACAGCGAGTGGCCGCGCGCGCGCGACCAGCTGCTGGCGCCCTCCACCTCCTCCAGCCACGCTGTGGTGCAGGCCTGGATGCAGGCCACTCAGGTCCAGGTGCGCGGCGCCAGATCTGCCATCTCCATTCCTTCTGCTTGCCGCGTTGATCCGCATTGCTACTCCCAGGACCATGGTAAGATAATAAGATGGTAAGGCGCCTGAGAGCAGCAGACATGTATATGCCCATCCAGCCATGCGCCACAGTACGTGTGCCTGCCCTGCAGCTGCCAGCGCACCGGCTGTATCTTTAGTAGTTCGTGTCACGAAACCCATCAATTCGAAGACACTTGAGCAGAAGTATGGATGTCTGCAAGCAGGACCTGATGGGGGCGCGCGCGCAGTCGGGCACCATCGAGGAGGGCGGCGCTTCGGCACACGGCGCGGCGGAGGGCGCCTCCGCGACCGCCGCCAAGCGCATGGTGCAGGCGGTGCAGCAGTTCGTCGCCATGCTGCAGATCCAACAGGTGGGGTGGACGTGCGAAAGCAACGATGTCCGCTGTGTCCTGCTGGTACTTGCAAGCGGCATGCTGCCAGGACGTCCTGTTTGTGCAACCATCGAACACCCAAACACTCCTGAATCGTGAATCGCGCCTGTGCCAGGGCAGCAAGTGCTTGTGGTCTCGCTGTGCTATTGCGATCCAGCAGATCACCAATCGCAGACCCTATAGAAAAACCTCTCGCAAAATCATGTCGTGCTGCAGACGCTGCTGAGCAAAACCGGCAGCATGCTGGAGTCGCCACTGCTGCACGCCGCAGTTTGGAAAGTAGCAGGTCATCAATCATCGTTGTTCTCGTGCCGCAGACGCTGCTGAGCGAGGACGGCAACATACCGGAGGGGCCGCTGCTGCACCCCATAGACGAGGAGCTGCTGGAGGAGGCGGAGGTGCGGGAGGGCTCCGGCATCGAGCGCACCGAGCGCGTCCCCTGCACCATCGCGCTCGCCAAGGTGCACCGCGCAGCAACATATGCTGACCTCACTGTGACAGAAAACTTTGCATGCTGCAGATCTGGTACCGTTTGAGGAAACAATATGGCTGTTCAGAGCACCGAGCATGCCCTGCACCATTGCGCTCGCCAGGGTACGACTGTAAACTGTGCTGCGGCAACAAAGGGCGGCGGCAAGTGCACGAGCAGCGCTCCACATGTGTGAAAGTCAGCATGCATGGGCAGGACATGCTGCATCAATGCCAGCTGATAGGCTATCTGTACACCATATGTTCAAGTCGCGACATTGTGCATTGTGACCAGTTCAATTGCTTTCTGAATGGGTTTCACTAACCCGCTGGCACACGCGCAGGGCAAGTCGCGGAAGGTGTTCTTTGCGGTGGCAGGGCTGCCGCGCGACCGCCGCAACTTTGACGGCACACCCTCCGACGAGGCCGTTGTGCACGCGCTGCCCGTCGTCGTCATCGTGGACGACGGCCCCGGGTGCGCCGCGCCACTTGCTCAAATCTAAAGTGCCACTTGCCTCCGGTTCCAGCAGGGAACACAGAGCTGCGCTGACCCGCTGGCAGCTGCGCTTGTCCTCTGCAGCTCCGCAGAATGCATCCTGCGCCCTGCGTCCCACACACTTCAATATCGTGATGTGTCAGGGCACATCTTCTCTGCAGTCTTCACCACACAGAGCCCATCAACTTCCCGCCGGCTTGCACCAAATTTCTGAGACGCTGCATATCTTAAAGTCGTTGCATCGTCTGCAGGCCCAAGCCCAGCTTCATGGCGACGCCTAGTCCGCCGATGACGCCGGAGCGACCGCCGGAGCCGGCAATCACCGCCAACCTCATCAGCCTCACCCGGTGCGCCCTGTGCTGCGGCCCCTGAAAACCATCATACTTCTGGCCCGGTGACGCGGCTCCTCCTCAGCTCTTCCTTCCTGTCTCGTGCGTTCTGCAGCACGCAGCAGCATCGTACACACCAGGCAGTATGTGTTTCTGATGGGCGTCCACTTTGCGCTGGGCACAGGAAGGGGCGGCAGCCGCAGGAATCGGCGGTGGCGCCAGGCGGCGAGATCCAGCCGGCGGCGGCGCGCAGAAAGCTGTCAGCGCACAACCTCGCCGCCGCCGCGGCGTCGCAGCGCTCGTCCTTTGACATCAGCGCGCGGCCGCAGGTGCGCCGTCACAGCACCACAGGGCATCCGAGTCCCTCTGACGCATCATCGTCGATCGCTGCTCCTTGCTGTGCAAGCGCACTCGGGGGCCGACGCTCAAGCCTTTGCCGGCCACATGCGTTGCGGCCTGGCGCTGCCTGCAGCAGATGTGCGCAACTGGCCCGCCGACCATCCTGTAATCAACTTCCGTGTGTCCACTCGATGCACAATGCCGACACCGATCCTGACGTCTCGACCGTCCCCGCCCGCAGCTGCAGGATGTGGCGACGGGCAGCCACGTGCTCAGCCGCTCCAGCAGCCGCAACGGCAGCGAGAGCCCCGCCGTCAAGCCGGGCGGCACGGTGCTGTCTGTGGCCCCGCTCATGGGCACCGAGCCCGACTGCGACCCGGTGCATGCGCAGTGGCTGCATGTGCACGTGCGCCCGCCCGTCCGCGCCCTGCTCAAGGTGATTGTCCTTTCCGCTGCTGTCCCTTCCCAGTCCAGTGCATCTGTCATGTCTACTCGCAACAAACTAACTGTCTTCCTGTTTCTTCTAGGACATCAGAGGCACGTGATTAGCCGTGCCTCTGACCCGAGTAAGATTCGAGGCTGCGTTTCGTGAGGTCTGCTTGTGTCAGGTTCTCAGCTGACATGAGATTGCTGGCGCCACCGCCAGTAGCACACCGGTCGTTACACCCTGCGCCCGTGCAAATTGCCGCAGGTGCTGAAAAACAGCGGCGTGGGCGACGCATTTAACAACATCGGCAAGCAGCTCAAGGACGGGCACTGGGTGCTGGCCTTCCCCTCCGTGGAGGCCGCCAACTACGCCACCCTGCTCGTCGACCAGCACGCCGCCAAGCTGCGCGCCTACTACTGCGAGGTGTGGAGAAGGGCTTTATTGAAACAAGATGCAATTGTCGATTCTCCTGGATACTGCATTCTGTGTTTCCCTAGCGCGACAGCTCATCGATCAGCACGCCGCCAAGCTGCGCGCTTGCCACTGCGAGGTGTGCTGCGTTTCGTGGAATCTGTGAATGGACTTTGATTTGAAAGTTTGCAAGTTCTGGAGCTGCAGCCGTGCCGCAGCCTGGTTGATGCTAGCGGCGTGCATTGCAGAGCATGCGCAAACACTTCATGCAGCAGTAGCTGCGTAGTCTGCTCACTTGCTACTGACCATCCAGCAGCCGAAGGCCAGTGTGAGACACCAAGCAGCCATTGACCAACGTAGCCGGCGTCTTGTCGACATCGGAGCTGCAGGGGTCAATCAATGCATCCAGGCTTTTCCAAAATGCTTATTACCCTGCTTCAGGTCATGGTGCCGCTGCTGGTGCCGGAGCCGGCGCAGGCGGCAGCCAGTCACGGCAACGACTACTATTGAACCCCCTGAAGTGGGGGTTGCTTTCGGCGCGGACTGGGGTTTGTCGCCTCTCGAGACGGGGTTGTCGCCTCTTCAAGGCAGAATTTTCGCCTCCCAAGTCGGCCGCCGTTCGCGGCGGCAGCGGGGGGCTGCGGCTGCGGTGCCTGTGTCTCTGTGGCAACCCCCGTGCGACGCCCAACCTCTGCGCCGGTGTGAAACGGCGCCACAACAGAGAACTGCGACTTCATACCGAGTGGCGCGGCAGCCACCTGGTCGATCTGATGACCCGGCGGCGTTGGGGCAGCTGGTCAGTAAGGTGCTAGAGTCAGATGCAGGAGAGTATCTCCTGCATGCAAGGGCATTGTATGATCATCCGGTCATGACCGGACACAAACACATACGAGAGCACTGGAGGGCGGCAAGCTGCACGTCAGCAGCCGGTCGGGACTGCATTGCACTTCATTGCAGCAGGTTATTGCATGCGGTTCTGTCGCATGCGGTTCACAGGATTTCGTGCAAGGCATGTGCTGGGCAGCCGTTCGTGCAGTGAGACACGGTGCAGACGATGACCTCTGCATTGTCATACTTCGTTCGTCGCCTTGCTGTTTCAAGAGGTCGTGATATGCGGTGCCTCGCACCCGGCGATCATCCGGCACATTGCGCTGGGTGCTCATTGAGCGGCATTACATTGCAGGCTCAGCATGTGCATGAGCAACAAGTAGTGGAACGCTGTGGGTGCACAGCGAAGGCTGGCAGGCGATCAGCAGACGACTGGGGCACAACAAACACCCAGGGGGGCGGCGGTCTCGAGCGGTCAGCATGTGCGATGCGGCTGCGGCTGACAAGAGCGAGAGCCTGAAAAGGCGCCATGGCCATGGCGTACACACCAAACAACAAAGTGGGTGCCCATAGAGCACCAGCGCCGTGTGCGCTGATCTGTCACAGTCTTGTCCACTGTCGCTGGCAGCTGCTCACCTAGCACATTTTGATTGATCGGCATTACATCCCAGGCAATGAGCAACTAATAGGGGTAATCGGAAAAGCTCACCCAGCACAGCGGTGGGTTTTCCTTGCCGCCGAATTTTATGCGTGCTTCGATCCCCCGTTCAGGGCTTCTTCGGTATTTGGTCAACAGCCGGCACGTGCCCGGAAGCCAGGGCGAACGTCAGTGCATCAAACATGGAATAGTGTGTAGTAATTGCCGAAAACTATCTCACATCACGTTTGTTGAAATTTCATCTGGCCGTCGCACAACACCAGCGCGCTCACAGCGTCACTCTGTCTGTCTACACGCGTGCCTGCCAACGCTAGTCGGCTACTCCCTCCACAATGAAGGTGCGCACGCTCGAACTAGAAGTATGGCTGGTGAGAATTGTGCGCCGCTGCCTCTTTGGGGATGGGCCGCAGCTTTGTCAGCGTGCGCGCTCTGTTCGCCGTGCCTGTTCGGATCAAGGGGTGCGCAGTGTCCCTTTGCGTTGCGCCTGGATGCTGCATCGTGTGCTGGTGCTCCTCGCAGAATGGCATCCTAGGCACTGGGTACTGACGCACAGCCACGTTCCGGCGGGCTGTGCTTGCACCCTCGGGCGCTGACGCAAGGTTGTGACGTCCTGGCCAACAAAGCGCAAGTGACCGAGGATGCACCCAACTTTTGTGTTTTGTTCTGCAGGCCTCTTTTGTCGTGGCGGTCGCCGCGTTGGCACTCTGCGCAGCCGCACCTGCGGTGAGTTCTGATGTTCCGTTTCGCTCGAGGCTTGGTGGTTTGCAGCCAAGTCGCCGGGATGGGACGCAAAGCCAGCTTGATCTCCTGCTGTGTCGGCAGCATTGAGTATCCGAGCCTGTGCTACGTACCGACCCCGCATTTTGGGGGGTGCCGCCACCCAGTCGTCCGGTCGGTCATAGTAGTACCTCTCTCGGCTGTTGTACGGGCAAGGCCTGTGTCGCCACCTCAACAGGTGTTGGTTTCTGATGGAACGTGAATGTGTTGACCGCAGGCGGCGCAGAACGTCACCGACGTTGGTGAGCCCTTCTTGCCAGTGGCCAGCCAGAGCCGCATGTCATGCTCTGCTGCTGGCGGCAACTGCCGCAGGCGCACTGGCCTCGACATGCGCCCGTGACTGCTGCATGCGCCAGTTCTGTGCTGCAAGCGCCACCTGCAGCGCATCTAGCTGTGCACCTGTCTTCTAAGCTATATTTGACTCTCGCGTGTTGAATCGTTGCAGACATCCTCAACTTTGCGCTCAACTTGGAGTACCTGGAAGGTGCGCCTGCTCGGCTGCTTGATGTTGGTTGTTTCTGGTGTCCTTGTACAGGCGCTGGCTGGCTGGCTTTTGTAGTTGACGAAGTTCTTAATGAGAAGTGAACATGTTGCTCGAGAGTGAATCGTGAGTATGTGTGCTTCCGCAGGCGAATTCTACCACTAGTGCGCCGCCTCCGCTTGCTCTGTTGCTGTGAAGCTGTATGTTTCATGAATGCCGCTGCATCATTCTTGAGGGTATCATTGCGTTCAAGCTGGCTGCCACTGACTATTCGGCTTCCTGCAGCGCTGCCTTCGGCACCCCACTGCCAGACAACCTCCGGTGCGCACCGACACACCCCTTAAATTGTGGACCGGCGTCAATGGCCTGCGCCGCATGCTGCTCCTGGCGCCGCCTCATTCATGCACCAAATGAGGCAGCATCCGCTGTATAGCACATAACAACGGCCTGGCTGACGCTTAACGTGCCATTCACAGCGGCGGTGGCCCGGCCTCCACCGGCGGCAAGGCGGTGCCATTCAACACTGGCAACATCAAGGTGCGGGGTAGCCTGTGTTGCCGCACATGTCAGCACATCGGAGTCGGAGGCAGCTGCTGTCATGTGCGCAATCGAGTTTGAGGCGACCTGAATGCTGTCCGCTCACCCGCAGCCTGACTGATGTATTTGGTCCGGCAACGTGCGCAGCGCATCGCCACCGAGATTGCCAACGACGAGCTCAACCACGTCGCCTTCCTGCGCATGGCGCTGGGCGACGCCGCGGTGGCCATGCCACTGATCAACATGTGCGTCGCGTGAAGCATACAGCAAGTACATGTGTGCACGCTGCACAACCTCGTGATGCTGCAATCCACACCGGAGCGGCTGTCATATCCGTGCCGGTCAGACTCCCAAGTACACAGTTTCTCTGCATGACGCATGTTTCCAACCCGTGGCTGCAGCGGCACTGCATTCTCTGATGCCGCGGACGCTGCGTTTAATACCAAGCTGTCGCCGCGCTTCACGCCGTACCTGGCCCAGACCAACGACCTGATCTTCCTGCACGGCGCCTTCATCTTCGAGGACGTCGGTGTCACTGCCTACCAGGTCCGCCCCTGCCAGTTGGACATGCTGCCATCTGGCCAAGGGAATGATGTCTGCAGTGACATCGTGTTTGGCACGCCGCCGCCTCCGCCACTGCCTTAGCGCCGCCATGCCCACCATGCAGCAAACATCGCAGCACAGGAGCAGCCTCTTGACCGTTGCGCGCACCTGTCTGCACGTAGGGCGCCGCCCCGCTGATCGCCAGCAAGGACTACCTGGGTGCTGCCGCCGGCATCCTGGCCGTCGAGGCCTACCACGCCGGAACCGTCCGCGCGCTGCTGTACACCAAGGTGTGCAGAGCGCCAGCTGCAGCACTGACTGCTGCGCAGTGTGCAGGCATGTGTGCTGGTCCTGTCAACTTCAGTGCAGTTTTGGTGGCAGAGAGAAGCACATGCTTCGGGAACATCGCATTTGCGCCATCGCGTGCTCGTGTGACCTGCGAGGCGCTGCTGACCCTCTTTTGTATCTCCTTCCTCCAGGCCGGCACGAAGATCGCCCCGTGAGTAGAACGCATCCTTGTGAAGCTTATGTGCACGAATTGTTTTTGGTTCCCCAGGCTTCCGTGTTGCTATCTGGAAAACAAACGCCTGAAAAAAACCTGTCGGCTGATTATACTGCGTCAATTAATCAGGTACGGCGCCAAGGTGTCCACCATCGTGAACGCCATCTCCAAGCTCCGCGGCTCCGTTGGCGGCGGCAAGGACCAGGGCATAGTCACCACGACCAGCAACACGGCCAGCAACATTGTTCCCAGTGAGTGACACCCTGACACACCTCTAGCACGCACATCGTGGGTCGCCAATGCTGTGCATCTGAACCTGAAGGGGCCGGGGAGGTCCATCTGCAAACTTGCGGTCGAGATGTACACTGATGGGCTGTAATTCTGTGTGGCGCAGCCGACGCCAACTCCATCACCTTTGCCCGCACCACCACCGAGGTGCTGGCCATCGTGTACCTGGGCGGCAGCGGCAAGGGCGGGTGAGTGCTGCACATTATCGCTGCATGCAGCAACACCTCGTGCAGCACGTGACGCCGCAACAAGCACAGTTTCAGGTGCAAACGTGAGCCCATTTCAATTTTGTTCACATGTATGTGCCTGATATCGATTTTGGGATGTTCCACTGACGTTTGCTTCCTGTTCTGTGCTCAGATTCTTCCCGAATGGTGTGCCACTGGCCCTTCCTTCCTACGTTACCTTGCCACTGCTGCTTCTCGTCTGTGCATGGCGCTTCTAAAATGCTCTGATGTCACTTGTTGTGTTATGGCGGCAAATTTCATGCTCATTGACAACGCTCTCTTTCTCTTGCCAGGCCTCAACGGCCTCATCAAGTAGAGCGTGACCTCGCTCTACTGTGCAGCGACTGCACTCGGTACGAGTGCATCGCGCCTAGGTATGACACTGGGAGGTGGCGGGGCTGCGGCCCTCGCCGGTGGCGCCGGTAGCGCTGGCTGTGGATAATGCAATTTTGACGTCAGGTTTTAGCAGGGGGAGATACAGTTAGCGGGCCTGCATAACCTCGTGAACGAACCATCTAGATGGATCATCGCTTATGGCCCGCATTCGTCATTGGCGCCTGATTCTGCGCTCTGTCAGATTAACCTCGCTTCCAAAAACGCTGTGAGCAGCAAGCGTGACGACATTCGATTGCTTTAAATGCTATGCATGCCCTCTGTTGCAAGAAGATCAGTTCATTCTCGACTTTTAGATGCCCAGCGCTCTAAACGCTGTCTGTACCTCGGCATCCAATGAAGCCGGCATTGCAAAACAGTCCGGCTTCTGAGTTCTGCGCGCGCAGCCCAGACATCCCGAGAGCGGCCCAAACACATGGTGTCATGATGCTGTCACTGGACAGAATGTGACTGCGGACGCAAAGTATCCTCAACGCGATCTGGCATCGTTGCACCCGGTGCAACGCTGCGGACATGCCGCAGATGGCTGATGGCGCTGATGGCTGATGGCTGATGGCGCT
>JAABUM010001089.1_pt1 | contig 42414 bp, 37 predicted proteins | sample 5559161 | NCBI WGS metagenome assembly JAABUM01 (sample SAMN10711868, study PRJNA513369) | rock metagenome | isolation source: Antarctica rocks | place: Antarctica: Victoria Land, Siegfried Peak nord
CGCGAACCCAAGCCGAATTGGAAAAGGCAATCGCCGCGGCGCTCGAAACAATCACGGCAAGCGATTGTGTGAATTGGTTTCGGCATTGCGGTTATGAGGTTACACTCAAATGAAAACCGCTATAGAGTTACTCATACGCGCCATGCTCGCCACCGGAGCCAGCCCGAAAGAGATCGGCAAAGCTATTGCTGCCGGTCAGCATTAGCGTCGCAGTTGATTTCAACTTCTTATAAGCGGCAAAAGAAAAGAGGAAGGCGGGTGGCAAGTACGCCAAGAGAAAATACTTATCCTCGCCATTGACGCGCTCTCTCTCGAAGGTCAATAATTAAGAATGTTTGCTGAAACCGATGTCTTAGACCGCCTGACGGCGACGGCCACCGTCGCCGAAAAGCACTTGTACTACGGAGTATCGTGGGACGCTTACCTTAAATTATTGAGTGATCTCGGCGATGGTCGTCCGGGTGGGATCAGGCTCGCGTACATGGACGGCATCTTGGAGATTATGAGTCCAAAGCGATTACACGAACAAATCACGCGCCTCGTTGATATGATCTTAACGCTCATGACCTTCGAGATGGGGATGAACCTCGATAACTGCGGAGCGATGACAATGCGCCTTGACGTGCAGGAGAAAGGCGGCGAACCGGATAGCTGTTTTTATATCGCAAATGAAGCGAAGGTGCGCGGGGTGGTGGAAATAGACTTGAAGATTCATCCGCCGCCGGATGTGGTACTGGAAGTGGACATCACCAGCCCGTCGCTCGATAAAATGAAACTCTATGCCGCCGCAGAGGTGCCGGAAGTCTGGCGCTATGACGGAGCGCAGATGCGATTCTTCGTCTTGCACGATCAGGAGTATCAAGCATCAATCCACAGCCGTAGCTTTCCGCCCTTGACCAGCGAGCGGCTCGCCGATTTCATCAAGCTGGGGCGCGAACAAGGTTCGACAGTGATGCTGCAAGCGGTCAAGAGCGATCTACAAAGTCGCGCATGAGCGAGGACAATAAAGCAAAAGCCCCACTACAACTACCATGTTAAGCTTTCATAGTTAATGCGATGGGGTGATGAGTTCTCCGGTTCAATTAGACATTACAGTCAAATTTCCCGCGCATCGTAGGCAAGGAATATTAACAAATCCAGCCTGTTTGCCTTTAGCAATTGGTCAAAATAGTCATTATGTCTACAATAATCCGACTCCGACATTTCATTCAAACTAACTGTTGCGTTGACACTTGCTGCAATATGCAGAGCGGCACGCCGCCGTTCTCAGCGCCAACCGTTGTTATGTGCGACAACCACTTCAGACCCGCGTCTTATTGATTACCTTCCGCATCGTTTGCAAATATTCCTGCTTTACTCGACGATTTGACAAGCGCGCATATCGCTCGCTCGATGCTATCGAAGAGTGTCCCAGCAATTCTCTGATTGAGACTACCTCCGCTCCTTCTTCCAGCAAGTTCGAGGCGAACGTGTGCCGTAAGTTATGGCAACTCGCTTTGATCCCCGCCGCCTCTGCATACCGCTCCATCTTTTTCTGGATCGCCTTGACTGTCAGCGGACAGCGATTGCGCTTCTGATTCCAGAAGAAATGATCGTCGGATGTTGCCAGCGGCCTGCGGCGCACGCAGTCGTGTAAGCTGGCAAGGGCGTCCGCCGAGAGGTAGACCCATCGGTCTTTGCGTCCCTTACCCTGTTCGACCAGCAATGACTTCTGCTCCCAATCAATGTCGCCCAGCTTGAGCTTGACCACCTCTGACACACGCAGCCCGCCGCGGAGCATCAGGAGGAACAGCGCGCGATCCATCATATTCTCTATCACTGCGAACAATCTCTTGATCTGCTCGTGCGTCAGTTTCTTCGGCAGCGGTCGTCCCGTCCGTAAGAAGTGGCTCGGCTTGACGGGGTTGGTCGTCGATGATTGCTCTTCTTCCAAGAGATAATCAAAGAATCGCTTGATGGCGTTGAGTCGCCGGTTGATGGTTGTCGCTGCCAGCCCCTGCCGGTGTTGGTGTTTGATAAAGTTGTCAACGTCACGCCAGGTGACCTGCGACGGAAGCTTCATGGTGGAGTCGAAGAACAGGCGCAAGTCCAGTTGGTAGCTCTCAACTGTGTGCCGCGAATAGTTGCGTGATCCCAAGTTTGCACAAAAGCGATTGACTTCTTCCGGTCTCATCGCGCACCTCCGGCCCCTGCCATCTTGCGACTCTCAACCCGCTCCATCGCCTGATCGAATTGTTGGCGCTTGGTCGCTTCATAAAGCTGCGTGTACTTGATTGTGTTCTGGATCGAGCGATGTCCCATGAGTTCTTTGAGCACTTCGAGCGTGACGCCCGCGTTCAAGAGTTGCGTCGCGAAGGTGTGGCGCAGGCAGTGCGGCGAATAGCTCTTAGCAACGCCCGCCGCGCGCAGATACTTCTGCATTATCTGAAAGACATTGCGCCGACCGAGATGCGCGCCCGCAACTTTTCGACTGGGGAAGAGAAAAGGAGACTTGGGACGCCGCGCCTGCCAAAGCTTGAGTCCTTGCTCCACATCTGATGACAGATACACGACGCGATCCACGCGCCCCTTCCCATCATCAATGCGAATCGTCCCTCCGGCTAGATCGCAGGCGTCCCATGTGAGCGCGCAAGCTTCTGAGACTCGCAATCCGCAACGCAGCATGAGGAGGAATAGCAGACGGTCTCTCGGCGCGTCAATCGCCTTAAAGAAGGTAACAAGATCAGCCTCAAGCATCGGCTTGGGCAGGGTCGTTGGTGTGAGCAGACGATGCCGACGTTTATTGACGGGCTGCGCCTGCAACAATCCTTCTTCACGCAGGAAGTCGAAGAACTCTGCCAGCAGGCTGAGGCTCAAGTTGATGGTCGAGGGTGCCCGCCCAGCGCTTTGCGCCAGGCGCACGAAGTCGGCGATGTCTTGTGCCTCAACCACAGCGAGATCGGCAGCGAGCGCAGCGTGCCGCTGGGGTGGCAGATGGCGGAAGAACCGCTTAAAGATAGCAATGACCGTTTCAATAGTTCCACGAGCATAACGTCGCGCCATTAGTGCGTGCAGATAACGCAGAACATGGTCTTGGCTTGAAGAATCTAAGAAGGTGAGATGAGCGGCGAGAGATGTATCCTGGAGACAAAGCATCTTGAAATCCTCCCGAAAGCTACGGCGGTCATTGCGCCGTAGGTTATGGAAGTCGGGGCTGCATTGTCTACATAATTGTCATTCTGACTAATAAGCATTAGGAAGCTTCTGCACCCAACGCGACCTGATCACAAGATAAACCAATCCTGCAACCGCAAGCGCCATAACAAGGCTCCCGATGATGTCTATCGTATGGTGGATGCCGGTGTGAACCCGCGACGCGCCGACCAGTAGCGTAAGCAGCAAGAGAACGAGTCCCACATATTTATTGCTTGGGAGAACCACAGCCGCAATGCTCGCGCACAGCAGTACGTGGTCTGAAGGAAACCCGTTATCCGGTTCGTGGGCTATGAGCGGGATGAAATGCCCGGCGACAAAAGGGCGCGGATCGAAGTACAGAAGAGCACCTATTTTTGAAACGATGAATGTTAGCGGTAAAGCTAGTGCGGCAAAAATCACAATCCTTTTTTGCTCATCCCTTGGCTGTTTCAGGAAATAGACGAGCGCGATACCTGCGATCACGACAAACAGATATTTCGCCCCGAGTATGGATAACGTGTCGAGCATCCCGTCTCCCTTAAAACTCATAATCAATCGAAAACCGGATTTGTCTCGGAGATGAGAACGCCGTCGGCGTGCCGAATGTTGCGAGTGGCGTAGCTCCCGATCCGTAGAATGAATTTACAGCAACGATGTTCGGATGATTGAACAGATTGAAGCCCTCGACTACTAGATCGAGCCGCCGTTTCTCTCCCAATGGGAAATACTTTAACGCACGCACATCGAAGTTGATAAAGCGCGGTGTGCGGAGAGCGTTGCGGGCAAACCCGAACGGGCGGGAGACGAGCGGGAAAGCGCGGCTGCGTTCTTCATCCGCGCCGGTCAGAGCATTAACAGGGCGACCGCTACTAAACGTCACAATGGGCGCGACCTCTATATGACCCAAGACCGCAGCGAGTAAATTATCCTTCTCCTTGCCCGCGCCCTTGCCCTCTTCATCGTCTCCGAAGGGCAGATCAAAGAGCGCACTCAATACAAATCTTTGCCGCACGTCCTGACGTGATAGCGCACGCTCCGCACGTAGGTCAAAAGGGTTCGCGGGTTGTTCGTCGAAATCCGATGCGTCGTCAATCGTTTTTGAGAGAGTGTAGGAAGCGAGCAACTCAAACTCATTGCTGAGGCGCTTATTGAGTGCCAGCGTCAAACCATGATAAGTCGAACTCGCGGAGTCTTCGAGCTGATAGATCGCGTCGAAACGCGGATCAACACGCCCCGAACCGAAGACCAAACGGCCAAGCTGTTGCGGCGTGGGTGACGATAAGCCCAGCGCGGCGGCATTAGCTAGGGTCAGAATCACCGGCGGCGGCAGATTGATGTTACGAGTGCGCGGCAAGTGAATGCCTCGCGTAAAGAGGTAGTCGGCCTTTACCGTCACGTCGGAAGATAGAAGGCGCTCGACGCCGACATTAGCTTGTATGCTGTATGGAGTCACGAAGCGCGGATCGGCGCGAAAGATGGATGGTGGTATCCCGACAATAGAAGTCAGCGCACTCCCGCCGCCCGTTGTTGCGAATACCCCGGCGGCCTGTTCATCAAGCGCGACCTGCTCGAAAGCCTGCACGCCATTCTTTTGAATCGCACGGTTAAGAAACGCGAGCGGTAGCCGGTCATAGTACAGCCCGAAACCAGCCCGCACCACTGTACCCTTTAGCGGACTCCACGCGAGGCCAAGGCGCGGGCTGACGTTATTCTTATCAGTTCTAAATAAAGACGGCGTACGCTCCACATCATAGCGAAGGCCAAGATTAAGGGTTAAATTCGTAGCTGCTTGAAAGCGATCTTGAAGGAAGCCGCCGAAACTGGTCACACCAAACCTTGTCCGCGAATCTCCAAACGCTTGTCGCCAGAAGGCAGGCTGACCGGCAGCAAAGTCATCCACATTGCGAAAAACGTAAAGGCCGCCGAAGCCATCGCGCGCATCATTATTGAGGGTCACATGATTAATGGTCGCTCCTGCTTTCAGTTCACTATGCGAGCGTACCAGCGATATGTTGTCCACCAACTGCTCGCGAGTCTCGCGGCGCGTGCCTTCGGCATCGTATGGACGCCCGAAGCGCGCCGTGCCGATTATCTCAACGCCTGGGCCAGTGGTATTACCGGCGCGCGTTACGGCGCGGCGTGTGCTTGCCTGAAAGCGTAAATCGTTGACGAGACGCGGTGACAGTACAGAGATAGCCGAACCGGTCACCTGATAATCTTTTGTATAGGCAGTGCCGCGTGCTGATCTGTCGTTTAATAAATCCGTGTTAAAGGCATCGCCGCGATCACGGGCGTTCGTGAAGGCGAAGCGAAAGTTCAGCGTGTTGTTAGAGTTTGCGATGTACGTCAGTTTCGCGGCGGCTTCTGTTTCATCTGCTCCAATGGGAAATCGCCCCGCGAGAAGTGAGCGCACAGAAATACTAGGAGCAAAGCCTGAATCGAGCAATGAGTTGAGGCGTGTACGTGCGGCACGATTGATTTCCGATTCATCCTCCGCCGATAAATGCTCTTGTTCTGCCGCAACGTAAAAGAAGAGGCGATCCTTTTTGATATGGCCGCCTAATGCGCCCCCTGGCTGGTAGCGACGAAAGCGCAGTCTACTAGCGGGCGGCGGATCAGAGAATGGCTCACGCGCATTGAATCTTTCGTTCTGGAAGAAGGTGAACACGTCGCCGTGAAACTCATTTGCGCCGGTCTTAGTGACGACGTTGATTGCTCCTCCCGCTGCGCCGCCGAACTCCGCCGAGAGTCCGTTATTGACGATCTGAAATTCGCGGACGATTTCAGGAGAAAGGGCAACGCGAGCCGCGCCGGTCGTCTCATCCGTATTATCTAATCCATCAATCGAGATCGAGTTGCTGCGCGGACGCAAGCCACCAAAGGTGAAACCACTATCGGCGAGCGGCGCTCCCGAAGTGGCGTTCCCGCCTCTGCTCCCGCCGGAGCTTTGTTGATTAGATGGAGCGACGCCCGGAGCGAGCAGCGTGAACTCCAGATAGTTGCGGCTGTTGACTGGCAGTTCCTCGATGCGTTCGGGGTCAATCGAAGTCGTTGAGGCGGTAGCGGTAGTATCAATTGCCGGAAGCTCATCCGTGACCTTTACCTCTTCGCTTATCCCTACCGGGTTCAGAGTGATGTCAAGCGTGGTCGTTCGACCAAGGGCAAGCGTTAATGAGGGATTAACATATGGAGTAAAGCCTGATGATTCGACTCGCAACTCATAAACCCCAACGGAGAGTGCCGTGAAATGATAGCTACCATCAGTGTCGCTGGCTGTCTTCCGTGTTTGATTCGTTGCTGAATTGCGCAGAGTGATTGACGCACCGGCGATGACTGCGCCTGCCCCGTCACGCGTCGTGCCGCTAAGCGAGGCGGTCGTCGCCGATTCCTGCGCGCGTGCTGGGATAGACAAGAAGGCGAGTAGCACGGTGGCAATTAAAGTGATGACACTATGTCTCAAATAATGGCTTGTTCTGCGCGGAATAATTGGTTGGGTAGGCAGAGTCTTACCGGGAATAGAGAACAATTTGGTTTACCTTGTTAAGCAATAATAGAGCGAAAGATAAAATCATTTATTTCACCAGTTTGATTTGCTCTGGATCGGTGAGCACGATCTGGGCTTTGCCGTGAAAGTCAATGAACTTGCCGGAGATCACGATCTCCTTACCAACGAGCGTTTTGACATCCGGGAACTTAGGGAAATCCGGGTTCTTTAACACGGCCGTCAACGCTGTGCGGAAGTTAGGGTCAAAGTCAAGAACCACTATGTCACCGTCACGCTCCTCGAAGAGTTTGCTGACGATTCCCTTGAACGCGCCTGTCTCACCCACCATCTTTAATGCCCCGGCAAGATCATGCGCATCCAGCGCGTTCTTGTAGAGCGGATCGGCTTTCCCGACAGTTGCGAACTTCGCTGTCTTGGATGCAACAGCAGGTTGAAGTTGTCTTTGCGGGTCTTTATCTTGAAAGCAAATGGGCGGTTGCTTGGCCTTCGTAGTATGGAGAGTAGCTTCTGTGAAAACACTGCTCATCACTATTAGGGTTAGGCAAATCGTTACGATGTAGATGGTTCTCATTTGTCAGCTCCTCTTTTTATGTACTCTTACCATAGATTGAAAATCAAAGGGAATAGCGCACCATAATAAAGCGGGCAAGATTTACGAATTGGCATGACTGGTAAGAGCACATACAGCTTCGAGCGGTTCTATCTGATAACGTCTTTACGTATCATTGTGTAATAAATGGGGCAGTAGAATTCAACTGTCTCGTTCGAGTTAATCCTCCTACCCTACACATTCTCACAAAACTGCAACTGTTTTATTTGTGCAGGGTCAAAGTCATAGTGCGATAGCAATTCGCGGACTCATTCCGCCGCCGAACTTCTCGAAACTCTTGTAAAGATGAACACACTGCGATTTCACTGCCTATGAAAAGCTGTCGCATATCAGCATTGACTCGCTACATGAATGAGGTGGTATTAGTCAAAAGGGTTATTATGTCTACAATAACCCGACTCCGACATTACACCCGAACTGATTGCGGCGACGGCACTTCTCAAAAGCCATAAGCTATCATAGCGCACTGCCAAGTTCGACAGGCTGTTATGTGCGACAATTGGCTCAGACCCGCGTCTTACTGATTACTTTGCGGATCGTTTGCAGATACTCCTGCTTGACCCGCCGGTTCGAGAGCCGTGCGTATCGCTCGCTCGACGCGATTGAGGAATGTCCGAGCAGATCACGAATCGAGACAACCTCCGCACCTTCTTCCAGTAAGTTCGACGCAAGAAGTCACGTTCCTTCTGCCGCTTAAAGCAGGAGAAGGCGAGTTAGGACAGGCGACGCAACGCAGGTTGATTTCTTCAAGAAAGCATCACCGCACCGGCCACGAAAAGATTTCCCGGTCAAACGTACTTTGCCAATTGCACAGTTCCGCTCAATGGTGCTCTGTAACATAGTGCATAAATCATTCTACCGATCCACGTAAAGGCTGGCGGCGGCTTGCCACGCATTTAACTCTTCCCTATCGCCTGCGCATCAGACAAGAAGATTTCTTTCTTTGCAGTCCTGAAGCGATTGTAAGCAAGCATAACCTCCAGACATTTTAGCGATCAAAGTTAACCGCAAATTAACTTATCGGTCACAGCCTCTTAAGGTTGCTGCGCTAAGGTTTGCCTTCAATCACAAAAGCAGTTCGTAGTAATAAAAGCATCAAAGGAAAGAGACCACAACTCATGCGATTATCTATCACCTCGTTTTTTGTATTCGTGTGCCTGCTTATCGCCGGATTGAATGTTTACGGGCAGAGTCAGCTCGGCACAGGCGCTATCAGCGGCACCGTGCAGGACGCAAACGGTGCTGTCATCGCCGGCGCGACAGTGACAATCAGCAACGCTTCAACCGGCTTCAAGCGCGCTTTGCAAACGAACACTGCCGGACAGTTCAATGTACCCGTGCTGCCTCCGGGTGAGTACGCTGTGCGCGTCGAACAAACAGGCTTTTCGATACTCGAGCAACAGAACTTGATCGTCAACGTCGGGAGCACCGCGACGTTGCGCCTTGAATTGCAGCCCGGCAACATCGGAGAAGTCGTCAATGTCACGACTGACCAGACCATTGATACGACGAAGACCGAAGAAGCAACGCTCATCAATCGCGCGCAAATAAACGATCTCCCGATCAACGGTCGCCGCCCGGATCAGTTCGCTTTGCTTGCGCCGGGCGTGACGCGCGAAGGACGTTTCGGACTCTTGAGCTATCGCGGGCAATCCGGCGTCTTCAATAATTTTACGATTGAAGGCAACGACGACAATCAAGCATACTTCTCCGAAGCGCGCGGGCGCACGCGCATCGCCAGCAGCTACAGCGCTAACGCGGTGCAGGAATTTCAAGTCGTGCAATCAAACTTCTTGCCGGAGTTCGGGCGCTCCGCTGGCGGCGGCATCAACGCCGTGTTTCGCTCCGGCGGCAACGTCTTACATGGAGACGGTTTTTACTATTTTCGTAATCAAAAATTGAGCGCACGCGATCCGCTCGCCACCATCAAACCCTTCGAGCGTCGCCAGCAGTTCGGCGGCTCGTTAAGCGGCCCCGTTGTCAAAGACAAAGCATTCTTCTTCGTCAACTACGACCAGCAGTTGCGTAACTTTCCGCTCATCACGCAGGATTTGACGGGCGCGTTGAGCGGCAATCCGAGCGACCCGAATTTCCTCGCCGGGTGCAATGACATTATCAAGCGCATTGCTGCCATACCGGGCGGCGCGCCGAACAACTCAATCGTCTGCGGCGCGAGCAATCAATTTCTGACGCTTGTGCCGCGCAACGCCAACCAGAATTTGTTTCTCGCTAAAATTGATTACAACGTCACACAGGCGAATGCGCTCTCGTTTACTTACAACTACTTGAACGCGCGCTCACGAAACGGAATTCAGACGCCGCTCGTGCTCGGCAACTTCGGGCGCAACGGCTCTGACAACGTGCGTATTGACAGCTTCAACGCGCGCCTGACTTCCACCATCACATCGCGCGCCGTCAACGAATTTCGCTTTCAGTTCGGGCGTGATCTTGAAACAGAGTTCGGCGATCAACCGCCACCGCAAGTCTTTATCGGCAGTTTTTCGTTTGGCCGTGCGAACTTCTTAGAACGCCCGGCACTGCCCAACGAGCACCGCTTGCAGTTCGTGGATAACTTCTCATACTCAATCGGCAGGCACGCGCTCAAGTTCGGAGCCGAAAGCAATCGCGCGCTCGACAATATCAATAACCCGGCTAATTTCGGCGGCACCTACACTTACCCGAACACGACCGCTTATGGCCGCGACCTATTGAATCCCGGACAACGAAACTACACTTCTTACACCCAGAGCTTCGGGCTGCCCGGTCTCAAATTCAAGACGATTGATTACGCGCTCTTCGCTCAGGATCAATGGAGAGTGTTCAATCGCCTGACGATCAACTATGGCTTGCGCTACGACTATCAGGATTTCCCGGAGCCGGTTTCGCCGAATCCTACGTTCGCGGAAACGCAAAGCTTCAAATCTGACCGGACAAACTTTGGCCCGCGCATCGGCCTCGCCTACGACATTAACAATGACGGCCAGACAGTTGTGCGTGCAGGTTACGGCCTTTATTACGGGCGCACACCGAACGGTACGATCTCCGATGCGTTGACGCGAACGGGAATCCTTGACCCGGCGCTCAACACCATCGGCATCAACTTGCAGCCGACGCAGGCGGGCGCGCCGGTCTTTCCAAATGTTCTGACCGACATTCCAACAGCCGCCGCCGGCTCGACGAGTCTGTCGTTGCTCGACCCGAATTTCCGTCGCCCGCGCCTTCAAGAAATCAACGCCGGAGTTGAACGGCAGCTTGCGCGCAACTTGAGCGTCTCTGCTAGCTTCATCTATACCAAAGGTGATCGGCTGCCCGTCACTTACGACATCAATTTGCCTGCGCCCGCCTTCTCGCGAACGTATCAACTGCCGGACGGCTCGACATTCAGCGTACCGTTCTCCGCCGGGCTGACGCGCACCGCCGCCGGAGTCGCGCAGAATCTCAATGCGTCACGTCCGAATCCAAACTTCGGCCCAATCAACGAACAACGCTCCATCGGTGAAACGTTTTACAAAGCTTTATTCGTTGAAGTGAAGCGTCGCTTCAGCAATAACTTCCAATTCAATCTCGCCTACACGCTTGCCAAAGCCGAGAACCTCTCCGGCTCTGCTGGTGGTGACGGTAGTGGGTCGGAAGGGCCGTTCAGCGGCGCAAGATTACAGAATCAATTTGATCCCATCTCGAACCGTGCCGCTGCAACGACGGATCAACGTCATCGCCTCGTCTTAAACGGCATCTTCAATCTGCCGAAAATTCAGACCGGCAGCCGCCTGTCGCGTGCGCTCGTCAACGGCTATCGCTTGAGCGGCATCTACACGGCTGAATCCGGTCGCCCTTTCTCGGCAGTGATTTCGCTGCCGAATATTCCATTCACGGTGAACGGCGCGCAGTACAACGGCTTCGGCGGATTGTTCGGACAAGGCAGCAGCAACGATCAGAACCTCGCGCCGAGCATCCAACGCAACAGCAACTACGGTCAGCCTAATTATCGTCTGGACTTGCGGCTTGCGCGTGACATCAAACTTAGCGAACGCTTCACTCTTGAGTTGATCGGTGAAGGCTTCAACATTTTCAATCGCTCAAACTTCAACGGCTTCGCCACGACGATCTACAGCGCCGCATTGCCCACTGGATCAAGCGCCACGAATCCGCCGTCGCTCGCCGCGCCAATCATTTTGAATGCGCCGACTAACGCAACGCCATTCGGCACACCGAACAACGATGGTTCGCAGCCCGACGGAACGAACGCACGCCGCTTTCAACTCGCCGCGCGTTTTCGCTTCTGATAGGCATCCGTTCGAGGACAAAAGCGGCAAGTATGTTTTGCTCAGATCATGCTTGCCGCTTTCTGAAATTAAAACCACCCTATGCAAATCATACAGAGACGCTACGCTTCTTTTATCACAATGTTTGCTGTCATCACCGCGTCGCTGCTTTATCCATTGGGCGCGAAAGCATGGGGCGAGCATGGACATCGCATCGCGGGTCAGGCGGCGGCATTGAAACTGCCGAAAGCGATGCCGGAGTTCTTTCGTGACGCATCCGATCAACTCGCCTATCTCAACCCGGAACCAGACCGCTGGTGCGACCGCGTTGAAGCAGAGATTGATCCGGCGATGAATGCCGCTTACGCGCCCGACCACTTTATCAATCTGGAACGCATTCCGCCCGCCGCACTCAAAGCGGAAAACCGTTTCGTATTTCTCGCGGAGATGCGTAAAGCGGGCATGGAGCTGCCTGATGCGGGACTATCTCCGTTTCACATACTCGAAATGTTTCAACGCCTGCGCACGGAGTTTCGTTTGTGGAGAAGTGCGCCCGACAACAGAACGCGCGGCTGGATCGAGCAACGCATCATCAACGATGCCGGACTGCTCGGCCACTACGTCGCGGACGGCTCCAACCCGCATCACACGACGATTCATCATCACGGCTGGGTCGGCGACAATCCGCGCGGCTATGCGACCGACAAGGAGTTTCATGCCCGCTTCGAGGGTCTCTATGTGCAGACGCACATCGCGCTCACAGACCTTGTGCCGCTCATCAACGTTCAGCCGAAAACATTGATTAATACGCGCGTGGAAATCGTAAACTACTTGCAGCGCACGCACGCTGAAGTTGAGACGCTTTACGAGTTGGACAAGCGCGCACGCTTCGATGAGAAAACAACTGCGCCGGAGAACAAACGCTTTGCGGTTGTTCGGCTCGCCGCCGGAGCCGAAATGCTACGTGATCTCTGGTGGACAGCATGGATCACAAGTGAGACCTCCGCACACACGAAGTCTGATAAATGATCAATACTCAATGATGACTCTAATCTTATTCAGCAGCGCAAATGATGAGAAACACTCGGTGATGCAGGAATCGTGCGGAAGCAAGAATTATTATTGAAGGGTGGCGACGCCATTATAATGAAGAGCGACCGAACAAAAGAATATAAGTCGTTTGAAACAAATCGAGGCTCGGATGTGCTCTCCCCTTCACATCCGAGCCTTGATTTACGGTCGCTAAATCTGTAAAGAAGAAACGACTAATCTTATCACTTATTTTTGCTCATTCAATAAGATTTAAGGTCGCCCACAGATACCGCCCAGAATGTCTGCCGCACGAATATGAGAGTTGCGGCGTTCTTATCTGCCGTTGTTCAAACCACGATAGCCTTCACCATATCTGCGATTAAAACCATCGCGGTAAGCCTGTCTGTAGGCATCCTTATTTTCATACTCGGAGCGTGAGCCGTTATCGGCATTCTTGTAATGCGTGGCTAGTGTTGCAACAATTTCTTCAGCACACAATATCCTGCGGAGGATAGGAGTAATCACGCGCTACGTATGGTAGCTAAAATGCTTTTTGCGACACTACCATCTGAACTCGCCTGCGTTCCGTTAGAGCGAAGCTGTGCGGCGTTTGCGCAGCTTCGCTGCAATTCCCATGAGTCCTACACCAAGCAGCACCATCGCGGTCGGTTCTGGAGTAGCAACAGGTTGGACGCTAGGTGTAATTGTTCCAGACCCGGTGATGGTGTTGACGAACGTGCCGAAGTCCGTATTGGTGAATCCGGTAGTCACAAGAAAGTAGTTTGTGTTGGCGGTCAAAGCAATATTACTGAACCCGGATGTTCCAAGCGTAAGGTCATCGTTGCCGACGAAGGCGTTGGTCAATGGTGACGCAGGGTTGAAGCTGTTTTGGTACAGAAATAAGAGACCGTCAAAGCCTGTCTGTACGCTTGAGAAGCTATAAGCGCCGCTCGCGCTGATGGTGAACTGCAAAAGGTTGTAAGGCGCGCTTGTCCCGACGGTCGAGAGCTGGTTGAAAGTGGTGACGGTGCCGATTGACGGAATCTCCGGGCGGTTGAAGCGCGGGCTGGCGGCAGTCAAAGCGCCCGTGTATGTGAAAGTGTCCGCCATTGACGGCACACTGATGAAAGCGATTGCCGCAAGCGACAAAAGCATTCTCTTGATGGAAACGTTTGTGTGAAGCATCTCTTTATCTCCGTTTCGTCTCGTTTGCCGAAGGATGTGTTTGCCGATCACTACTACTGCACATTGATCCTTCGTAGTTTCTAATATCCACCCATTGCGGCGCGCATCAGTTTAAAGAACACGTCCGTATTTTCCTGCACGCCGTAGAACTGCTGGTAAGCGTTGCTTCCGCTACTGTAAGCCGAGACGGGAATATCGGAAGCGGTATGCACGGCTTGCCCGCGTCCGACGGCTTGCCCACGTATAAAGAAGCCGAACCGGTTCTCCGAGCGATCAATGGGTTCGCCGGGATAGCCTTTGGTTGCAAGTTCAGCCCTGATGTTGCTAGACAACAAACTATCTATCACCGGCAAAGGCTTTTGCAGCCAACCTTCGTAGCGGTCTGCGCTGGCGCCGTAACCGACAAGGATTTTGCCGTCAATATCGAAAGTTTGCGGGTAGCCGTCCGCGAGAATCGTGTAGCGTGGGAAACCTGCTGCGTCAGCCGTCCCGACTACTTTCTGGCGTTCCGGCTGCACGCTTGGATCGAGCTTCGCATTGTCTGGAGGCAGATTCTTGAGATTGTTGATGCCGCCCGTGAGCGCACCGATAAGACTGAAACCGGCGCACTCATGGTCAGCCAGTACGATGACGACTGTGTCGCCTGCCGCGTCAGCGAAGCGGCGAGCGGAAGCGACGGCATTATCGAATTCTATCGTCTCATCAATCACGCGGTCGGCGTCCATCGCGTGCGACTGCTTGTCAATGTGCGCGCCTTCGACCATCAGCACAAAGCCGTTGCCGTTTTTGGCGAGCACGGGCAGCGCTGCATCGGTCATTTCATTCAGCATCGGCTGGTCTGGCGCGTGGTAATCGTCCACCGCGAAAGTAGTTGTGCCGGGCAAGAGTTGATTGCGGCGCTTCGCAATTTTGTCGAGCGTAACGTTCATGTTGCCGTAGCCGAATAGTCCCAGCAGTTTATTTGGCGCGCCATTGCTAATGACATTGTTAAGCGCCGTTGATGAATCAACGTAAGCAAATCCGGCGTTGACGAAATCTTGTAGTAGGTAACGATTCGGGTCGGCGGCTCCGGCGGCTGAAGCGGGTAGATTCCACGCGGCAATGAGATCGGCGGGAAGCCCGGCGTAATCTGTGCTCGCGCTGCGGCTTGAGCCGTACTTGCTGCCGGGAAGAAACCAACGTCGTCCGCCGCCCATCAGAACACTGAGACCTGTGCCGAATCGCCCTGTGCCGCCCGCATCGCTTTCGTCCAGATATTGATCGCAGATGCCTGTTCCGGCGTTGCGGTTAGCGGTGTGTATGGCGTTGGCGGCAGGCGTTGCGTCTTCAACGTCGGCAGTCGTGACGAGGCCTAAAGATTTGCCCATTGTGCGGTGCAAATACTCTGCCATGTATTCGACGCGCGGCGCGTAAAAAGGATTGATGACGTTCGCCGGATACACGCCTTCCTGATTATTGTTGGAGTGGTTGCCGGTTGAATAGCCGGCCATTCCCGGCGCAGAGTCTGTGATAATAGTGTTAAGCGAGTGTGTGGTGATGAGTCCTGTTCCCGGAAATTGCTCCATCGCCAGAAAACCGTTTGGGTGGCCTGCCGTCACACCGTACTTGACTAAGCGCGCCGCCGTGCGATGAGCGACACCCATGCCGTCGCCCAGTAAGATGATGATGTTTTTGGCGGGCTTGAGCGTGCCGCGCGCATCAATGATTTGAAACTGCGCGGAGATGTTGACGGTTCCCGTCGAATCTGTGAAGGAAGCAGTGATGGTGTGCGTGCCGGGCGCGTTGTTGAAGTAGCCGCGCAAGTTGAATCCACCATAGCCGGGCGAACTGATGTTGTCTGTGAAGGTCGTGTTTTGCGCGCCCGAAGTAAAGCTTTGCGGCGCGCCGTCAATGGCAAGCGTCGCTGAATACGGGCCTGTGCCTTTTCCTTCGACGCGCAAATCGAATTTTTGATTGACGAGAAAACGTGCTCCGTCAGGTGGTGCGACAGAGACGTTTGTCGGAAGCGCGAATGCGGCGCTGCTTGTTCCAATCGCAATGACGATCAGGCAGACGCGCAAGGATTGTCGAACAAAAGATTGCATCATGTGTTTCTCCTTTTTGAGAAGGGGTTGAGCGACTTTAGTTTTTTCGGTGCTTTGCGTTTTCTTTGAGAACTTTGGGCGAAGGCGGCAAATTTTGAGGGCTATCCAAAATCAAGCGAATGGCCGACACGTGCCCGTCTTCTTCCGTGCGATTGCCGACTTCGAGAATGCCCGTCACTTCAAGCGCGCGTGAAAGGAGTGCGATCTCCTTGCCTTTCGCCGAACGCACAATGACGCGCACGGCTTCGGCGGGCAGATCGGCTGTGCCGCCGCCCGCTTCATCGCAAAAAACAGGGCGCGGACAAAGATAAAAAGCTCCGCGCGGAGGATTTTCCATTTGCGCCATAAACCCAACGAGGCGCACGCGCTTGCCGTTTAAGGTGAGCAGTTTGGCGGAAGGCTTCAGTTCTCCCGCCGCTGGTTCAAAGAATTCGCGGAACGATAACGGCGTTGCGCCCATTAATGAATTTTGGTGTGTGTTTTGTAACGCAACAAAAGTTGCTTTGAAGCTTTGAAGCGGAAATTGATGAAAGAAGGTTGAGAGCGTAACCGAAATCAAGATGGGAAGCATGAAATGTCCTCCATGAAAATTTGATTGCCGGAGATTTATACCGCTAAGCAAGGCCGAGTAAGTCCAACCGTTGCAGAGCGCGCTTGTTCGATGCGGCCGAAAAATTCTTTCGCCGTAAGCCCCAACTGAATTGCGAATCGCGCTTTAACGTTTCAAGCGCACACACTACAACACCGAAGTTAAGAAGAGATGAGATGAGCTTTAAATGTTTGTTAATTGACTGGTGAGGAAAGAATGTAATCGGTAGTGTTGCTAAAACCGGTTTGAGTTACAATTAAAGGGCGTCTGAAAAGCCCTATCTAACCTATTCCGGCGGGTGCTTTAGCAAGCGGCTTAAGCATCAGTCTAGCATCGCCGCATAGGTCATTGACTCGCTTGTCTTGCGTCAGATACTCACTGTTTTTGCTCACCACCGGTAGCATCGTCCTATCCATGCGAAGGTACGTTCAACGGCCTACCGGCGCGGCAACACCACGAAGGTGACAATCAACCGCTTCATCCTATTCCTTTACTATGCGAAACGGTCATCCTTCACTTGCCATACGGCACATGCAGCATCTCCGCAGCTTTGCGCTTCGTGCGTTCGCCGCGCCGATCATATCTCGCCGTCGTCTGCACGCTGGCATGTCCGGCCAAGCCCTGCACCGTCGAGATGTCCGCTCCGGCATCCAACAAATCCGAGATGAAGGAACGCCTCAGATCGTGCGGCGAAAACTTCTCGACACCCGACCGCAATCGTCGCTTACCCGCAATGTTCAAAACCGCTTGATCCGACATTCTTCGCTCGACGAGCCGCCCGCCTTTGTTGATCGGATAAAACAGCGACTCGCCCGCATCCGTATTCGCCGCACGAGGCTGGCGCGGCGCGCTCGCTCTCGTTTGTAGCCACGCTTCAATCGCCAGCTTCGCGCCGCCCGTCGCATACGCCACACGCGCTTTTCTGCCTTTACCGGCACGCACGCGCAACGCTCCGGTTTCCTGATCGTAGTCCGTCGCGTTGAGCATCACAGCTTCGCTGCGCCTGAGTCCCGCGCCGTAGAGCACCGCAAGGAGCGCCGCATCGCGCACGCCGCTCGCTCCTTCGTCGGCAAGGCAATCGGCAAAGAGAGCGCGCAACTCGCCCGCAGAGAGCGCACGTCCGCGTGGTAATGTCGTACCTTTGATGGCCGCGACATCCACGGCGCGGTGGTATGTTTCCGCATCCATCTCACCTAAACGCCAGCACTCCCTGAGCACGCCGCGCAGTGCCGCCAGCATCTTGTTGGCAGTCGCCGGTGCATAGCGTTCAGCAAGCGCGGCGCGGATCGCTTGCGTGTGCTCGTAACGCAGCATCGACCATTCCAAGACGAAGGCATAATTGAGTTCGCCGGTCAATTTCTCGGCAATACAATCGAGTGCGGCGCGCATTGTGCGGCGGCTGCCGGGAGCGAGTCTGGCGAGATACACGGCGACGGCGTGCTGATTCTGCGGCGCTGATGGTGGTGATGACGACGGTGCAGTGATGGAGTGTTCGCCACTGCGTCGCACCACAATTGCTTCGTTCTTGACTTCCATAGTGTTCCAGTTATTCTAAACATCAACATTGCAGCATGACGCTTACTGCCGATAGCAGCGATTGTACAACATTCTTGATAATTTCGAGAATTCCTATTCTCATAAGCTATTAATCGTGAAATTTATAGATAAATGAAAGATAAAATGCTTGCTGCAACCTGATGGAACGTACAGCTTATTGTCAGATTTCGCGCTCGGCGGTTTATGGAGTTCGGGCGAGCGTGTACTCGAAGTCATAGAAATGCTTTCCGTCAACAATCTTAATTGTCATCTTACCCGTCAGTCCAGCTAATTGACCTGTGCCGGAGTCGGGCACGACACTTATAGTTAGACTGTTGTGCTCCACGCTTCATGGTGCCGTTGTGCTGGAGAATGAAACTAGGTTCTGTTGCAAGAATTGCTTCACAGGTATAATCCGGCCTTACGCTTTAGCAGCAACTCTCTTTTGGGCTGATTCATGAAACATAATTCATTTCCCTTCAAGTGGCGACACTTTGAGCCAACCATTATCCTCTTGTGCGTCAGATGGTATTGTCGGTACCAACTCTCGAACCCGCGATGTTGAAGAGATGATGCAAGAACGTGGTCTTGATGTCGATCACTCAACTGTCTTTCGGTGGGTACAGCGATATGCTCCTGAAATCAACAAACGTATTCGCCAACATTTGAAGCTTGCGGGCACGTCATATCGAGTAGATGAGACCTATATCAAAGTCGGAAAGTCGTATAAGTATTTGTATCGTGCGGTCGATAAGTCAGGGCAAACAATTGAGTTCATGCTTTCTGCGAAGCGCGATGTTTGTGCGGCGAAACGGTTCTTTAAGAAAATGATGAGAGCCGACCATCGCCGACTTCCATTCTCCATTAGTGTGGATAAGAACGCCGCTTACCCGGAGGCGTTTACTTCATCGCAAGATGAACGTGTGTTGCCCAAAGATTGTATACTTCGTCGAGTTAAATATCTTAATAACATCATCGAACAAGACCATCGCTTCATCAAAAAGAAGGTGCGCGCTTCGCAATGCTTCAAGAGGTTTCACACAGCGGAGCGAACTCTGGAAGGGATTGAAGCGATTAACATGATTCGTAAAGGTCAAGTCAAAAGATTAAGAGGAAATGATGCGATGGGGCAGGCGAAGTTTGTCATGAGCCTCTTTCAGATCGCGGCGGGATGAAAATCGCTCAACAGCTTTTTGCGTTCCAAAATAATCTTTGCAACGCAACCCATGATTGGGGGGTGTCAGGAGGATTGTGTAAACGGCAATAATCAACTTAACCTGATTCGAGAAAGGATAAGCTTATGCCGATTACACCAGAACTCTTAGACGAACTGCTGAAAGACTACCACTCGCCCGACGATATGTTCGGTAACGATGGGCTGTTGCAACAACTAGCAAAGGCTGTGCTTGAACGAGCATTGCAAGGCGAGATGACTCATCATCTCGGCTACGAAAAGCATGATATTGCCGGGAAGAACTCCGGCAACTCACGCAATGGCAAATCGTCGAAAACAATCAAAGGTAAGCGCAGGTCTTGTCGAAATCGATGTGCCGCGCGACCGCGAGTCAAGCTTCGCGCCGCAGCTTATCAAGAAAGGTCAGACGCGCTTTGATGGCTTCGACGAGCGAGATCATCTCGATGTATGCGCGTGGGATGACGTGCCGCGAAATCAAAGCTCACCTCGAAGCGATTTACGGTGTCGAAGTCTCGCCCGACATGATCTCGATTGTCACCGATTCAGTCATAGATGAAGTCAGAGCGTGGCAATCACGTCCGCTCGATGCCATTTATCCGATTCTTTACTCGGATGCCTTACAAGTGAAGGTCAAAGATCAAGGGAGAGTGTCGAACAAAGCCATTTACCTTGCGATTGGCATTAATCTACAAGGAACAAAAGAAGTTTTGGGCATGTGGGTATCCGAAACGGAAGGCGCCAAGTTCTGGCTCTCGATTATTACAGAGCTAAAGAATCGTGGCGTGCGTGCCATTTTCATCGCGTGCGTTGATGGGCTCAAAGGCTTCCCCGAAGCTATTGAAACCATCTTTCCGAAGACACAGGTGCAGCTTTGTCTGGTTCATCTGGTGCGCTTTTCATTGGCGTATGTGTCATTCAAAGATCGCAAAGCGGTGGTCACCGATCTGAAACTGATTTACCGTGCGGCGACCGTCGAAGAAGCTGAAACTAAACTCGCAGAGTTCTCGCAACTGTGGGATGCGCGCTATCCTTCGATTGCCAAATCGTGGCGACTGAACTGGGCGCGCATTGTGCCGATGTTTGGTTTTCCCGATGACATTCGGCGGGCGGTTTATACAACCAACGCCATTGAATCGCTGAACATGAGTTTGCGGAAAGTCATCAAGACCAGAGCATCGTTTCCCAATGATGAGGCGGCGTTCAAGTTGCTCTATCTGGCCTTGCGCAATATCGCTAAAAAGTGGACGATGCCGATCAGGAACTGGAGTCAAGCAATGCAGGCATTCTCCATTATCTTTGAAGGTCGCATACCGTCACTTGACGGAAACTCGTTTACACAAATCTTCTGACACCCTCCGCCAGCAGCATACACGCAACAGTTCATGCGGCAGCAACAGGCAGCGTGAATGTTACATGGCGTCCACTTTTGACGATCCCCCTCATCATCATCGGATCACCAAGTGGAAACCACCGCTCGCCGTAGTTCGGAATCATTGCTTGGTTGCGCTCGATGTAGGTGTAGAACTCACTCAAGGCTTTCCGCAGCTTGTCCGCGCACGCGCCGGTGATGATCTCGCCGTCAGCTTCCATCTCCAGAGAGCCGATGTGCTCAAGCGCCTCAAAGACATTGCCGTGCCATAAATACCACTTGATGCTCTCCAACTCTTTCACAGCCGAGAGGCGCGATTCACAGTTTTCAGCGCCCAGTCCTTTGGCAAACTGATTCATCACCGTCAACCGCATCGTAACGTGGAACCAATCCAAAAGATGTTCGGCTTGAGGATTCAGATAGAGTTGCAACTCACGCACCGTATCGCCGCCGTCGGAGAGAAACGTCACTTGCTGGTTCATCTGCATTCCTTGAGATTTCAATATCTCGAACAATCGGCGCTTTGGTTTTTGATCATGACAGTTGACGAAGCCGAAGCACTTCGACGAGCCTTGTGCCGTCATGCTCTTGCCGACAATAACCTCGAACCAACCATTAGCTCTGGAGGTCTGCTCAGAGGAATGGACATAGCCGCCGTCAATGCCGATGGGCGAGTCTCACAGTGGCTTGCCCTTTTTCATGTTCAAAAATTTAGTGGCGTCAGGATGCGCGCATTTTACATTTGCAACGGAGCACACCTCTTTTTGTATTGATGCACCGCTGGAGACGGAAAGAGTTGCGGATGTTTTTCTTGTGAATTGTCGCGATTGATAGAGTAAAGCACCCGCGAGACTTGAGGCTCACGGGTGCTTCTGAGTTAGAGATTAGCGGAGACTATTCTTTTGTGCGATCAGCTTTACGTCGCTTTCGCATCTTGGATGCAACTCCAGCTAAACCAGTGCCGAGCAGAATCATCGTCGCCGGTTCCGGAGTTGGTGTCGTTGGTGTCTTCTGTACCGACAGGCTATCCAGCAGAACGTCAGCACGCGATGCCTGCACGGTGATGTATCTAAAGCCGGGAGGAATCGTCACGGTGAAAGTGTTCGGGAAATCAGTTGCTCCTGATGCGAGAACCAAGGAACCCCTGTCCCCCAGTGTGTTGGAGCCATAGATGTTATATCCCTCACCTGATTGTACGGAGCCGATCCCCAGATTTAAGGACGTGGGATTGTTAAGATTGGCTAAATCCAACTGGATGAAGCTGGTCGTCGTGATCTCGTGATCAGCCGTGCCAACTAAGCCGAGGCCAGTCTCATCTCCGCCAGCCGTTTTACCATAAAGGTTAGTTGCATGATTTTGAGAACTGAAGCCGTATGCGGTGATGGTGACACCGTTGGATGTGAAGTCCTGACTTGTTCCTAGTTGACCGGTGTGCGAACCGGGGAAGTTGAATGTAATAGTGTCGGCACGCACGGACGGAGCCGCCGCGAATACTAATAGAAGCAATCCCATCATTAAAAATCCGAATTTCTGAGGCATTTTCTTTCTCCTTAAATTATGCTTGCAGAGCTACCCTCGCAGGCTGGGATGTTGTGGTGGACATCCCAGCCTGTCTGCCTTATGAGAAAGGATGAAGTTGACATCATTTCCAGAAAGCATTAGAAGCAGATAGCCCTATGTGCAAGTTGTTCAGATTCTCTGTGTCAACGGTTTGCGTGTTCTACTGGATGATTACTCGCGCGCCTACCTCTACTGCGGACTCATCACTGACGCGGATGAGGTTAACGTAGTGCGGGCAATGATTGCGGCCATAAGGGAATACGCCGCTTCAGTCGTTTCACCGGTAAGTATCTCAAGTACCACTTGGCGCTTGAAAGAAGGGCTGAAGTAACGTCTGCTTCGTGGCATTGCCAGTTTTCCTATGAAAGTGACACATCCCCAATAAACTGGACACTTCGTATGTTAGGATTTCTGCTTCCAAAGCGGTTCACAACCCGAAGAAGGAAGCATGAAAAGGAACTTCACCAACGAGCAGATTATTTACACTTTGCGGCAAGCCGAAGCAGGCACAGCGGTCGCCGAAGTTTGTCGTAAGACGGGCATCACCGAACAGACTTATTACCGCTGGAAGAAAAAGTTTGCCGGAATGGGCGTTGCCGAACTTGCACGCCTGCGGCAACTCGAAGACGAGAACAGCAAGCTCAAGTCGCTGGTCGCTGATCTCACTCTCGACAAGCACATGCTCCAAGAGGTGCTCAGAAAAAAGTTCTAAAGCGGGAGCGGCGCATGGAGTTGGTCAGTTTTCTCTGCATCGGATTCCGCATCCCGCAACGTAGAGCGTGCCGCTTAATCGGTCTCCAGCGTTCAAGTTATTATTACCGCAGCCGCTCTGACCCACAAACTGAACTGCGCGTGAGATTAAAAGACTTGGCGGGTGCTCGCGTGCGCTACGGCTATCGACGCCTGCACGTCTTGCTCAGGCGCGAAGGCTGGCAGATCAATCATAAGAGAGTGTATCGGCTCTACAAGCTGGAAGGGTTATCGTTGAGGTTGAAGACAAAGAAGAAACGTGTCAGCGCACCGCGAGTTCCACTGCCTGCTGCAACCTCGCCGAACGAATGTTGGAGCATGGATTTCGTTGCTGATAGACTTTCAGACGGGCGACAGTTTCGGATGCTGACGTTAGTGGATAACTTTAGTCGCGTGAGTCCAGCAATCGAGGTTGATTTCTCATTGAATGGCAAGCGTGTAGTTGAGGTTCTCAATGGGCTAAAGCTTAACTATGGCTTACCCAAAACAGTCAAAGTTGATAATGGCAGTGAGTTCATCTCCAAAGCAATGGACGAATGGGCACATCGAAATAAAGTGAAGCTTGATTTCAGTCGTCCGGGTAAGCCAACCGATAACGCTTTCATCGAAAGCTTCAATGGCAGACTGCGGCAAGAATGCTTGAATCAGAACTGGTTCACTTCGCTTGACGATGCAAAACAGATCGTCGAAGAATGGAGGCGAGACTACAATCAACTGCGTCCGCACAGCTTGCTGAAGCAGAAGACGCCGAGCGACTTTGTGGCACATTGGCAGCAAACCAGAACCGCTCAAAAAGCTGAGATTTTAACTCTCGAAACTGTCCAATAATTGGGTGCAGGTCATTATTGGGTCAAGCAGCATAAACTTCGTGTCCACCAAAGTGGGGCAAGTTCAATTTCAAGGGAAGGCTTCTTTCATGACACTGAAAAGGTTTAGAAGATGCGCGCGACAATTGTCGCTCTATATGTTCGCCATGGGGTTGTGGCAAAGCTCTGTGGGCGCGCAATCATTGAACCAACCCGTCACTATCCCGTTAGACCAGATTCCCGTCTCCGCGCAATTATCAAGTGAAATAAAACCCGATGCCACCAGTGCCGCTCAATCAAACAAGACGGATACGAGCGATGATAGTAAAAGTGAAGACACAACCATCTTCCCACATAAACAAAGCGGGCGATTCTGGATTTCCGGTCAGGCCAACTTTATCTTTCAAGCTCATCCATCGTTTAAGGCAAAGTACAGCGGCGACAACAGTCTGAGATCGAATAGCGAGAACGCGACATCGCGCGTGCTCACACTTTACTTGGGCATCCAACTTACTAACAGGACGGAGATTCTGTTTGATATTGAGAGCGCGGGCGGGCGCGGCATCAGCGACGCGCTCGGACTCGCAGGCGCGACGAATCTGGATGTCGTGCGTAATCCGACGCTCGGCTCCAAACCCTATATGGCGCGGCTGATGCTTCATCAAATCATTCCACTAAGCAGTGAAACGATAGAAGCGACACGCGGACCGTCCTCGTTGGCGACGGAACTTCCGGTGCGACGATTGGAAATACACGCCGGGAAGTTCAGTATGCCTGATTTCTTTGATGTGAACTCAATTGGCAGCGATTCTCATCTACAGTTTATGAATTGGACGGTGGATAATAACGGCGCTTACGACTATGCCGCCGACACACGCGGCTACACTTATGGCGTGGTTGTTGAATATCAAGACAGAAATTGGGGAATGCGTTTCGGTGAAGCCTTAATGCCGAAGGTCGCTAACGGAATCAATCTCGACTTGAATCTCGCACGCGCGCGAGGCGAGAATTTGGAGGTCGAGTTCCGCCGCAATTTTCTTCTGGGTCGTGCCGGTGCGTTACGCCTACTCTCCTACGTCAATCACGCTAATATGGGCAACTACCGTCAAGCAATTGAGAGGTATCGTGCAGGCCTTGATCCCGTGCCCGACATAACTAATCATCCCCGACAGACGCGCGTCAAATACGGCTTCGGCATCAACTTCGAGCAGGAAGTCACAAAGTCATTGCGAATCTTCGGGCGCTCCGGCTGGAACGATGATCGCAACGAATCCTTCGCTTACACTGAGGTTGGCAATACAGTCGAGTTTGGTGCGGACGTGCAAGGTTCTTTATGGAAGCGCAAACAGGACAAGATCGGCGCGGCCTTTGTCACCAACGGAATCTCTCGTGACCATCAGACATATCTCGCCTTGGGCGGCAAGGGCTTCATTCTCGGAGATGGAGGCTTGACGTATGGAAGAGAAGACATCTTTGAGGGCTACTATACACTCCATTTCTGGCGCGGCGTGTTCGGCTCAGTTGATCTTCAGCACATCAACAATCCCGGCTACAATCGTGATCGCGGCCCCGTTCTTGTTCCGGCGCTTCGTTTGCACCTCGATTTTTAATTTAGGTCTTATAACTCCGGCCTGATGTCTGGACACATTTTATAAAAGGGCGAGTGGTCACGAGTCAGTGACTCGTGAGAGCATCGGTTTACGATGACTCAACACTCTCTGACCACTCGCCTGGGCGAGTATATCAGCCTTGTTTTGCCCGATGCACATGGGCATCAACAGAAAGCCATCACTGATTTTGTGCTGGCCGTGGTGCTGGTGCAAAGCTGTTGTCAAGCGACTCTCGCCAGATTCTTTGACAACTTTGAAGCGGCCAGCAAACGCTTGTTCCGCCTGCTGCACAACTCTCGTCTCGACACTGAGGAGTTGGCGCGAGCGCACGCTGCGGCGCTGGTTGGGCGACTGCCACGGGAAGGCTCGGTGCGGCTCGCGCTGGATTGGACGACTGAAGATTCAGTAGTGTCCTAGTTTGAAAATAAAGGCCAGCATTTATCGGGTTAAGATTTTCAAATTAGGACACGACCCTAGGCGTGGCTGTAGATCGTCAGCGCTCTGTGTTCACAGCATAATAACCCTTAAGATAATTCCACTTTCCATCCATTGAAAAGGTGTTGAACGCGCCCCCCCCCGCTTTGCTCGCCAGCTCGATCAGTCAACAACTCCTATTGCACACAACGTTACGTTTGATTCTTCTATTAGGCATCGAACTTCTTTAGAAGAATAGCGTGAAGAGTTTTCACCACCATCAGTGATTAAGCAGATGGAACATCAACCTATGGCCTTTTCCATCACAGAGTAAGTCACAACACCGAATTGCGTATCGCCCGACCTGACAAAGCCGTCCGTCAAAGCTTGACGAACGCCGGTGGGCCAGCGGCGGTACGCCAATATACGATAAGCATAGTGAACGGTGGGGGCGTTCGGTTTTTCCATTACGGCAATAAACATATCCTTCGGACGCAGTAATCCTAACTCTAAGGGTATAGGCGTTTGCTTCAGTCGAAACCCCTTTGCCCCCGCTTCGTTCATTTCTCTTTCCAGCGCAGAGGCTCTTAGCTCCGTAATCAGCACCCGATAATCGTACTTAACTGGTTTCTCATCTGCAACAAAATTTAAGACCAATCGCCCCTTGCTTTGCAAAGTTTTTATGCTTGATTTATACGAAAAACTCGACACACGATAACCATGAGTTGCACGTTCGTCTAATAGCTGTTGGATAGTAGAAAATTCATCACTGCGAACGATGGCCGAATCTTGCGTCGAAGCCGTGCGCAAAGTTTGTGCGTGCGTCAGCACAAACACACTCAGATAAGTTACGGCAACGGTTAAGGCAACTATTTTCTTCATGTATTATTTCCTTATTATCAATGCAGTACCGGTACGGAGGGCGTGACGAACATCATTCAGTCAAATTTCATCAAAGCTATTTCTCCGCAGATTGCTCGAACCATTCGTAAATCATCGGCATCGTGATAAGCGTCAACGCCGTCGCTGTGAGCAAGCCACCGATAATGACGATGGCAAGCGGCTTTTGCACTTCCGATCCGGCTTCGGTTGAAACGGCTGCCGGAACGAGTCCGAGCATCGCTAGCATCGCCGTCATCAACACGGGTCGCAGTTGCTGCTGCGCGCCGTGCTCAATCGCTTCCACCAGCGGCAATTCGCGGCGACGAAACTTATTGAATGCCGCGACTAAAAGCACGCCGTTCAGCACCGAAAAACCGAAGAGCGCGACGAAGCCGATAATCGCCGACACAGATAACGTCTCGCCGGTCAACATCAGTGCTAGCACGCCGCCCACCGCGCCAAACGGCACACAGAGCAGAATCACGAGCGCGTTCTTCACCGAATTGAATGCCGTGTAAAGCAGCATGAAAATCATCAACACGGCAATCGGCAGAATCACTTTCAAACGCCCGACCGCCCTTTGTTGATTCTCGAATTGACCAGACCACACGAGACGATAACCGAGCGGCAACTTCACTTGCTCGCGCACGAGTTTCTGCGCATCGGCAATCGTGCTGCCGAGATCGCGCCCGCGCACGTCGAAGCGCACGACGGCGCGGCGTTGATTCGCTTCGCGGTTGATGTACGTGTAGCCTTGCGTCACGTTCAGCCGGGCGATGTCGCGTAAAGGAATGCGCTGTCCGTCAGAGGTCGAAACGCTGATGTCGCCGATATGTTCGGCGTCCACGCGCGCTTCAGGCGCAAGCCGCACGACCAAGTCAAAGCGGCGTTCACCTTCAACGACCTGCGAAGCGGCTTTGCCGCCGATGGCCGTCTCTACCACGTTTTGAATGTCAACGGCGTTGAGGCCGTAGCGCGCCGCGCGTGCGCGATCAATCTCGATCAGTAATTGCGATTGACCGGCAAGTTGGTCGTCAGAGAGTTGCGCGACGCCATGCACCTTAGCCACAACCCCTTTGATTTCGTCGGCGATTCTTTGCAACTCGTTCAGATCATCGCCGAAGATTTTGATCGAGTTGGGCGCGCCCTTCACGCCCGACACAGCTTCGTCAATGTTGTCGGTGATCGGCTGCGAAAAATCGTAGTCCACGCCGGGAATGGTTTTGAGCTTCGCTTCCATCTCTTGGATCAACTTCGCTTTCGTCATCCCCTTCGGCCATTCATCAACGGGCTTTAGATCAACGAAAGTTTCGGCATTATTGACGCCTGCCGGGTCTGTGCCGTCGTCGGGTCTGCCGAGTTGCGTGACGGTGGTTTTGACTTCGGGAAATGCGAGCATAATGCGGCGCATCTGCGGCACGAGTTCGGCGGCGTCTTGCAAGCTAATTGAGTTCGGCATCGTGGCGCGCACCCAGATCGCGCCTTCGTCTAACTTCGGCAAAAAGTCTGTGCCGAGTTTCGTCGCGCTGATCGCACCGATGATTACCGCGCATACCGCGAGCGCGAGCGTTGCCAAACGATTTTCCAAAGAGAACTGCAACACGGGCGCGTAAATCTTTTGTGCCAAGCGCACGAGCGGATTTTCCTTCTCGCGCACCTTCGTCAGCAGCACTGAACACAGCACCGGAATGATCGTTAAGGAACAGACGAGCGCGCCGAGCATCGCAAAAGAAAGCGTGAAGGAGAGCGGGCGAAACAACTTTCCTTCAACGCGCTGCAAAGTGAAGATCGGAAGCAATGCGAGAATGATGATCGCCTGTGAGAATAGAAGCGGCGTGCCGACTTCGCCCGCCGCTTCAACGATCAATTCGTCAACTGATTTGCCTACGTGCTTATGCGAGAGCTTCAAGAAGATTGCTTCGACCATAATCACCGCACCGTCAACGATAATGCCGAAATCAATTGCGCCCAAGCTAATCAAGTTCGCCGGAATGCCTATTAAGTAAGAAAGCGTGAAGGCGGCAAGCAATGCGAGCGGGATTACCGCAGCGACAATCAATGCCGCGCGCATGTTGAAGAGAAAAACGAACAGCACGACAACGGCGAGCAACGCGCCTTCCGTCAAGTTGCGCTCGACCGTGTGAACCGTACGGTTGATTAAATCTGTGCGGTCATAGTGCGGCACGATCTTCATGTTGTGCGGCAAAGATTTATTCAACTCCGCCGTTTTCTCTTCAATCAACTTCAGCGTCGCCAGCGCGTTTTCGCCGCGCCGCAAAAGCACAATGCCTTCGACAACATCCGGCTTATCGTCGCGCCCGACGAGGCCGCGCCTGACCCCTGCGTCAATCTTCACGTCTGCTACTTGATTCAAACGCACGGGCGTGCCAAAGCGCGCCGATACGACGATGTTGCCGATGTCGTCCGCGTTCTTAACAAGTCCTAATCCGCGCACGACGTATTCTTCCGCGCCGTGCTGTATGAAGTTTCCGCCCGCGTTCACGTTGCCGTTTTGCACGGCCGTGAAAACTTGATCGAGCGACAAATTGAATGCGCGCAGTTTGTTTGGATCAACGAGAACTTGAAACTGTTTCGTGCCGCCGCCAAAACCTACCACGTCCGCCACACCCGGCACTGAACGAAAAGCTCGCCCAAGCGCCCAATCCTGCGTCGCTTTGATTTCGATGAGCGAAACATCTGGCGGCGCTTGAATCGTGTAGCGATAAATTTCTCCGGTAGCTGAAGCAAGCGCACCCATTTGTGCCTGTACGCCTTGTGGCAAGGTAACGTTTTGCAATCTTTCGACGATCTGCGCGCGCGCGAAAAAGTCATCCGTGCCGTCCTCGAAAGTGACCGTGACGATTGACAAACCGAAGAGCGAAATTGAACGCAACACGGAGAGACGCGGCGTGCCATTCACCCCTGTTTCAATCGGAGACGTAATTTGCTTTTCGACTTCTTCCGCTGCATGTCCCTGCCACTGTGTAATGATCTGCACCTGCGTATCAATGACGTCAGGGAAAGCCTCAATTGGCAGCGCGCGAAATGCCATCACGCCGCCCAATGCAAACAGCAAGGTCAACGCGATCACAAGAAACTTCTGTCGCAACGTGAACGCAACCAGACTTTGAATCACTGAGAACTACTCTCCTCAAATTCTAAAGTGATAATCAATAAGAGCAGCGCTTCTTATTCCGGGAGGGCGCGCCTTTGTAGAAATGCCCTAAGAATTCGTGGCGAGCGTCCTCGAGGCAGGCGTGGCAGCGTTGAATTTCTTCCCAGTCGCGGCGCATTTTCTTGAAAAAATACCTGCCGCGTATGAGACGAAACGTCAGTGACGATGCGCTGCAGCCGTGCATCAAAAATCGCTTCGAGAAATTGGTCGTCGGTGTTCACGTTTAAGGCTCGGCAATGTAATCAGTAGCCTCCTTTCTCGTTTTCACTCCGCTCCCTGCTGCGCTGCGACGAGCAAGCCGCCGCGCACGACGACGCGCTCACCTTCGTTAAGACCGGATGGCACAATTACTATGCCGTCACGCTCCCCGCCAGTAACGATGTTGCGCTTAACGTAATGACCGGGCGCGTCTTCGATGAAGACGGCACGTGCGTCGCCCTCTGTGAAAACTGCTGTCGCTGGCACGGTCAAGGCGATCTGCGTCGCGGCAGAACTCAAGATGACGTTAGCGAACATACCCGGTTTAAGTCGCGCGCCCGGATTCGGCACGACGCAGCGCACCGCCACCGTGTGCTTGTCCGCATCAAAGACGCTGCCGATCTGGTCAACGCGCGCGGCGAAAGTTTCGTTCGGGTAAGCGGGCGTTTGAATGCGAACGCCTGCGCCGACGTGGACGCCGGCGAGTTGGTCTTCGTAAACATCGGCGTTGACCCAGACGGATGAAAGGTCTGCGATCATCAAAAGCGGATCGCCTGCGGTGGGCTGCACGACTTGACCGAGTCCGGCTTTACGCTCTGTGACGGTGCCGCTAATCGGCGCGATAAGCGGCACGAGACGGTTGACGGGACGTGCGCCCGCCGTAATGTTATTGATTTCCCTTTCACTCATGCCCGCGCTTTGCAAACGCCCGCGCGACGCGGCACCGGTTGATTGCGCTCTGGTTAAATCATCTTTGGCGCGCGCTTCGTCTGCTTGCGCTTGTTGCAGTTCGCGCAGTGGGATGGCTTCGGCGGCGGCGAGGCGTTCGGCGCGTTGGCGCGTTCGCGTGGCGAAATCGAGCAAGGTGCGCGCCGAGCGTTCGTTCGTCAATGCTTGTTGATAATCGGCTTGCGTCGAGACGATGTCGGGCGTGTCAATCGTGCCGATTACTTGACCGGCGCGGACGTTTGCGCCAACTTCCGCATCGAGGCGCACGAGGCGTCCGTTGAATTGCGAAAAGACCGGCGAGATACGATTGCCGTTGAAAGCGATCTTGCCGGGCGCTGTGACATCGGATTGAATGCGTCCCTTCTGCACCACTTCAATTACAACGGACGCGCGTTGTTCGGGCGACAACGTACCCGCAGCGACTGATGATTCGGAAACTGTCGCTGCCGCCTGGTCAGTATTCAGCGCATCCCCGCGCTTATGCAGAACCAAGTTGCTGATGATGATTGTGGTGAGAATAATGACGGCGGCGACTATCCATCCGACGATGTTTGAAAACCGCTTCTTTCGCGTTGATGAAGATTCGACGTTTGTAGTTTCTATTTTCGGCGTTTCTTCTTCATGTGACGACACTAAGAGCGTAGCCTTGTTGTTGTTTTCATCCTCATCGAGTCTATCTTCTGCAACGGCGTTAGCTTCGCGGGTTGCGTCAGGCAACTTTGATGGCGATAAGTTGTTGTCGGGCAAATGAGCGAGTTCATGCTTGACGCGCGATGGTGAAGGCGGCGTGGGGATAGTTACCTTCACGTCCGCTTTGTTGTGCGTCTCTTTGACCGCTGCGGCCTCAGGCGTTTCTTCGAGCAATGCTTCGTGCATGATTTGATGCTCCCGATTGCTTATTTCCCGGTCGCTCGTTGGCTCTGCTCTTTGACGAGCGCCGCGCCGGTGGCATATTCGAGTTGATATAGACTCATCAGATAGTCGTAGCGGGTTTGGTTATAGTCAACGAGCGTTTGATTGTAGGTACGTTGCGCGTCTAAATAATCGAGCAATCCTTTGGCTCCGTCGCGGTAGGCGATCTCCTGTATACGGCGCACATCGTTCGCAGTATTGAGCGCGCTTCCGGTATAGAGACGCAGGCGGTCACGGCTGACGCGGTAGGCTGTGAAGGCTTTTTCGACATCGGTCAGCGCCTGCGTCTTCACCAAACGAAGTTGCGCCTGCGCTTGAAGCTCTGCCGCGGTCGTCTGCGCAATCGCGGCGTTGACACGCGGGCCGGTGGCAAGCGGCACGCTCAACACGAAACCGACGGCGTTATCGCTGCCCGCACGCTGGTACTGCCCGCCGATGGTCACGTCGCGTGTGCGTTGCGCCTGCGCGAGCGAGAGTCCGCGCCTGGCTGCTTCAAGCGCCAACTCCGCAGCCTTCACATCCGGGCGGTTGGAGATCGCGAGCCGCCGTAAGTCATCAACCCAAAAAAGCGCCGGAATGATTTCCAAGTCTCCATCAACTGCATCCAAATTCGCTTCGATATCTGGTGAAGTCGTAAAAGCGATGCTGGTATTACTTGTTCGCTGCAGGGAAGAAGCAGATGAAGGAGCGTCGCCCGCGCCGATAAGGTTGAGCACGTCGCGCACGGACTGCTGGTAGCTTTGCCCAGCGGTAACCACATCGCGCCGAAACTGTAACTGCTGAAGTTCGACGCGCTTCAAGTCAACGCCCGCTAAATATCCTTCCTTAACCTGCACGCGTAGGATGCTTTCTGTATGATCGAAGTGCTCCAGATTTTCGGCGGCGACGCGCAAATTCTCGCGTGCGAGAACTGCCGTGAAAAACGCTTGCTTCAGTTGAAATGTTTGTTGGCGCAAAGCGTCGCGCACCAGTGCGTCGGCGGCCTGCGTATTCAGATCGGCTTGCTCGGCGCGAAGAATGCGTTTGCCGCCGCGTTCGATCAATTGGTCAACTTCGAGGGTATAAGTTGAATTGTCCGCCGCATTGGTATTAGTCTCGATTAACTCACGCGGATGCCGCAGGACACGTGGAATGGTCAGTTGCGTCGCGCTGAACGTGAGTGTAGGATTCGGGCGCAGACCGGCGGCGATGCGTTGCGCGCGCAAGATGTCAACGTTGTAACGCGCGGCGACGACGGCGAGGTTGTTGTTGATTAAAAGGTTCGTCGCCGTATCGAGCGAGAGCGGCGCAGTGGTACTAACAGACGTTGATGCTGTCGACGTGACAATTTTGTTCGGCGCGAGATTAGGCTTTGCGCTGAGGGCAGGCTGAGCGGTTTGCGCGTTTGATGCCGCAGCGAGCTTTAAGACGATTGCGGCAATAATAGACAGATGTCGCGCAACACGCCGTTCCATCGCCTTCCGCCGGATTCCTTGGCGGTTCGCTTCTTGCAAGCTGATTCCTTCTTGATGCGCGTTCCCGTTGGTCATAATATTACACGGCACTGCCGCCGCAAACCATGCACTCTAACGGCGCGCGGGTGAAGGAACGATTAAGATCGGATTAAGGTTTTTTTATATTCGAGGCGAGCTGCAGTAATCGCTTTTGCGCGAGCTTTTTCTTGACGGCGCGAAGGCTATACTGACCTCCGCGCCGTTAAGCTATAGCACAGTCAAATTTAAGGCGTTAGGCGGCGGCAGGCAAGGTGAGGGTAAAGCGTGAGCCGATACCGGGTGTGCTTTCGACAGTGAGGCGACCGTTATGTGCGGCGATGATTGTTTGACAAATAGCGAGACCCAGCCCCGAACCGGCGGACGCGCGCGCGCGTGCGTCGTCGGCGCGATAGAAGCGATCAAAAATATGCGGCAATGCTTCGGCGATGATGCCGATGCCTGTGTCGGTCACATCAAGCTGCGCGATGCCTTTAGGTGTGCGCCGCAAGTTGAGCAACACACGCCCGCCGCGCGGCGTATAACGCAGCGCATTGTTAAGCAGATTAAAGATCACTTGTATGAGCGCCGCGCGATCCGCTTCAATCAAAACTAATTCCTGCGCGCCGACGTTTAATTTAACGCCGCGCGCCTCTGCCATCGGTCGAAGGCGCGCGTATACCTCGTCAACGAGTTCGTTGAAGATCAGAGAATCTTTCGTCAATTGTTGTTCGCCAGCGTCAACGCGCGCGAGCGTCAACAAATCTGTGGTCAGCTTCGACAAACGCTCGATTTCTTCAAGGTTGCTGCGTAAGATGGATTGGTATTCCTGCGGCGTGCGTTCATTGAGCAAGGCAACTTGCGTGTTGCCTTGCAAGATGGTTAGCGGCGTGCAAATTTCGTGTGAGGCGTCGGCGGTAAAGCGGCGCTGAATGTCAAAGGCATGATCGAGCCGCGCAAGCAGTTGATTGAAGACTATAATCAATTGCCCCAATTCATCTTTTGTGGGCGACTCAGGTAGTCTTTCATGTAGGTTGCGTTCCGTGATGCGCTCGACGGCGTTGGCTGTCTCTACGACGGGACGCATCGCGCGACGTGCGAGCAGTAAACCGCCCACGCCAGCGAGAAGCAGCACAAGCAGGATGGTCGCCGCGATTCGTTTAGCAATTGATCCGACCTCTACGCCGACAAACTCCGTTGGCATTCCAACGATAACGACGAACGGCTCTGTTTGATGCTGCGTGATTGGAACATATACCATGCGCAAGCGCCCCACGCCTTTAACATCCGCCGTATTGTATTCAATGCTCCCGCCGAGAGCGCGTGTGACGAGCGCATCGGTAATTGGCAACGGAACGTTCGGCAAGTTGACGGAGAAGTCTGCGACGTGATGCCCAGCATTGATAACCGTCACATATTTCTGCACATGAAATTGATCGTAGCCCTCCAGGTCGCGGTAATCTACATCGTGGACTGTGAGATCGTCAGGACTTTGCAAATTGCGATCGCGCAGACGCGCGGCAATGCCTTCGGCTTCAGTTGCGCCTAAGACCCATAGCGCGGCGTCCAATTTTCGTTCTGCCGCGTGCTGTAAGGTGAAGATCAGCACTGTCGAGGCGATGGCGAGCAGTGCCGCGAGCGCCAGCACATACCAGAGAGTCAGACGGGTGCGAAATGAAACCTGCATCAGATGGAACGAGAACGCGCTGTGAAAACAATGCTGTCAATTATCAAGTAGCTTCGATCATGTAGCCGACGCCGCGCACTGTCTGGATTAGCTTCGGCTCGAAATTACGATCAATTTTATCGCGCAACACTTTGATGAAAACTTCGACGATATTGCTATTTGTGTCGAAGTGCATATCCCAAACCTGTTCGATGATCTCGGTGCGCGTGACGACCTGCCCGACGCGGCGCACGAGTAGTTCCAGCAACAAAAACTCTTTCGGCGTGAGCGTTATGATTTGTCCGGCGCGTGTGATGCGCCGCGTCGCCGGATCAATCGAGAGATCAGCAATTGTTACAGGCTGCATAAGCGGCGTCATACGCCGTCTGCCGAGTGCGCGCACGCGCGCGAGCAGTTCATTAAAATCAAAGGGTTTGGTCAGGTAATCGTCCGCGCCGCTGTCAAGACCGAGCACTTTGTCGGATGTCGCGCCCTTCGCTGTCAGCAAGAGTACCGGCGCGCCCATTCCACGTGCGCGCAGATCGCGGCACAGCTTGCGCCCGTCGCCGTCCGGCAACATACAATCCAGAATTAGCAGATCGTAGTCCTGTATTGATGCAAGATAGTCTCCGTCCTTGATTGTCGTCGTTGCGTCAACGACGTGCTGCGCCTGCTCCAACCCGCGTTTGATGAAGCTAGCGACTTTTGTTTCATCCTCTACCAGAAGAATGCGCATTGATCTCTTCGCAACTGTGTCATGCTTGCCGACATTGTCATTCAAAAATTAAAGTACCGCAGCTATGCCGAATAGCGGTCAGCAATTATTGCATCTCAACAAAACAGTGACCAGCATTCGATACGCAAGCGGTTCCGCAGCAAATAAGAAAAGCGCGATGAAGCAAACAAAAGGCCGAGTGCTCCATCGCGCTTTCAAGCAAAAGCCGCTTGCTTACTTTTTGCCGCCGCCGTGTTCCGTAGCGTGGTGCTTACCGGCTTCCTCCGCATGATGCGTAGCGTGAAGATGGTGCCCGTGCGCGATATGCGCGTGATGACCGCCCTTTTCGTGGCTGCCAGATTCGTGATGCTTCGCTGCCTCACGATGATGCGTCGCCGCGTGTTCGTGGTGCTCTGCCGCTTTGTGGTGATGCTCTGCGCCTTTATGTGCTGCCATTATAGTTCTCCCTTGCAAGATGAAACTTTCACAGGGCAAAATCATTAACTACCGCGCCCCCTTGTTTGAAAACACTTTACAAGCTAATAACGTGCCAGACGAAAGTTTTTGTTAAGGTTTCCTCTGCGCGAGGACATTGCACATCTCATTCGGTTACAAACTGCTTTAATCGAGATATGTGCCGCTAAATCTCCGAATGTGATAACAATACATAAAAGATGGTGAAGTATTGATGAATATTAGCTGAAGATTTCTTAATGTGAGCAAGCAATCTTGTCCATAGTGAGTGCATCCATCATTGTCAAAAACTCCAGATACAGTCTGAATGCCGGAACCAGCGTGGAACGCAAGCACGATTGTATTCGGGATTGTTTACGTGCTGCTGCGGAGCGGGCAAATGAAGACGTTGAGGCGATGCACATGACAAGGAAAGACTAAGTCTAAAGGTTAGATGGTAGAGAAGCAGCGGGATATGCGAAATTTCTCGAAAATCTTTTAGGATAGCTATAGTGGAGGGTGTCAGAAGATTTGTGTAAACGAGTTTCCATCCAGTGCCGGTACGCGGCCTTCAAAGATGATCGAAAAAGCCTGCATCGCTTGACTCCAATTCTGAATTGGCATCGTCCACTTTTTCGCAATGTTACGCAAGGCCAAATAAAGCAACTTGAACGCTGCCTCATCATTCGGAAATGACGCTCTCGTCTTAATGACTTTCCGCAAACTCATGTTGAGTGACTCAATGGCGTTGGTCGTATAGACCGCCCGCCGAATCTCATCCGGGAAGCCGAACATCGGGATGACTCGTGACCAATTCGCCTTCCATGATTTCGCAATTGAAGGATAGCGAGCGTCCCAAAGGTCGGCAAACTCCGAGAGCTTGTCTTCGGCTTCTTCGCTCGTCGCGGCACGATAAATCAGTTTCAGATCAGCGGCTACCGCTTTGCGGTCTTTGTACGAGACATAGGCCAGAGAAAAGCGCACCAGATGAACGAGGCAGAGTTGCACTTGCGTCTTCGGATAAATCGTCTCGATGGCTTCCGGGAAGCCTTTGAGTCCATCAACGCACGCGATAAAGATGTCTTTGACTCCGCGATTCTTAAGTTCGGTGACAATCCCCAGCCAGAACTTTGCGCCTTCATTTTCTGACGCCCACATCCCGAGAACTTCTTTAATTCCCTGAAGGTTGACGCCAATCGCCAAGTAAATCGCTTTGTTGGAGACTCGCCCCTGATCTTTGACTTTCACTTGTAGCGCGTCCAAGTACAGAATCGGATAGAGAGGATCGAGCGGACGCTGTTGCCATGCACGGACTTCATCAATGACAGCATCGGTGACGGTTGAAATCAAATCAGGCGAAACTCCGACGCCGTATATCTCTTCGAGGTGAGCTTTGATCTCGCGGTAGGTCATCCCTCTGGCATACATCGAGATAATCTCGCTCGTCGAAGCCGTCGAACCGGGTCTGGCCTTTCTTGATAAGCTGCGGCTCAAACGAAGACGCGCGGTCGCGGGGCACTTCAATCTCGACAAGACCTGCGCTTACCTTTGATCGTTTTCTTCGACTTGCCGTTTCTGGAGTTGCCGGTATGATGACCGGCTGAGGAGTGCTTCTCATAGCCGAGATGGTGAGTCATCTCGCCTTGCAAGGCTCGTTCGACAACGGCCTTTGTGAGCTGCTGCAACAGGCCATCGAGACCCTTCATATCGTCGGGCGAGTGGTAGTCTTTCAGCAGTTCGTCTAAGAGTTCTGGTGTAATCGGCATAAGCTTATCCTTTCTCGAATCAAGTTAAGTTGATTATTGCCGTTTACACAATCCTCCTGACACCCCCGTTACCGGATAGAGAATCAGCGGGACACAAAATCGTGGAGTCTTTTCAGTACCCAGAAAGAGAGTTCACTCAGCGATTGTTGTACCACATAACGTCTCTGTGAAGCGGCACGCCCGCGTCAAGTATTTTCTTTCCCTTTGCTTGTCTATCTCAAGGCACACCAAACCTGCTTTCAGCAAGATTCACATTCATCTCTCTGTTCGCGCTTTTTGAGCGACTGTCTTCGCGCCCGCGCATCTTTGGATTCGATAGGTGGGTGGCGCCATTCCTTTAACGGCTCTTCAAGCGGCCAGACGTTATGCCGCGCTCACCGACCTGTACTGTTGAATCTGCTGCTATGGATTAGTTTGCACTTACCCATCATCCTATGCCTGAACGAGCGTGCCAAAAGCCTGCCGGTCACTCAGATGACCTGGATTAAACTCTGTCCCGTCTCGCCAGATCGCAAACAAGATACCCGCCATCTTTCGCGCCAAAGCAACTACGGCAATCGCTTTTCCGCGCCGTGAGGCGATCCTCATTGCCCATTCGTGCAGTGCTTGGGTCTTTGGTGTCTTCCATCTCAGAAGCGACCATGCAGCTTCGACTAATAATGATCTAACTCGACTATTACCGGCTTTGCTGATCCGCCCGCGATGTTGCTTCTCGCCGGAACTATTCTCGCGTGGTACTAAGCCGAGGTAAGAACGTACTTGCTTGGCGTCCTGAAAACGCGCTACGCCATCTATCGTGGCTGCGTAGGTAGTCGCCGTCACCGGCCCCACGCCAGGAACTGTCGCGAGGCGTTTGATTACCTCATCGTCTTTAACAATGTCGGCCAGCTTTTCATCTGCTTGTTTGATTTGGTCATTGAGTGACGTGAGCATGATGAGTAAGGGCTCGATCTGTATCAACACATGTTGAGGTAAGCCGGCTTCTTCGACCCGTGCCGCAAAGCTGCGGGAGACGCCGCTCTTGATGCGACAACCCTCCCGCCGGGCTAAAGCTCCAATGAGCGAGATGTACTTGGCGCGTGTCTGCACCAATGTCTCTCTAACTGCGAGATGGGCACGAACATTGCGCTGCTTATCAGAAGTGCGATGCGCCGATCTGTAGGCTCCCAAGCGGCAGGCTTCGCAAAGTGTGCGAGCATCACGCTTGTCAGTCTTCACTTTCTTACTGCGCGTCGCATACATCGGTGCGAAGTTCGGATCAGCGACAATAACCTGCTGACCGAGTTCTTCAAGATAACGCGCGACCCATTCGCTTTCTGTTGTCGATTCGATGAGGATGAGTGCAGGTGGCCGAGCACTGAATAAAGAATGGAGACTTGATCTGTCAGTCTTGATGCGGCGTTCGATCAACTCGCCGCCTTCGGTCAGGACGCAGACTTGGCTGGAGTTCTTGTGAACATCAATTCCGATATATTCCATGACTGCCCTCACGCTTTCTGCGGCTTGTCACCGCGTGTAGTTGTAGGGCGTTATTATGTCACCATGAAGGTGACAATCAACCGCTTCATCCTATTCCTTTATGTTGCACAAAAAGCGTGGGCGAAGGAAGTTGAAATGGATTACGCTCGCGCTCGCATCTTGAGTCTTCATCACACGGAGTGGCGCTCGCTACACTCGCTCCGCTCGTCTGGGTAGTCAAAAGGATTGAGCGGTTTTCCGTTCTCTCAATGTCAGCTAGTAAGGTTTTTGCCCGCAAGCGGGGCATGGCTGATCTGGGTTCGGTACTGCTGCGACATAGACGTTCCCGCAGTTGTTATCTGAACAGGCTAGGATGAGAATAGGAAAGCTAGTTGGTACCGGATGGCAGCTCATTATGTCTCTCAAATTCTTTTCAACAACTGCGCGTAGTTCTGCTGCTTGTTCTTTGTATGGATTCGGGGGCGGTTGATGTAACCACTTCGCGGTTACGTCGCCTGCCATATCTTCTAGCTTACCTAAGACAGCTCCATTTGAGATTAGAAGTGTCCCATACGGGTCGTGCGGCTCAAAATAGATGCCTTGCTTTTGAGGGTCGGGATGACTCAAGTATTCATCCATTGCCTTACTACTACGATGTGCGGCAATCATCCACGGGTTGAATTTGCCAGAGTCTATAGGCTCTGTGACTACAAATCTCATTAAGCCTACGCGGTCGAATCCCATTCGGCATAGCGTCTTAGCCTGATCTCGGCCATTGTATTCAGACTCCTTATGCTTCAGAACCGCTGTTTTATCGTAGTAAGCGGCTTTAACCTCTGTAGCAGCAATGTGGGTGAGATCGGGAGGCCATTTGATCTTACTTGATTCGACAACCAACCTTGAAATATAGTAGGGTGCTGGTGGTGATACTTCATTCTTACGATACTCTTCAGGCAGCGTGACATTGATTCGCTTGTCTTCCTCCCAAAGAATAGCCTTACAGCGTTCGTACTCTTCAGGTGATACCGGCTCAAGACAGCCACCTAATATATCTACGTCTCCTTTGAACTTTTTTGGCGGACAATTATAGCCGCGCAACAAACGCCGATGTGGGATACGTAAGCCGAGCCACATGAAAGGTAGGCTCCAGCCAAGTGGCCGCGTAAATCTACCTGCGAGCAGGCTTCCCTGAGTAGCAATGAAGCGGTTTACCGTAACCCGCTCGCGCTTCTCTTCTTGTGCAAAGATATAATCTTTGAGGTCTGCTGGTTCCATATCAGATTCGAGAAATAATAGCACTCCGGGCGGGGAGTGCCAGAGGAGCGCAGTGCCCCTCTGGAGGTGCGCGCACGTCCACCTGTCAAAGCAAAGTGGGAAGGGCGAGAGTCTAACTCTCGCCCTTTCAGCTTAATCTTCCTGTCCTTACTCGCTCACTGATTTACCCCTGGCACTCTCTTGGACGTTTCTACCGAGAATGAAGTCAGCGGCACGTTGCACGGCGCTGGCCACCGTCACGATCATGCGCGAGTTACCTTTCAACGCTTCAAGCCAGCCTTTCAAGTATGCGGCTGAACTGTCGAGCGTGCTTTGGATGCCTGCCTCGGCGCTTAGAAAGGCGCTGCCCATCTCAGCTATCAGTTCTTCGCGCGAGTAATCGGCGGAGACAGATGCGGCAAGTCGGCTGCCCGCAACAACTGCGCGATTAAGGCGCGACTCGTGCCCTGTTGAGTGCGTCAGTTCGTGGAAAGCCACCGTGTAGTAATTGGGTATTTCCCCATAGGCGCCAAGTTAAGGACATAAACGCTTGAAGACAGGTAACATACTGTGTGTTCGCAACTCCCTCCAGCGAGGAAATACGCACCGTCATGTCACCTATTGAAGAGTTCAATCACAAGTTTGATGGTTTGCTCCAGCGACTTCCCGCGGGCTGGGAAGCACTAGCTATTGAGACACACGCCTTCACCCGCGCCCGACAACTCAAAAGTCCACAGGATTTGTTGCGCGCTGTTTTCTCATATGCCGTCGCTGACTACAGTTTACGAGAAGTCGCGGCTGTTCTGACTCGTCAACAAAAGTGGATGAGCGACCAAGCCGTCTATGAGAGATTGGCGAAATGCGTTGTGTGGTTAGAAACTTTGCTCGCACAGATGCTCTGTGAGAAAGCCACTCAGTCGAGCGTTCAAACACACCGTTCGTTGAAGATAGTGGATGCAACTATTTTAACCTGTCCGGCGGCCAGAGGGACAGACTATCGCCTGCATCTATGCTATGCGCCAATCAAGCAATCGAGTTGTGGCGTGAAACTAACGGATGTCACCGGAGCTGAACGCTTCACGCACTTTGCATATGAGCCATCTGATATTGTCATAGGAGATCGCATCTATGGCAAGGCGAAACACATCATCACCGTCACCGAGCAAGGCGCGGATGTCGTGGTGCGCCAGAGCTTGCAACAGCTTCGGCTTTATACTGTGACGGGCGAAGTAATTGAGTGGCAAGAGCTTTTAATCAAGGCGCAAGCTGCCGGAAGCCTGCTGTTGGAAGCCTACATTCGAGATGAAGAAGGTCGGCGGGCGAAGGTCTTCATCGTGGGCAAGAGGTTGAGTGAAGCGGAGATTGAACATGCGCGTCGCCAGCTCAAAAGGAGTGCTTATGACAAGGGACACAAGACGCGCGCGGCGACTTTGTTGGCATGTGAGTGGCTGACAGTTTTGACCACCATTGGACCAGAAGAAATGAGCGCGGAATTGATCCTGCAAGTGTATCGAGTGAGATGGCAAATAGAGATCTACATCAAGCGACTGAAAAGTATTTTACGTTTGGGACAGATCAGAGCCAGTCGCGGTTCAAAGTTAGCGCGAGTGCATCTGTTGGCGAAGATGATCTACGCATTGTTGGTGGAAACGATCTCGGTCGAGCGGCTCGGCAACCACTGGACACAGATGACAACGACAAGACGTGGGACATGGTTCAGAGTCTGGAAAATGATCAAAGATGAGTTGATGGAAATCATCATCGGCACTGCTCAGTGGCGAGAGTTGGAATGGCGCTTGATGCTCAAAGTGGTCTGGGAAAGAAGACGCAAGCGAAAGCTGCAACGTCTCTCTCGGCCACTCCTCAGATGGTTGAAGGGGAGTTCTGGATCATGGTCGGTGAAGAATGCTAATCAACCATCTGTCACGCACTTATAGCGGTTTTCATTTGAGTGTAACCTCATAACCGCAATGCCGAAACCAATTCACACAATCGCTTGCCGTGATTGTTTCGAGCGCCGCGGCGATTGCCTTTTCCAATTCGGCTTGGGTTCGCG
>JAABUM010001091.1_pt1 | contig 42344 bp, 72 predicted proteins | sample 5559161 | NCBI WGS metagenome assembly JAABUM01 (sample SAMN10711868, study PRJNA513369) | rock metagenome | isolation source: Antarctica rocks | place: Antarctica: Victoria Land, Siegfried Peak nord
TGTTTAAAAAACCCCCCCCCCCCCCCCCCCGAGTCAGCTTCTGTGATAGTTCTTTGAACATGACGCCATGAATTGGTGCAGCGTGCGAGAGGCACAACGAGACGGAGAAGGCACTGGACCTACTGGGCTGCATGCACCGTGCCGGCTTCGCGGCCTCCTTTGCAAACTACAGCTCCCTCATCCAGCAGGTGCCTGGTTTCCCATCCTCTCCTCCCCTCCCAGAAGCGCCCGTCATGCCCTATTGCAGGGGGCAGCTCGCCGCTGAAAGGGCATCTCTGCGCCAAAGGGGGCCACACAGATAGACCTGCGCCAATCTCCCTCGCGCCAATCTCCCTCGCCTGTCTGAAGACAATGTCTGAAGCCAAGACGTGCTTGCGCTCAGTCCCTGGAAATTTGCTGTCGGATTGGCTGGGCATACCCGACTCGTCAATGGTGTGCACAAGGGCGCTGACGATTCGAAACATTCTCTGCTCTCGTGCGCAGCTGGGCAAACGGGGTGACTGGCAGCGGGCAGTGGAGGTGTATCTGGAGATGCAGATGGCGGAGCTGGAGCCCTCGCGCAGTGTCATCAACGCCCTGATGCTGGTCTTCGAAAACGGCGGCCACGCCAAGCAGGTGCGCCCGCGCGGCATACCATCCCTGGGCATACACTGGGTCTGCATGCAACGTCACTCAGATGCAAAACCCTCCTGACACAAGCGGTCAGTGCCTCTCAGACACGCAGCTTGCTTGTGTTCCCCCACCCCTGGCCCCATCTCACACACCCCAGTCTCAGATCCCGTGAGCATTCCCATTCCCGATGACAGGGTGCGCGTGGGCTGCCATACGCAGCTGTGATGCCACATTCACCTGTCTCACTGTCTGGCGCTTGGTGCCCACGGCCAAGCGACAGAAACCCCCGCTGCGACAGGCGCGGCAGCTGGTGAAGGATGGGGCGGGCAGGCGATGTCCTAGACTCAACGCTGTTGCAGTCACCTGCGGTCAGTTCGGACAACTCTGTCCAATATGACCCCCTACACATGCCAGGCGCGGCAGCTGGTGGAGGAGATGGGGCGGGCGGGCGCGACGCCGGATCTGGAGCTGTACAGCGCGGCGCTGCGGGCGGCGGCGGCGGCGGGCGACGCCGGCAATGCCGAGCGCGTGCATGGCGCCATGGCAGCGGCCGGCGTCAAGCCGGACGCCGCCGCCAGCGGCTCGCTGCTGGCGGCGCTGCGAAAGGGCGGCCAGGCGTCTAAGGCGGCGCACTACGTGGAGCGCTTCCGGCGGGAGGGGCTACGGATAGCGGCGGCCAACAACGGGACGCGCTGAGGCTGGGAAGCGCGGCTCGGCAACGTCATCCGGCGACTTTTGCCGGTTTCGCGTTCGCGCAAGGGGGCCACAGGGGCCTGTATGGGGCCCCACTAATGCAGCCCTTGTCCTTCTGCACGGACAAGGGCGCGGTCGCGTGTTGTGAGTCGATAGGCGTCAGAGGAGAAAGAGGACGGGCGCGTGTGTCGGCATTGACATGGGGTTAGAGGGGTTCATGCAGACTGGTCTCATGATCGGCGCCGACACGACTCGTGCAGCGCTCGTCCAGATCAAGTGTCTAGAGTGCGACTGTGGGGCCAACTTATGCTTGTTTTCGTGAACAATCGCAGCAGGTTTGTGTTGTGCCATCCTGCATATACCAGGTGTGCTGACACGTCGAATAATCCTGCCTTTCAAACCTGCCTAGATGTAACAACTTAAGTAAAAGCCCAAGCATATGTGCTATGCGTCACACGTCCATGACCAGTTCTGATGTAGACACATCCGAGCGCTGTGTGTACCTATCACCAAAAAAAATTAGCCAGGTGACTGTCGCGGAGTTCCAGCCATCCGCAGCGCCCTCTGCAGCCCTGGGCCCGCTAGAGAGCCACCCAACGAGCCCGCTATGATGGTCATCGGATGAGCCGCACGACACCCAGCCCCACTGTCAGCAGCGCGAACATCATACCCAGGCTGTACCTGCAGATCACGCACGGGAACAAACACCACGTCAATGGGCGCAGCCGCCGTCACTGCACAGCCAGCCAGCAATGCGTGACGAGTGACCAATATCTGACCAGCTTTGTCGTTGCACCTCAGGAGTCCAACTGCGAGTTGGGAACCAGTGCGGCATGCGATGCTGCGTGACAACACAGGACGCACTTTATGGTCTCGTTCTTTGTCATCTCCACTGCGGCCTTCAGGGCATTGATCTCCTTGTCTATCTTGATCTCCAGCTCGTTGCTCTTGTCTCGCAACGCCTGTGGCCAGCAGCCTCAGCCCTGCTGAGATGCTGATTCTCTCATTGTGGTTCCCATGTGAGCGCTGCAGCAAACAGCATGCCCTGCTCAGCGTGCGGCTGCCTTGCTCAGCACTCGTTGCCTGAACAAAGTCCCCCGAAGTTCCTGAACAAAGCTCCCCGAAGTTCCAATTCTATGCCAACTTTCGAAAGAAAGGGGTGCAACTGTGCACCTGCAGCTCATCGCGCATGCGGCCCTTTTCGAGGTTGAGGTCCAGCCGCTGGCTCGCTGTCAGTTTTTCGACCTCGTACCTGGAACAAGCAGTGCAAGGGCATCGGAATCCGGAACAGGAGTGCAGCTGCTGTCTTCTCTGTATATGCACCGCCGCGAGTCGCCGTCGCACTGAACCATGCGGCGCATTGCTGATGATGCCGCGCTGGTCTTGCGGTGTGAACTTGCACCAGACGGCAGCAGAGCGCACCTGATCTCCGACCGCACTTTGGCCACGTCGTTGGCCAGTCGCTCGCTTTCCCTGTTGAGCGTGGTGTGGTGCATGTCCTGCGCCTTTAGCACCTCACTCTTGAAGCCGGCGTCCTGCGATCTTTGCTCCAGCACCGTCTGCAGATTGGCACATGCTGTGTCAGCACGGGCAGTGCCGTGGGCCATGGTGGCATCGCCGCAGAAGCATCGCAACGAAGCTGGCTCACATGCCGCCTGTCCGAGAGCAGAGCCCGTGCCTGCCCAGAATGTACCGTCGCCCCATAGCCCGCACAGCCCAGTCAGCAGTGCCTCCCTGCTGGCAGCCAAGAGGTCTAAACGCTTTACTTCCCTTGTTGGCGACTGCTGGCAGTGTCCCCAGCGTCTGCACAAAGTCGCCAGGTTGTCGCCATATTTTCATTTTGATTTTCATGAGTGGTTCGGTCCTCAGCACCTAGAGAAGTCAAATTCTCACCCTCTCCAGGTGCGCCTTCGTGACATACGCCTCCGACAGCTTCTCCTTATGGGAGCACAGCACCTCCGTGAGGTGCTCCGTAAGCTTTTCCGCCTGGTCCCGCGTCATGCCCACCTTTTCAAAATTCCGCACCTGCGAGCGCCAGTATTGTGCTCACTGCTTGGTGATGGCGATTGGTGCTGCTGCGACCGACACCCCTACGACAGAAGGTGCGTGCGTTGCATATGACAAGTGGCTTCTGCACTTGAGCGCAGAATCCACCAGCAAACAAAGGCGCTTGCCATGTCCAGGGTGTCGACAAGGAGCGACCGCGCCGCAGCGGTCAGGCTGGGCCGGCCCTGATACGCCGTGAGAGTGCCGTTACCGCCGCTGGCGAGTCGCACGCTGCACTGCGCTGCTGCATAGTCGACCCATCGGTCGCTGCATGCGCTCTGCGCGGCTGCCAAATGAGGCTGCGCTGGGAAGCTGGATCCTGCGAGCAAGCTGCCAGCTCGTCGACCCGACAAGGTGAGCGCCCTGGCCAACATGATTGTGTGCTATCTGTGTGACCTTCGCAAGTCACTCGGATTCGCAGACAGCTGTTGTGGGCCAGATATTGCAGACGAACTTTCACGAGTGCCACAGGCAAAGCGTGCGTAAACCAATTGACAGTGTACCAGACTGCCGAGTACCACGTTCGGAGATGTATACAGAGCCTCAAAATTGTGTCGCAGCCGTTCGGCCATTTGACCAATTGCGCAACCTCATATGTCGCCATCGTGTCTACGCAAAAAGATCCAGCAAAAATACGCGAAGTTTTTCCTAGGATTTGGGTATCTTCCGGGAAGCTAGAAGCTCTTCGGTGACTCTCATACTGATTTGCTTCCACACCTTTTGTGGAGCAGCGGCCTCTGCTCCACAAAAGGAGAACAACATCTAACGGCTTGCCTAATTTGCTGCTCTGGCCGGCAGACGGCCTGCCATGCATGAACGCCTATGATGAGGCCTTCTGTTGGCCTCTTGGCGGCTCCGAACTAGGGCCCGGCGGGTGAGACTATGGAGCCCCCTGAGGATGAGTCGCCGGCTCGGTGTGCCTCTCCTCCCTCCTCCCGTTCTTGACGCTCCAGATGGAATCGCTCGGGCGACATAGCTGGCAGTGGGGGTCGGAAAGCGCGTTGCGAGCAAGCGCTTTATCACAGCTGCGTTTCCCTTTTGACAAGAGGTTACCGGCACGTACACAAGGCGTAACGCAGCCAGGGCAACGGTGTGCATCACCCTGCACTGCTGCCATAGTTCTGTCAGCTGTTGCCAACGCCGGGAGCGGGGCAGCATTCGTTTCACACGCTACTCACCACTCCTGGAGTTGCCGCTGGTGGCTTTGGACGCAACTTGTCTGCGTAGAGCTGTCTCGCCTGCGTGTTGGAGTCGGAATGTAAAATTCCATGGACATGGGACAGCCTCTGTCGCACTCTCTGCTCCACGTCCGTGGAAGCTGTGCCTCCGTCAGCCACGCTCCACTCAGCGGCACAACTCTCGCGTGCACACAGTCAGCCATGGCGTTTACGTTATAGTGGGCAACGCTGCAGTCGCGACTCAGCGGTATTCACGCTCAATGATGCCGCGGCCTTGGCAGGGAACGTAACTCCTCGCTTCGACTGGTTCGAATGGACACAACTCTGAACTGTCACCTTCCGTGTTTGCAGGCTACTGATCTCGTCAAGCCGCAAGCCAGTCAGTTACATCAACCTGGCAAAGGTGCGTTTCCAGACCAGGGGGTTGGGCGTTGATGCAACCGCGATGCAGCTACTGCAATACTAACCTGAGAGCAGTGACCCCCAAAGGCCAGTCGATCGAACTGCAATCCCGCACACACTAGCCTGACAGCTGCACTTTTCCATCCTGAGAGCTGCGATGTGGCCCAATGCGCAAGCTCCAGGTCGGTAACAACTAACAGATGTTTGTGAATGCGCAGCGTTTTCTGGCGGAACACGGGGAAGTTCAGCTTTCGGCACTGGGCGTCGCCATCTCAAGTATGGTCACTCTGAGTGAGGTTCTGAAAACCAAGCAGCTGGCGGTGGAGACGCGCGTGGTCACCAGCCTGGAGGAGATCAGCTCCGACTCCAGGTAATACCGCAACCCCGCTTGCTCACACCAGGTCACCAAGCCACTGTGTACATTCAGTGTGACACGCCGCGGGCTGGCGAACCTGCTTGCAGAAGCATCGCTGCCGGCCTTCAGAGCAACAACATCCTGCACCCTCCTTGCAGGACGCGCCACAAGCCGAAGATGAGCGTCACGCTGAAGAAGTCGCCGCAATTTGACGACATCGTGGCGGCCGAGGGCGCCCGCAGCAGCTTCGGGCACGAGGGCTCAGGCGGGCACTGCGGCAGCGGCGGCGGCAACGGCGGCGGCCGCGGAGGCGGCGGCATCCACCACCTCCGCGGCGGCGGCAACGGCGGCAGCAGCCACGTTAGCGCCTCCCCCAGCATGTCCGCCTACTCTCCCGAGGCCATGCAGCAGCTGTACCAGCAGCAGCAGTCGCAGCAGCAGCCACCGCCGGGAATGGGCAGCCAGCACCCGGGGATGCACGGCGGCGGCGGCGGACGCGGCTATGGCGGCGACTATGGCGCCGCCATGCAGCAGTACGGCCACATGGGCTCGGCGGACGGTTCCGGCGGCCAGCCGCCGCCACTGTCGCAGTACGGCGGCGGCGGCAGTGGCGGAGGCCAGATGCTGCCGCAGCAGCCGGGCGGCAGCCTGCCGCAGCACATGGGCCTAGAGTACCCCGGCGGGATGCCGGACGGCCTGCGAGACGGGCCCAGCGGCCAACAGGCCTGGTCGGCGGGCGTGTCTGCGGGCCTGCTGCAGCCTGGGGACCCCCTGCACATGCCGCCCATGCCTACGCCGCCGCCTCAGCCGTACCTACTGCAGCAGGCGGCGGCGGCGCATGCGGCGCATGTGCAGCAACAGTACCAGCAGCAGATGGTGGAACAGCTGGCGGGTCTGCAGCTGGCACACCAGGCGCAGCAGCAGCAGCAGGCGGCCCAGCGGTATCTGGACCACCAGCAGCAGCAGCTGCTGCATCAGCAGGCCATGCAGCAGATGCAGCAGCAGCCGCCATCGTCGTCGCAGCAGCAGTCCCAGCCGCCGCAGCAGCAGCAGGGCCAGTAGTGGTACAACCAGTATGCGCCGCCGAACGCTCGTAGTGACAGTTGTGCGGCGCATTGACTCCACCGCACGGGGCGGAGCGGGGATCAAATTTGAGGGGGCCATAGGGGACGATTGACCACATCGCTGGCAGCGGCCGCGCGCATAACAGCTTGCGTGCGGCCGTGCAGTGGCGGCGGCTGCACTCGTGCGGCCATCGCCCGCTAGGCAATGCACACTGCGGGGTGAGTAAGGTTTAAAGGCCGCTGCGGGCGTGCAACGGCGAGGACACGCTGATCGTCAGCAACACCCAGCCGCTGTGGGTGTTGCTGACGGCAGGTGCGCCGCAGCAGACAGGCCACAGCACGGCGGCCGGGCCGTGGCATGCATGGCGCAAAAGGGATGCCGCCGTGAAGATCCGCCGAATTCATTCACTCCCACCAGTCAGCTGGGGGGTGCGCCCTGCTCGCTCCCGCCGCCTGGCTGCACAAGCGCGCCTGGCGGCGGAGAGCAGGGTTTACTGAGGGAGTACGGCAGTACTGCTCTCCGGCCTCATGAGTAGGACCCTCGGCTTCGGACGAGCTTGTTGAAATTTGCAACATGAACCCACTAGGGTGTGCTTCCCCCCGCGGGCGTTTTCATGTCTAGCGCCATTTGCGTATCTGCGTCTGGCGGAGCCATCATGCGCGAGCGTACAGACTCCCAACAGTGTGCTGGGCGGGGTTTCCCGACTAGCGCAGCGGGCTAGCCAGCATTTGGCTGGCCCCTGTTGGGCAGCAGCTCGCCATGCATGCGGTCCTGGACGAGCTTTTTGGATGATCGGATTCTCTGCCTGACTTGTACCATCTGCCTCCTTCGCCGCCGCCGCCGCCTGCTGTGGCGGCGGTGACGCAAACCTTGCAGCAATCGTGTTGAATATGTTCGTAGTGCGGGCTTGCCAGGGCATTTTAAACCTGTCCCCACACACTGCCGATTCCAATGTACTTTTGTACTTCACATGCCTCACTGCATTCAGTGCTGCACCGTCCTGGCTCCAAGCTGCATGTTACATGGAGCATCGGACGCTGTGGTTTGAATCCATCACAACGCCGTGGATGCTATTGGACCGTTGCTAGGTCCTAGAGTTCCATGAAGTGCGCTCTCCCACGTTACAGGTTGAGGTTTCACGCTCTGTCAATACTCCAGGGTCTCCAGCACTCCGCTGCGGATGAGCGGTTCCACTTCATCCCGCGGCAGCAGGTGGCTGGTGCCTGCGGCACGGCACATCCACATGCGTCAGGCATTGAACGTTACCTGCAGTAGTGCAAACACTGAACCATAAGCGGCTGGCTGGCGCCTTGTGGCAGCAGTCTCGTCAACACACATCGCGACTGCACCACTTGCTGCAGTTCCAGCCGGCATACACCCACAGAGCACGCATCAGATGCGTCATGGACTCGCCCTTCTGCAGGTTGGCCTTGCCGATGGAGAAGGCGACCTCGCCGTAATCCTCCAGCACGACCACCTCAACGCTGGGTCCCTTTGGCGGCATCTGGTCCTGAATCGCGTTGCACACAGCGCACCGTCAGCCTTCGCCACCCTGGTGGTTCCTGCTTCTGACTGGGGCAGCCGGCGCAGAGCGCATTGCAGCGTGCCTCGAGCTCAAGGCCTGTCATGCGTGACACGCAGTGCGGAGCAGCATAAACCCCTGGCCGTGAGGTGCTGGTTTCGAAACAATGCACAGGGAATGTGGTGGACGACCGCTTGTACCCAAGTCAGAGCTATAGGGAACAGCTGAAAGGTCAATGCACTTGCCAGGGTGAGGTCCATGGCGACGCCGTCGGCGCTGCGGCTCGTGTACCCCTTGTAGCCGGTGGGCAGCCCCGTCGTCAGCAGCCGGTTGTAGTTCTCGAAGAACTATGCGCACGGGGTAAGCTGGAATGAGGAGCCGAATCGAATCAGATGATCGTGTGCACGCAGCAGCATCGGCGTGGCATTTTCGCCCCAGGCAACAGTGATGTGAGAACCAGGATCTAGCGGGTGCGGCTGCGTCACAGAGTGCTCGCGCACACAACAGCTCTTCCAGGTCAGCTGCTGCACACGCCAACATGTACGGGAGGTTCTGCAGACGTGCCTGCAGCTCGGGCGGGCTGAGCTGCTGCCTGACATGGTCCGGCAGGTAGCGGCCCTGCCACCGCAGGTCCCGTATGAGCTGGTACCGCTTCGTCCTGCGGCAGTTGCACAGTGGGGATCGCGACCTGTTCCTTATCTGCTTCAATTCTGCAGCCTGGTTTGGTTGGCAAGCTTTTCGGAAGCTCAAGCCTGCGTGCTGTTTGGGTGCGTCATGGCACACGGGCCGTGGCCGCCTTGGCACAATGCTGGTGTGCGCCCTGGCGCAGCGCACATACAACTTGCAGCCAGGACAATTGTGACACGTCCACAACCTGCCCGCAGCAACGTTTATACTTACATGTAGGTGTACAGGAGCCGCTTGTTGCGCTGGATACTCTCGTGGTGCACGATGATCGCCGACGCCTCGTTGCTGTACCGCCCCCAGTCTGGCGCCGCGTCATCTTCCCCCTCCTCTTCCCGCCGCGCGGTTTCCTGGTCCTCCACGGACCTGCGAGTCCACAAAATGCTATGTTGAGATAAAGGTGTGCTGGACGGTTGATTTGTCGAGGTCGCAGGCGCAGGCAGGCCCAAACCAGGCAGGATGCAGTGCTCGTGCCGCACCGCCTTGCGGTGAAGAGCTGCCTCACCTGATGAGGTTCAGCATGGCCTGGTTGTGCTGCTGCATCTCCTCCAGCACCAGCCGCACCGACTCATCCTGCACGATGGGAAAGTTGGTGCATCAGGGGTCTGTCTCTGAGCATGACGCTGCCACTAAAGCTGATGAGCGCACGCACTCCAGGGAGCATGTGCACTGGCTGTTGGCCCGTCATCCTTTGCAACAGCTGCATGACGATTGTTTGATACGCAAGAGTATGATTTGGTCGCACATTGTATGCAGGCAGGGCCTCCGCGCTGACGTGTGCCACTTCCCGCAGCAAGTCGTGCCCACGCTGCCCGAACATGGCTGCAGGCCGCCTCTAACCCCAACGGATAAGATTGAACTTGCGAATGACGCTGGCACTATGTGTTGTACAGCCTGTCAGCCTCGGACCGATGGCTTGCTGGCAGTCGGGACCCCTGATTCGAATTTCAAAGTCAGCAGCATGCACATAGGGCACCCGATCCTCGATGCCTGAAGCGGCTGTGCATGCAGGACTGACAGCGAGATGCTCAACGCCTGCGTGAAAAGCAGAGCCTGACACATTTCTGTGATCAACTTCCTGCTGTCCGCTTCAAATGTTCCGGAGACAGGTGGCATGCGTGACTTGTGCCGGTCTCATTTTCGAATCTACTCATTGCACCGGATTGCACGTTTGCATCCAGAGCCTTGTCCTACGTGCATTTGAACGATTTGACAGCACACAGCTTGCTGAATCAGCGGCTCTGCCGGTTTGGTCCCTTGCAGCATGAGGCATCTGCTTGCCAAACCCCGTCTGGGCGCCGCAACGATGATAAAACAGGCTCGTGACTGGTCGTTGATTCAATGCTGACAGCAAAGATGGGGCAATACGCAGGTGCGGACACTTTGCCTGTGTTTACAGGACAACCTGTTTGAAGATCAGCTTCCGCTGCACCATCAGAACTCAACTCCAGCATCCGCGGCGGAATGTGGCGACCTCAACGCACACTACAGTTCCCATTTACGCTGCGCAGACAAGCTGCCGGACACTGGCGATGACGCGGACGACGGTGTGCAGCCGTTCTCATCGGAGTGGAAGGCCGCGGTGCAGGAGCGCGTCGACGCCTTTGTCGTGTCACTGCCGCTGGGCACGACGCCGGAGGATGCGGAGATCGAGGAGAAGGTCGCAGTCAAGCTGTACGATGCGGAAATCGGCACCGCAGCCGTGCGCTCGCTCATGTCAGAGTGGTGAGTGGAAGGGCACAGCCCGCAGGGGTGCACCCTGACTACGTGTGATCGGCTTTGGCTAACCAGCTTGTATGTAATATCTCCAACAGGCATGTGCATTGCGTCCAGTAAGGAAGGCGTCTGCACCAATCTGGCTTTGGGCAGGTGCTGAAGAGATGGTGTATCCAGCAGGTTCTCAGTCAAGTTGATCGCAATCACACCAGTTACGATGCGTATGTCGCGCAGGTGCACGGCAGCACGGGAACTGCAGACTATGGTCAGGCAACAGCAGGCGGACATGCAGCGGCTAGAGGCTCTCGCGGCCAGGGCACCCGCTGCCGAGCAGGAGCTGCAGGTGTGGCCCAGCTGCCTTGCAGTTAGGCAACTTCACATCAGCAACAGTCCGCTTCAAGGGTGCCGGAGACAAGCCATGCTGACGTGTGGGATGTTCAGATGGTGTTTAAGTCACCTGTGTCAGCGTACTAATCCTTGCCTGCACAGGAGCTGCGCCATGCGCTGGAGGCGGCCGAGGGCCAGGCGGCTGCCGTAAGGGCAGACGCGGAGGCTGCCGCCGCGCGGGCGGCGGAGCAGGCTGCCGATCAGGAGCTGGCACTGGTGGCCGCCCGGCAGCAGCAGGAGCATCAGCTGCAGGAAGCTCTGGAGGTGAAGCAAAAGCACGACGCCGAGCTGGAAGCGGCGCTGGTGCAGCAAGCAGAAGTGATGATGGGGCAGCACGCGATGGCCGCGGAGAACGCCCAGAAGGAGGCGGCGGAGGCCGCGGCGGCGGCGCACGCGGCGGAGCTGGCGGCTGCGGAGAGGCGGGCCGCTGCCGCAGAGGCGATGGCCGAAGTCGCTGAGCAGCGGCTCGCGACGGCGCAGCGGCAGGCAAAAGACGCAGAAAAACACGCCAAGGCGGCCCTGCAACGGGAGGCCGACGCCGAGACGGCCGTCCAGCAGCTCAGCGCGGAAGTTGAGCAAGACGAGGCGTCTGCGCTGCAGCAGCAGCAACACCAGCTGGCGGAGGCACACCAGGCGCTTGCGGCGGCGCAGCGGCAGCTGCAGGAGGAGAACCAGGGGCGGCGGGAGGCGGTGCAGCAGGCGGGACAGGCAGCGTCGTGGCTGCAGGAAGCGGAGGAAGCGGAGCGAGAGCGCGCCGCGGAGGCAAGCGACCTGCAGGCGCAGCTAGCTGTGGCGCAGGGTGAGCTCAGCCGGCGGCAGGCCCCCACTGCACAGGACTCGGAAGGCGCAGCAGCAGCCGCCGAGCCGGCAGAGCCCTCGGCTGTGGCGGCGGACCAGCACGAGATGAGGCTGCGGCGCCAGGCGGAGGCTCTGCGCTCGGAGCTCGAGGCCGCGTTGGCGCGTCTGGAAGAGGGGCTGCGAGCAGAGCACGCGTCGGAGATAGCGGCCCTGGAGGAGGACTTTGCCGGCGTGGCGGCGGACATGCAGGGTCGCTTTGACGTCGCAATGCGGCGCGAGCGCGATGCGCACTCCGCCCAGCTGCAGGTGCATGTTGGGTTGATTTTTTGACGGAGAGTAACACCTGAGAACAGGCTGTGGCGCAGGGCTCGATGTTCTGATTGGCAAGCATGCAGCTGCTCTGTACACCTTCAGCCAGCAGATCAATCAACCAGCGGATCATTGGAGATGCCTTGCAATGCGCTCTGCATCCACGCCTCGATGCACCGTGAATCATCTGGCATCCCTGCAAGGTTGGCATGCCCTGCTCGAGCGCCATGCTCCATTTTGTGTCGCAGGGCCTGCAGGCGCAGTTGCTGACGCCCATGCGGCAGGGCGGCTGCGAGTTTGACGACGAGAGCGATGCCTACACCCCGGCCAAGGCTCGATTGCCTCATGCCAGCCGCCTCGGCGGGCGGCAGGTGCTCGCGGCGCCGGCATCCATTGCCAGCGAGGTGCGTCTGTTCTCTGTTAGCGCTGTGCCTGGTAGACATGTGTAGCTTTCAGTAGGAGATTCTTCAGGTTCGTGTCAACATGCACCACGCGCACACTGCATATTTCCATCCGTGTCTGGGACTGTCAAGAGTGTCCACGATAATGTGACATTGAGTGGCAAGTTCGTTCCCTTTGCTGCAGCGGCGAGACAATCCGCTGTACAGCCCGAGCTCTTCAGGCACCGCAATGCCCGTCTCACCCAAAGCTTCGCCCGTGCCGCTGACGCCGGTGTTTGGGCGCCATCAGGCTTCAGACAGCGAGGCAGCCGACGGCGGCAGCGGCTACTCAGCAGCGGGCGCGCAGGCGAACGGTTCCGGCAGCCAGGTGTCGGCAGCAGAGGAGCGCCAGGCGGCGGCGCCGTGTGGGCAGGCGGCCTGCGTGGCGCGACTGGCGCAGCTGACACAGCTTCTTGACGAGAGGGCAGAGGAAGCCGCAGTGATGCAGGTGCGTACCGTGACACCATCGCGCTGCTGTGCATGTGCAGCACCCAGCTCTGGTTGTGGTGCCTGTGAAGCTTCCCAGGCGTCTGCCAATCTGCGGCGTGGGACAGGAGGCGCTGTGTCACATTTGGCGTCAGCGCAACGGCCGGCCATGCCAGGAGCACCCCTGGCTTGATCGGACGTTTGGCGTAGGCTAAATGCAACAGGTGGAGCACCAATCACAGTCATCACACCCTGTGCCGTCAGGACGAGCTGTGCAGGGAGCGGCTGCGGGCGGAGGAGCTACGGCGCTGGAGGAGTAAGTGACTGTGTATTGTCCATTACCAAGATGCCTGACACCTGTGCCTCAGGAGGAGCTGCTTGCGGAGCGGCAGCGGGCGGAGGAACTGGCAGCAGCGCTGGAGGAGTGCCAGGACACGGTGGACGCGCAAAAGCCGTGTACTCACGCCATGCATTGAAGGGTTTTGTATTGTGCCGCCAGGAGGAGTTGTACACGGAGCGGCAGCGGGCAGAGGAGCTGGCGGCGGCGCTGGAGGAGTGCCAGGACATGGTGGACGCACTGCAGCAGTTCTCGCACGACCAGGGGCGCGACCTCGCTGCCGCGCACACACAGCTGCAGGCGAGACAGCCCCACATCCGGGAAGCCGTGTGGCTGCAGTCTGCACAGCAGCGGGCACCTGCCGGCCGCAGGATGCTCCGGAACTGCTGACATGATGATGCTCGGAGGCACCCTCCCTCTTGATGACTCCAACGTCCATGTCGCCGCCCAGCACCGAGGCTCACGCGTGCTCCTGCCGTGCCGCCGCAGACGCAGCAGAGCGGGGCGTCGGTCCAAGATGCGGCGAACGACTCGAGGCGGGCGCTCGACTCGGCGCAGGAGCTGATCGGCAGCCTGCAGCAGCAGGTACCTGCCTGCTGTCTGGCATTGTAAAGTTTAACCAGACTCCCCCGGGGTGGCAGCCTTCTCTTGAAGGACATTTCTAGCCGGTCCTTCAGACGGGGTGTCCCCAGTGCGAATTTGAAGGTCAAATGACAGGGGAGCCCCACAGCAGGAACTCATGCCAGCGACAAACACAGCCTTTTTTTCGGATACTCAATTTGCTCAACAGCTTTCCTGAGACACTTTCACGGCTGACGGCATGCCTTCCTCCTTGCTGCAGCTGGTCGAGGCGCGGGGGCGGGCCGAGGCGGCGGAGGCGGCAGCGAAGGCCGCAGATGCGGCGCGGGAGGCGGCGGCGGGGGAGGCGCACGCGGCGCGCGGCCGCTGCGCCGCGCTGGAGCAGGCCTCCGAGTCGGCACTTGCCACCGTGCAGGACCTGTCCGCGCGGCTCGCCCTCGCGTCTTCCGCCCAGGTGCATCAACGGACAGACTGAGCTCAAGTTATGGCAGGCAGCGCGCGCCACAAATGCGGTGATGCGATAGCGGCATGCGGCACTGGCAGACGGGGTGTGCCGGAATGAACCTTTCGTCAATACCAGGCAGCAAGCGGTCCATATCTGAATGGAATACACCCTACAAGGCTGGCACTCGTCAGTCCGCCAGGTGAAGCGGCGAAGCCTCAGCCACGATTTATGTGCTTGCACCTACACGGCAGCAATGGGGAGCAGCGGGCAGACGTGCTGGCGGCGGAACAGGCCGTGGCAAGAAAGTGAGCAGCAGCATCTAGTAAGTGGCATAACTGTTTATCGACCGCAGGGCTCCGACGGGGAGCAGCGGGCAGATGTGCTGGCGGCAGAGCTGGCGGCGGAGGCGCGGCGGCGCGCCGGCGCGGAGGCCGTCGTCGAGGAGCTGTCTCAGTACAACACCGCCATCATCGAGCAGGCACAGGCGAGCATCCTACTCGATCACGAACCTAAAACCTTCCCCCACACACATGCCTGCCGTCATGCAGTCTGCCTATGCAGTCACCGCTCCACCGCGGCAGGGCGGCCTTCCTGGCGCGCCAGGGGCAACAAAGTCCTCAGCGACGGCTGAAGCTGTGTGGCAATGCAGGAGCAAAACGAGGCGCTGCTGGCGCAGCTGCACACGCGGGAGCGCACCATCCGGGACCTCATGCTGAGCTCCGGCGCTGCCGCCGCCGAGGTCGCCGCCTATATGGCCGGCATTGACGCCCGGTGCGTTCCTGTATGTAATCACCAGCCCGTGGACGCCTTTCCGTTCAACGACTCAGCACAGCTAACTACGGCCTGGCGCAGGCCCCTTTGTCTCCCAAAGCTTTTTGGCAGCACGCGTGCGCCCGTCTCAGCCTGCGCAGGGTCCCAATTGCGAGGTCGGTGCCACGGCAGGCTGCTGAGCAGCAGCTATGGGGGGGCTGTGTCTTTCCATCCTGAAACCCTTGCTAACAGGAATGTTGCAAGGAATTCGGCCGCGCATGCAGGCAGCTGGACACTGCGGCGGACTACCAGCCTCAGCCTGGATTCACGGCGCCGGAAGCCACCTCCGGCCTGCGGCAGGACGGCGGAGGCGTCGCCTCGCCGCCCTTTTCGCCACCGCCGGCTGCGGGAACGCCGGCGACGGGCAACCTTCAGACGGGCGGCGGCAGCACGCCAGGGCTGCGGCGGCCGCGGCCGAGGTCGATGAGCGCGACGCCGCTGCACGACGCGGCCGTGATGCAGCGTCTGCGCTTCAGCGCCTCCAGGTGACTATGGCCGGCTGTGCACAGTTTAGTGGCGCCTGCAGGGTATGTCTCGCAAGCCTGAGCAGCACTGCAAAGCAGTTGGCTCGTGGGAAGCATTCACTCCTTCGACGCCTCAGACTGGGTTGGCGGAGCGCCTGGATTCCTATGTCAAAGTCTTGTGCAGCGCGTGCAGCCTCTCACCTGCACTTTCTGTTGGCGATGCCTGAAGGAAGGGTCTGGCTCGAGCCATTTGCGTGACTCTGGAGAGCTGGGGGTGACAAGGCGGATCACAAGCGAGTGACCGGCGCTCGCATGATGTGCAGGGGCCGCCTCAACACCGCGGAGTCGACGCCGGCGCAATCTCCGATGCGGCGCAGCGACAGCCAGCGGCTGCAGCCAGACGCAGAGCTGCAGCCGCAGCCGAGGGAGGAGCCTGAGGCACAGCAGCCTGCCGACAGGCCGTCAGAGACGCGCCTGCAGCAGCCGCCAGCAGAGATCGCGCCGCGGGCGCAGGTCGTGTCAGACGCGGCCGGCCGTCCAGGACACTCAGAGCCGGCGCCCCATGATGTGGGCGTCGAGAATGAGGGTGCCGCCGCACCCGGCGGCGGCGGCGGTGCGAGGCGGCAGAGCAGCCCCGAGAAGCGGGCGCCAGGCAGTCCTCGAAAGGGCAGTCCGCTGAAGGCCCGGCGCCAGGCGTCAGGGCCGCTGCGGGCGCTGAGCGTGCAGGCCAAGAACAACCAGCGGCAAACCTCCGAGTGATCCGGCGCCTGGCCAACAAACAAGGCGATTTGCTCTTGTATTGTATCTAGGTATAGTCATGTCGACTGTCATCTGTGCATGCTGTGAGCTTCGAGCGCTGTCACGCACAGCTGGGTACAGGCAGGTAGACAGTATTTGCGTTCTGACAGGTGTGGCAGCGTTCTGACGCAGTTGGTTGCTGTGCTGCGGTGCTTCGTTGACCATAGTCGCTCGTTTCGTTTAAGCACAGGCCACTGATGAAGCCTCGTTAATCATACTCAAATGCAAAGCACATGCGCAGTGCGCAGCAGGGTGTCAGCCCCTCGCAAACAACAGAGTGTGAAGCCCTTCACAGTGGCAGAGATACTGCAGAACACTCGTAGTCTATGTGCGTTTTAACCTATGTCTCGCTGCTCTCGCTGAACAGAATGCAGAGGAATCGCCGCATGTGGCGATCCCTCGACCTGATGAATGCAATACTTGATCAGCCCCGTGTTCTCTCACGGCATACGATCCCGCTCATCAATTCAGCATCCTCCGCCGCCCCTGCGCATCGTCCGCGGGCACTCCCCGACACCTGCCCCGGAGAAAACTACGCCAAGCGGCTCGCAGAGACACAGGTACAACTCCACTATGGCGCGCGACTTCAGATTGCCATGGGACTTTTAGGGGAATCCAGAAAGTTCTTGCTGAAGTCCGCTGTGGAGCCGAGGCGCATGCTCGAAAGCCTGATGGTGTCGATGGACCGCTTGTCCTCGACCTGCACCACCTGCGCAGACGAGGAAGTTAAAGTGTCAAACCTGCAATTTCTGCGCCAGCGCGGCACTGCACATTCGTCTCAGCAATCGTGCGCATGTGCGGGTGGTTCGCGGGAGACCTTGGGGATACGTCAAGCTGCAATATGCATGCAGTAGGGTTCTCCAATCAGCTCCCATGTGTGTTGTGTGTGCAGGCTTGTGGCGGCACACGCGCGCACCTTGACAGAGCCGGAGTCCGTGCCCTGCGCCATGGCACAGCCGGACGTCAGTGTGGCGAGAGATCGGGGTGCAGAGCCTTTCGGCGCAGGCACACTGTCTATGTTCGTGCGCTCCATGCACGATAGCACATCCGGAGCCGAGGTGGTAACAGGGGGCACTCAAGTCTGCATGGCCGGTCTTGCGACAATACAAATGAAACCCTAGAACACTTCTCGCAACAAGAAAGAAAGTTGACAATATGAAATCGCTGATGTAGACGCACCTGAGGGCACTGGTTGACCACGACTTGGTCGCCCACATTGACCAGCCCCTGCTGCCGCGCCTGTAGAGCAGCAGCAGCTGCGGGCGTGGGGAGCGCAAAGGACACTCGTGCACTCATCAGCGGCGAGACAATGCGGCTGTGACACACACGAACGTGACCGGCGTGCGGTGCAGATGTGTTGGTTGATGCTTTGCGCATCCTGGGCAGCCCGGCCCTTCGCACGGGAGACAACCCCATGCGTGTGCATGCCAAGCGAAAGCACTGCACTATTTGATTGACGACACCCTCTAGAGACTCACGTAATCCAGGGCGAAGTCCAGCTGGCGGTCCGTGACGTCGACGGCGTCGGCGTGCGACGACGCCGATGCCACCAGCGGGATGATGCCCCTGCGCAGAATCCGCATAACAGAGTTTGGCGCAGCGACAGCGGCTGAGGTTCCGATGCAATCTCGAACGGGGTTGGCATATCGACTGTTGCAAGAGAAATCCGGCGCGTCGCCACCAGCGGAATGATGCACATCATGGTCGGCGTCACAGGGTTTGGAACAGAAAACTGCACCTTGGGTGTTCAATCTCCATACAGGTGGCCTTGGCACTTCGGGGCTCCTTGCAAGAAGCACTCGGCCCGGAAGTCGGCCTTGCTGGCAATGGAGTTCAACACTACTGTTTGTGTCACGCACCTGTACAGCAGGCACTGCGAGGCGCGCGCCTCGCCGCTGATCGCCCACTTGGACGTCTGCCCCGGCTCCGGGTGCGGCACAATCACCTGTGTGCGCAAGTGCCTGACGACGCCATGAACGAACCTCACAAACATCTGCAAGCGCCGCACATGCGGCGCTGGCTGCATTCGAACACAAACGCGAGGTGGACAGCAACTCACTACTAATGAAAGCAGCTTACGTCATGAGCAAAGGGCAACGGGTTTCGGAACGGATTTCTGCGTAATTATCATCTCAGGGCTTGTTTCACGCCGCACCGCGAGGACGGGGACGGGCGGACGATACTTGGCGACGATGCGGGCGGTGCGGCCGGTGCCGGTGAACACGATGATGAGAGCCGCGCCCAGCTTGTCCGCGGCCCGCACCGCGCTGCTCGCCAGCGCCTCCACCTGAGTCATGCTGGCCTCGAACTGTCCGCCGCCGAGGAGGCCCACCATGGACTGCGTGTGAAGGACGAGCGGCATGTCAGCAAACCCCTCTCAAACCCCGCAGATTATGCCATGGCGTGCAGTTGAGAGCTGGGCTTCGCAGCAAGCAGGTGGCCCGTTCCCTCCCACTTTTGCAGCGTTGCAAGGGCTTTCCCTGGCCCGGGAGCATGCTGACAAAGCACACAGGCGTCTGCACGCCGGGAGCAGGTTGTTTGTAGAGTCCAGAGTTTAGCACGGCAGCCGCAGCGCACCTGGAAGTGCCCTGGGTAATGAACACGCAGCTCCGCCAGCAGGTTTTTGTGCTAGGGTTTAGGATTTTAGGGTTTGGCGCGGCAGCCGCAGCGCACCTGGTAGTGCCCCGGGTAGTTGAATACCAGCTCCGCCTGCCGCGCGATGTTGAGCACGGTCGTCGCCGTCAACGCCGGGTGCCGCCCCATCCAGGTCTCGGCGCCTGCGCGAATTGCCCCGACGTCTTGCCCGACGCGGGAACAGAAGTACAGCAGAAGTGCAGCACAAGTGGCGCAGGAGTGCAGCAGAAGTACAGTGGTGCCAGCATCAGCGGGCCTGTGAGACCGCTGGCGCAGCAGCCGGCGGGTTCACACAAACCGTCAGCGGGATGTCAGCGGGATGAGCCACGAGCGGCGGCAGGAGGGCAGGACTTCCTGGGCTGCCTCGGAAACGTTTTGGGTTTCCTTGGGCTCCCTGAAAACGCTGAAGCATAACAGCGATGCTAATTCCTGAAGACCGCGCACCGAGGAGGATGCCGTCGCAGCCGTCCAGCACGAGGTTGGCGACGTCGGTCGCCTCTGCACGCGTCGGCCGCGGCGCCTCAATCATGGTGTCCACCTGCACACAGTCCCCGTGTGTTTCGTCGTTTTGCTGTCGCCAGATGCCTCCCGGACTTTGCCTTGAGCGTCGAGCTTCACAGCAGCACGGAAATGCGCCGAGCCAGCGCGTGTGAAGGGTCAGACAGCAGCTGTGGCAAAGAGCAGCATACTGCGATGGGATCGGCCATGGTGTCAGGGAGGGGTGAAAGGCTGGAAAGCGCACCACGCGGGCGACAATCACGGGCTTGCCGGCCAGGTTGCAGGCCGACAGGACCTGTGTGGCAAAAAGGTTGCAGGCGTCAGGGCACAGCCGCCCATGCTGTTTCCACTACGCGACACCGTTGTATGGCCCGGTTCCATTCCTGGACTGCAGCCGCAGAGTGCGATGCTCGGCTGCATTGTCAGCGCCCAGCCGTCTATCGTGGCGGCGTGAAAGTGCTCGGCAGCGAAATGACGCCCCGCCACAGCGCCTCGAGGGGGACTAGCTGCAGGACGACTCATTCTGAAAAAGATTGGAACATCCAGAGGGGCGCACCATCTTCTGCGCGATGAACATCTTCTCCGGGGGCAGGTCGATGCCCAGGTTGCCGCGCGAGAAGATGATACCGTCGGCGGCGTCGATGATGGCCTCGAAGTTCATCAGCCCGTCCCGGTGCTCGATCTTGGCCACCAACCGCGTGGTCTCCAGCCCCAGCCTGTGGCGTGCATACACACTTGCTATGTATGGTTTCATCTCAATGGCGCCATCGGCATCCTCAGCCGCAGTTCTCAACCTTGGCCTCCAGCCGCATGGTGACCAGCCCCACCCTGGCGTGCACAGCCACTGGCGTCAAGATCAATATTGTTCGACATCAGTGTGAATGACGAGAATCATTCCCCATCGGCCATGTGAACACGCAGGTGCAGCTGTCGCGGTTCAGGTTTGTACTGATGGCAATGTGAACTTCGCGGCCAGGGGAGGCAGCAGCACACGAATGCGCCGCTGCAAGAGCGGCACGGCATGGGCACATCGGAATGGTCTAGGGTGTTGTTACAGGCTCACTTCTGCAGCTGCGCGCGCGTCTTGTGCAGGTCGTCGGCGCTGCGGCAGAAGGAGACGTTGACATAGTCCACGTGCTGTGACGACTTCTCGGCAAAGGCCTTCAGGCTGGCCAGGTCGGTGTGGTGCAGCACGGGGCCCGAGCGGATCATGTCCGTCACATGCACCGTCAGCTGCCGCCCCTCCAGCCGGCAGGCGTTGTTGCATACGCACCGCACGTCAGCGCCTGACACCTGCGGCAGGATCGTACGGCTGTTCGTGAAACGTGGCGCATGGTCCAAGAAAAGCTGTGTCTGCAAAGACAAAGCCGAAAATGGCTCTGTGTGCGTGTTCGTTGCCGGAAGGAGTCTCTGGCGAATCGGTGAAATTCGGCTCATGCCCACTGCAGAGTGCGAGTTGGCATCCCTGTGCCACTGCACACTGCGTCCCTCGCTTCTCGCGTCGCGCCCTGCCGGCAGATTCTGCACTGTCTGCCATTCAACACATGGATCTGCGGACGGCGCACCTCCTTAGCCGTGAGAAAGGCCGAGGTGTTCTCAGAGCCCGTGAACAGATACTGGCCGACGAAGATCTCGGAGCCTGCCGCCAGCCCGATCTCCTGTAGGCTGCCGCAGGAGACGGGGATGACGGAGTCGGAGAATTTTGCATCGGCAGCGCAGCTGATCGTCACCTCCTGCCCCTCCTTCAGCTCCACCGCCACGCTCTCGTCCCTGTGCAGAGAAGCCGAGATGCTTTGGGGGTTACAAGGAGCTGGCGAGCCTGTCTCCTTACAGACTTTCTGTGCAGCTGCACGTCCATTGCCCAGATGCGTCTAGACGCGGAATCCGAAGCTCATGGTACCTTGCGACACATTGAAATGCATGTGTCGCCAGACCTGAGTGCAACCCAGCCAAGTGCAAACCAAGACAACCTCACCTGTTTGTGACGACGACCTCAGTTCCGAGAATGTCCAGCATCATGGCGCACTGCAGGCCCGTTTCCTCCATGGCCTGAGCCAGGTTCTGCTGTGTGGCCAGGTGCATGTCCTGCGACACCAACAAAAAACAACATAATAACAATCGCCGCGCTGCTTGAAGTGATGTCGAGGAATATGTGACGAGGAGTTTGATGTGTGTCAGCTACCAGACACCTAGTTGAGCAGGCAAACAGCCAGGCGGGCGGATGCGGGTGCCGCACCACGGAACCATAGCTGAAGTCGAACCGGGCGATCTGAATGGCCAAGAAAAGCACCTTGCTTGTGATTCAAGAAGCACGTTGAAAGGAGGGATACCAGCTGAGTAGCTGGCGCAGACTTGATGCACGATTCACAATTGTCCAGAGCATGCTGGAATGCCGCACCTCCATGCCCGCCCTCAGCAGCCCCGACAGGGCCTCAACGCTGCTGCTGTTGGGGCCCAGGGTGGCCACAAGCCTGGTCAGCGGCGCCCTGATGTTCTGAGGCTCCGGCTGCGGACGCGGCAACGGCACATCAGATCGTATCGAACGCAGAGCAATGCAAGTGCCGCAGCGGCCGTAGATGCGGCGGCGGCACAGCAATTCGAGACACGAAGCGCTTGCATGCAGCAAGGGTCTTCACCTCTCCAGAATGGGTGAGATCTGAGAGACGGTGCAAAATTTTTGCAACGCATGGAGATGTGGAAAGTATGCACCTCCAGGATGCTGTCCAGTCGTGTGGACTTCGCCACGAAGTTTAGCGACCCGATCATCCCCTGTCCGTGATCCATGATGGATCCTGCTGCTATACTGTGCGACTCAACACCAATCGTGGAAGGTATCTGAGCTTTGCAGATGCTCTTCACTCTTCAGCTCCACGAGTCGATTGCGAGCGTATTGGCTGCCCCGATCGCACTGCGAAACGCCGCGGCGGGTGTCACGCCTCGATAAACTTTCAGTTGCGACTGTAGACCACTCTGCAAATGCTTGCAAATGCGCGGTTCTGACCTCTGGGGCCGCCGGTGCTCACACAGCTGCATGACCTGGCACCGCAAGGGAGATGATGGGCGCGCTGCACTGTGCAATCTCAGCTGCAGACAAGTGTTTTCAGTTGCAGATACACATTCAGGTAGCTTTGACTCACCGTAGTGGCTGGGCTGGCGGTTCCCCAAGGGGACCAGTTCCAAGTGATGATCTGAAGGTGCACCAGGCCAGACGAGCTCGGTAGGGCACAGTGACAGCGGCACGTCGCGCAAAATAGACCACCAGCACACATGCATCTGCCGTCTCACGGCCACGGACGTTGGGGGAACTCAGATCTGCCGCTAGGCCACGGCCGCAGTGGCAGCAATTAGGCGCCCGGCATCCCTATCTTCTGCCAGCTGCTGTCGTGCTGCCTCGTTGCTAGCGGCGGCATGGTGCGTTTCGGCTGGCACGTGGAGGACAGCCTGGGCGCTCACATTCCGCCGGACAGTTTTGCCGCTCATGGGGACACGCAAGTGTGCCACGCCACATGCCACATCGAGGTGCGAGAGGGGAGCCCACTGGCTGGTCAAGCCTGAATGCATCCTTGTGCTCATGCCAGGCCAGCGCCAGACGGCCAAGCGAGTATGCAAGGACTATTTGGCTTACTGAACCGCAGATTGCGGATGATGAGCCGCTGCAGGCGATCTTCACGCTGCCGCCAGAGTACCTCAGCCCCCAGCACGTGCGTCGGCACGATCGCTTTACTGCACAATCGGGTCGGCTGGTTCATTTCATGTACTGCACACACGCCGCGTCCCGCGCAGCCTGCACAGCCTCCAGGGAAGATGACACTCCCCAGACGCCTGCCATGGAGGGCGGCAGCTGCGCAACCTTTGTGGTCAAAGGGCACGGCACTGGGTGCCGCAGGTGCAACCTGTGGGCGTCGCGCTGGCCCACGGCAGCGACGCGGAAGAGTGCAACAGCGAGCTGCTGACCGAGCTTGCCGCTGGCCTCGCAGCGCAGGGTGCGCGGCAAACAATACCGGTTCTTGGTTGTTGCCTCACAGCATTGCAGCCTGAGGAATGCTGGACACCACTGGCCTGTCGACTTGCTGCAGCTGTTGAGAACGAGCGCCAGATGCGTTGACAAATTCTTTGACTTGCACGTAAGCTGGCGCGTGGCCGCTCCGCCTCCTTGCCGGTCCCAAAAACCTGCCCTCTGCTCCGCTGCAGGCTACCTGGTGGTGCGGTATTACTGCAAGTCCTCCAAGGTGCAAATCCGTGCGATTCCTCCTCGTCGATATCTCAAATTGTGAATGCCTGTTTCATGTTTTCTGCCTGGGAGCGTGCACACCGGCATCTCACCTGCCGGCAGACAGGGCCTGCAGGAGGGGCGCAGGCACCGCATGTATGAGAAGGCGCTGGACGCGTGTGCGACCAGCCCGTATGCCAGTGGCATTGAGCGCTGGGTGCTGGCAGGTGAGATGCAGGCCATGATCATTCGGTGCTGAATGTTCACGACATACATGAGCTTCGGACAACGTGAAAGTCTGCGGATGCACAAACCGAAGCGAAGCGCTCAGCGGCTCAAATGCCAACCTTGTGTGGCCGGCACCTGTTGCAGGCATCGGCAGCGGCGCCAGGGTCGCGGCGGCAGTGGCCAGAAGGTGCAGGGGCACCGTTGCTGGCTGCGCGTTTTTGTCGTACCCTCTGCAGGTGCGGCCACAGCTGTAGCAGCACATGTGCCCTTCATGTGTTTGCATCGTGTTCGTGAACTGCGAGTTGAACCCTGCCAGCCTGACCTAGAGGGTCGTGGCGGCTTGCAGGAGCCTGCGCCACTGCTGAGCAAGCCAAGGCCGGGAGAGGAAGCAGCTGCGCCCACAGACTCTGTGCGAGACCCCTCAAACCTGCCAGTGCACAGTGCAAAGCTGGTCTGCCGGTTGCATGTTGCCGTTTGAAACTTGACTCGAGGTCGCAAGGAGCTCCTCCAGCAAGGCGCCAGGTCCTTTCCTTTCGACAGCTCTGCATGAAACCTCATCTGTTTGCGTATCAGCCGCTGCCGCCGCTGCATCTTCCAGGTGCCAGCTCCCATCTTGACGCACCGAGAGAGACGTTCCTGTACTGCTTGCCATGCGCAGGAGGGGCCGCTGCTGCCGCTGCAGACGCCCGCGCTCTTCGTCAAGGGCGAAGCTGACGCGCTGTGCTCCACGCCGGCGCTGACGCGGCTGCTGCTGTCGAGGCGCATGGCCGCCCCCGACGTCCGCCTGGTGGTGGTGCCGGTGAGTTGTGCCCTGGTGATGGACACCATGTGACAACACACATAGCAGCGCGGCTTGCTGTCCACCCATGGCAGCACACATCTGTAGCAGGCGATTGTGTGCCAAGGTCCGGACTCCGCCGCAACATCGGCAGCATTTTTGGAGCTGCAGCCATCAGGTTGGACCGCTCCCGTGGCGCTGCCAAGCAGGCTGATGCATTTCCTGTCCGTGTGCAGTATGTGGACCAGCACTTCAGCGCCGGCGGCGGGCGGCGCAGCGCCCCGCCGCCGCAGGTCCTGCGCCAGGTGCTCGCGGCAGTCGGCCAGTTCGTGGAGGCCCTCGCGCAGGTAGGGCAGCTGTTTCCCGAAATTGTCTGCTCTGATTGTTGATCTGGCTCGGTAGTCGTTGCTCTGGTGTTGCCGCTTGGTGTTCTCGCTGCGATTGGGTTTAGACCAGGATGGATTCTGCCAATTACAATGATGGGATCCTGTGTGACGGCAGGGCGACCTGGCGGCCTGCCGGCTGCCGCGGCCGTCCCCCTCGCAGGCCGTGCCCGAGCAGCCGGCCGCAGGCCAGACTGGGGCGGGCGCCTACCCGGGGAGTCAATTGCCGCGATTCGGCGCGTTCCTGGGCAGCGGCAGCCTCGGGCCCGGCAGCCTCGGCCCTGGCGCAGCAGCCGCCGCAGCGTCGCACCCCGCAGCGGCTGCGGCGGCCACGATGGCGGCACAGGCGGCGGGGCCACGCGCCCCACCGGGCGGCGCCTCGGCGCCGGCTGCAAGTCGCGGCAGCAGCAGCCCTTCTGGCAGCGAGATGCGGCACGCCGCAAACGGATCAGGCCCTGGCGCAATGGACGGCACAGCCAGCCCAAGCGGCTCGGACACCGACTCCGAGAAGCCGCTGCCGCAGCAGCAGCCGCAGCAGGCGTTGCCCTCCCAGGGCAATTCCGCTCAGCTGCCACTGCACCTCCCGCCGCACCAGCAGCCGGCCTGGCAGCAGCCACAGGCTGCATACCAGCAGCAGCTGCAAACCCTCCAGACCGGAATGCAGCCGCTGTCGCTGCCGCAGCAGCATCTTCCATTCCTGGCACGTCAGCCCCAGCAGGAGGCTGCGTACCAGCAGCAACAGCAACGGCAGGCACTCCAGCAGCCGCCGGAGCGGCAAGAAGGGAAAAGAACAGCAGCCGGTGTGGAGCAGCCTGCCCTAATTTCGGCGCCGGCGGCGCAGCCATGGTGTGGCGGCCACGGCGGCACGCCCGTCCTGCCTGGTGGCGCACATCCGCAGCAGTACCTTGACGGCGCCAGCCCTGGCCCTGGCAATGGTCTGTGATGCCCAAGGCAGAACGCAGGCCAGAGAGACCCAGTGGTCACGTGTGTGCTCTTTGTGGTTTAGTGCGTTCCAACGAGGAACGCAGTACAATGTTGGTCAATGTCGGAGTCTCTAGGGCATCTCAAAACCTCTAGTGTACAGCTGATGGTATGATTTGACACACTCGACTAAAACGCGGTGAGGAAGGCGTGCAAACGACCCCAAAGCAGTCCCAGCGCAGTGGATTTTAGCGTTTGTTCCACCAGTACATCAGCGTGAACAGCGTGCACACGGCGATGACGCCCGAGAGGATGAGCGTGTCCTGCCAAGCAAGGAACACAGATGCGTCAGAAGGAGGTCACGTTATCAATGATGATTTGCTTGCTCAATCGGAATCAGTGAAGGACAGAGCCGGCGAACAGATGTGTCAAAAAAGCACCTTGGATTTCTTTCGCCTAATGGCATTCAGCAGGCCGTTGACTGCCGGGTACTTTGCCGCGACGCTGAGCAGCTTGTCTCCGATGCTGGAGAAGAGCTGCCGCTGCTCCGCCAGGTTGCTGGCCACTGCCTGCGCCTGCCCCATGACGTCGTCCATCTGCGCGTGGGCCCGACACGAAAGCCGTGAGAACACGCCGCGCGTGTGACTCGCAGGTATGAAGTTCCACAGTTTGCACAGGGTGATGCTTGTTGGGTGCGCAAATTCGGATTCGGTTGCAACCAAAACCTAATATCATCTGCAGTTGCGCGCAACACTCACCGCCGCATTTGAGTTGGCAAGTGATCCGCGCTCTCGCAGCAGCAGCGTGGAGCTGGCCTGCCCCTGCAGCATCAGCATTACAACAATCAGCATTAAGATCGCCTGATTTGTACCAGGAGAGCGACTGCACATCTCGCAGAGCATCCCAGCAGATGCACAGTATGAATGTTTGCGTGCGCCTACCGCGAGGGAGGCGGACTCCGAGCTGCCGCCAAACAGTTCCGCGCGGTCGCGCGCCGCTCCCAGCGTGGCGCTGAGCCTACGGAACTCCTGTAGACACAGCACAAGATAAACTTTTCAAAGCCGAGTCTCTGCCGCCCAGACAGTTCACTGCGCTTCAGCACGTCGCAAAGAATTACTGCCATGGCCTGACTGCGTTCCCTGGAAACACAAAATCCGACCTGGCTGTAGTCATGAAGGATGTCGCGGTGGCGGGTCAGCATGTGCGAGCGCGAGTCGGCCGTGCCGCTCAGGCAGGCGCCCATGCGGCCATTGACATCCGACAGCTTGCGCAGGTACTCCTCAATCTCCGCTGCCTTTGTGTGCGTCAGCTGCAGCGGTGAAATGTGCGCACTCAAGATGGCGGATGAGCAGACCCAAGATGGCAGAATTTGCAGGCTGAATTTGCAGGCCGAAACTGGGCGAAGCTCCTAATGAGGGACAGGAGAATGCATGTGCATCTTTTCGCAGTGCCTCCTGACGTCCTGAGGATGCAGCAGCTCGCCATGGCGGTCTGACGGGTCACGTGCACATGGAGCCTTGTTGTTGGAATCGTTGCCCTGCACTGCATTTGCGTGCACCCACCTGGTCTGTGGCCAGGCCTGCCTCGCCGCGTGTGCCGTAGGTTGTGTCAAAGCCGGCGCACAGCTTGCCAAAGGCTGCCAGTCGCACATCCACCTCTGTCTCCAGTTTCCGCGCCTGCGCGATGCACCAAGTGTCTCGTGGTTTTGCTGGAGCTTCGCACATTTCGCGACAAAGATCTAGCCGCATGCTGTACTGATACCTGTTGCCAGTACATGGCGAGTCCCCACCTCTCTGCGCAGCTGGTCCCATTCCTGCGAGGAGGTCTCCCGCTGCGTCGTCGCCACAGGCCGCATGGACCTGCGCAGCGAGAAGTAGCAGGCCTTGTGCGGGTCGGCTTTCACAGAGACTTTTGTTCTGAGCTGACGGCGTCAGCATGCAAGCATGTGGAGGTGGAAAAGCATCTGTGCAAAAGGCCAGGTGCGTGGCGCACGTGGGATACGCAGCAAAGCTGCGAGCAGGGGGAGCGTCCGCCGAGCCTGCCAGCATCACAAGCCCCGGCGCATGGAACAGCTGTAATTTGCCGTGGGCTCGTTTGCTTTTTGGCTCGATTCTCAAGCACGACACAGGATCGAAGTTGCGAGATCAACTAGATGCCAGATGTGAAATTGCGACGCGCAACTCAGCCGTAGGTAGAAACTATGTATGCCGTAATAAGTGCTGTCAGCAATTTCGTGAGGTCGCTAGCTCCGGCATCCATCGCCGCAGGGTCGTCATGAAGTGTTGTAGCTTTCACCTCGACGACCCCAGTTCAGGGTTTGCAGCCTTGCAGGCCTAAGCTCGCCCTGACGGCTTTCTTTCGATCCTTTTCCAGCGTGCGCGGGAGTCGGCGGAGCAGGCGCCATGGGTGCGTGCAGCAGCTGCGTGTGCCTGCGCTGTCGCTACCCAGGCCGCACTCAGCCTCCAGGCGGCGCACTGCGTTTGGCCGACATCAGTTGGCCAGTTCGGCAGGCGTCGCCTGGAGGCTGCAGCACGGCCTTGCAGTCTGTGAAGTAGAGCTGGTCAACCAGCATGCTGGGCCATTGGCTCCGCAGCCAGTGCCGTCTAGCATGCAGGCAATGAGCAAACTTTCGCGATGATTGGCACCAGGCCCTGGCTCGATCCTCTCCTTCCTGCTGCGCAGGTATCTCCCGTGACAGCCTCCACAAGCGCCGCCTGACCGGCGGCAAGCAGAACAAATGGCGCAAGAAGCGCAAGTGAGCTTCCCATCTGCGCTGGCGCCTGCTGCAGAGTTCTGCGTGGACAATCGAGCTGCCAGCCGTGATGGCCACCGGGTGCCTTTTCATGCCCCGGCTCAGCAACTCATTGCCTGTTTCAGGTACGAGATGGGCCGGCAGGCAGCCAACACCAAGCTGTCCACTAACGTGGCGGTGCGGCGGGTGCGCGTGCGGGGCGGAAACTTCAAGTTCCGCGCCCTGCGCCTGGACGCGGGCAACTTCTCGTGGGGCTCTGAGGCCGTGACCCGCAAGACCCGGCTGTTGGACGTGGTGTACAACGCCTCCAACAACGAGCTGGTGAGCAGGCTATGGAATTCCGAAGAGATACTCATGTCGGGCAGCCAGCGCAACAGCAGTGGTGCTTAGTGTGCTGCCCATGTTGGGAGTGGCGTGGACACAGCTGCAATGCAGCCTGTCAACAAGCAAGAAGCCTCTGCAGCGGCTGGACGTCTGCCGGAAGGGGTGTGGAGTTGAGCTGTGGCGCCTGCTGCAGAAACTCATCGCAGCCAAGGCAGGGCCATGCAGGCTGTGATAACTACCATTATAACGTGCTCAAGCCTTTTGTGCTGCAGAAGACGTCCTCGGAACATGTGGTATAGGTCTTAACGCCGCCCTCGTCAACTGCCGGCTGACCTTGTGTTCTCCCGCAGGTTCGCACGCAGACGCTGGTGAAGAACGCCATCATCCAGGTGGACGCCAACCCCTTCAAGCAGTGGTACCAGCAGCACTACGGTGCGGACGTGGGCATCAAGAAGCGGCAGGCGAAGGACGTTGCTGCCGAGCCCGAGGAGGAGAAGTCCACATCCGCCCACGTCAAGCGCAAGCTGGCGGTGCGTCTGTTCAGCCTTCGACGAGGTTTCTGTGTACCTGATCTCAGCCCCAGCCCATGTCAAGCGCGAGCCTGGGGTGCTCTGAGATCCTGTCGACACATGATAACGAACAGTTCTAGATTTGATCTGTCATATCTGGCATGAGAAGTCCACCTCCGTCCACGTCAAGCGCAAGCTAGTGGTGCGTGTGTCCCTGCTGCTTGGATCCTTGTTGAAAGGTTTCCAGTATTGGGATGCAGCCGCCGCCCGTGTCCAAGTGCAAGTGGCGGTGAGCAACCTCAGATCAGATGCCGGGCACAGTCAGAGGGGCACCCGGCATCTGCCTTGTGCGGGGGGAGTCGTTCCGTCCGCAAGCTGCTTTCTATGGGGTCCTGCCCTCTGGCAAACACTCCTGGCGCGCAGGCCTTCCTCAACAGCACAGCGTCTCGAAAGCTCCAGGGACCAAAGTCAGAACGCTGACCTCGCGTGTGTGACTCCCGCAGGTGCGGAACAAGGGCCATGCCATCGACCAGGTGCTGGACGAGCAGTTCGCGACCGGGCGGCTGTACGCGTGCATCTCCTCGCGCCCAGGCCAGTGCGGCCGCTGCGACGGCTACATCCTGGAGGGCAAGGAGCTGGAGTTCTACGTGAGTTTTATATTCATCTTCTGGTTTGTGGATCCATGGCATCTGCGTTTTTGGTGGCCATCCTGCGCTGCTGGCGTCCACACTCCCATTTCTGGAGGATGGTGGAGGACGGCTGTCGGCGGCGCAGGTTGTGCACAAACAATCTGCACAGGCTCTGCTGGGTGGCTCGGTGACAGGCTACATGGGCGATCTTGCTGACGTGGTTTCCATCCTTCACTCATGCAGGTCAAGAAGCTGCAGCGCAAGAAGAGCAAGCAGTAGATGTAGGATTTGCTTTGCGGCGGGTCTGCTGCATGCATCACATCCACTGGCTCTGTCGTGCTACTGACACTGGCTGTGCAGCCACCTGTAAACACTGGTGGCGTCTCGAGCCTGGCCTCTTCACACCGCACCATGCTTCGCACCATCCTAAACTCATTCCTCCACCTCCACCTAGTGTGACGGACTGGTGTGGAAACGACCCTGGTGCCGAAAGAGGCTCCGCTGTGCTGCCATGTTGATACGGGTCATGGAGGCGGCCAGGAAGCGGATGAAGCATCCTCCAACAGGCTTGGTGCGTGGTGTTCTGGCGGTATCCGAGCTTGCCGCTGTTTACACGAGCGGGAAACGTCCCAAAGTGCAGTCAATTGCCGATGACGGGGCTGCTTCATGCCCAGACAAGGCGTCTCCATTCAGCAATCAAGCATACGAACATCCTTGATCGAGAACACGCTACGTTGACGGTGCGTCCTTCCGCTGAGGTGGAGCCGGGTGGGGCCTCGATTTTGGCCGGAAGGGCTTGGCTTGGATGCCGGCGCCGCCAGGCCGGTAGTGGCGCTCCAGCGGCGTCGGCGGCACCGTCTTTGCGGAGTCGTACAAGACCACATTGCGCGTCTCCTCCCGCACGCTCTGCACCTTGAACGGCTGCAGCACCCCCACCCGCGCCGCCGTCTGCGCCATGGGTGATGACACGGGTCAGAACATTGTACAATTTGACTCGTCGGCAGGCCTTTAACAAAGTCTCGGCAGGCACGCGGGACAGCAAGATTGGCCGAAAGGAGGGTTGAAAAGTCCCAAACCCATATCAGATCAAGCGCAAATGCCAGCACACCTGGTACAGGCACTGGGTGATGGGCAGGAAGGCGACGAGGCCGCCGATGCCGACGGCGTAGCCGCGGTTCACGGAGTTTAGAATGCGGCCCATGACGTCGCCCCCTGTCTCCATCGCCCGCCGCAGCTGCTTCAGCACGAGGTCCATCTGCTCCTGCTCCGTCAGCTGCGTGCAGAGTGTTCAGAGTGCTTTGTCACATGACTATTCCTTCTAACCATGCCTTTTGTCAGACACGCAGTGTCAGTGTCACCCGCTGGTGCTTTGTGCATGGTTGTCTGCGGAACAAAGACATGAGTGCATGTTTGGTGGTGCGCAGATTCCGAATGCCAGCCGAAAGTACCAGGCTGGTCATGACCAACACACAGCATTGGGTGAGCGCTTGCGGCGCACCGCTCGTTGGCATTGGGTGAGCGCTCGTGGCGCACCTTGCCGCCGAGGCTGAGCTGCATGTCGCCAAAGGGCGTCTCCAGCGCGTCAACCTTGACATGCAGGATGTCCCCGACTGCATACTCCTCAGGGATGCCCAGCCGCGTGCCTGCGTACCAGTCGCGCGCCGTGAGCCGGCGATCAGCAGGCAGCAGCTGCAACATGAGATGAAGACGCAGAGATGAAGACGCAGCGTCGACATGATACGTCAGAGCCATGATCAAGCTGAAACTGCCAGGCAGCTCGTCCCTTCTCAGGATCAAAATCAATGCATGTGCCAACTTTGGCAACTCACCATCCTCAGCGTAGATCGGCACGCCCGCCAGCTCGCGCTTGAAGAAGTTCTGCGTGTACTTGTAGCCCGGGTCCAGTGTCACGAACTTGCTGTCGACCGCGATGACGCACGCCTTCACCACCTGCGCACATCCGCATTGTCACCTTTTGGGAATGCATCTTTCACCACGGAACACATTGCAGGAGCCTGTTGAAGCCCCGTATGCCCACGAGTCTGGAACTGCTGTGATTTGACGTTCACCTGGCAGAGACATGTAGGATGGCTCTCACCTGGCCCTCGAGGTACGGCATGCTGATGTTGCTACGCTGGAAGCTCGCGAGGCCGTCATACAGCGCATGCGGATCTGCTGCCTCCGACACCGGCTGGTCGGATGGGCTGAAGGGTGAATCGCTTCCGGCCTGCTGCGTGTCCAGAGCAGCGCTGTCGCCTTCCACATGCAGCCGGTCGCTAGCATGGCCGCCGGCCGGCGGGACTGCCGCATGTGAGGTGCCAGCGGCTGCAGCGTCGCTGGCCATCCGCCTGCCGCATGCCAGAGCTGCGACATCGATCTGTGAAGCCGCTCGGTATGCCTGCAGCGCACTGGCGCGCGACAACACGCCACGCAGCTGGCTGAGCATCATGCAAGGGTTGGAGGAGGTCAGGCAGCGATGAAGCTTGAGCCCGCGGATCAGTAGGTCATCTGATGCACCAACATGCCTCGATGCTTGCAATAAAGATCTGGTACGCCCCAGCGGCAGAAAATTGTTGCTGTAGGCAAGGGGGCGGATCTTTTCCCCGTGTGTTGCAGTGACCTCTTGTACTGTCCTGTTTTGCACAGCTGGCAGCATTTGTGCGCATGCATGGCACGTCCCTGAACAGACAGCCAGCTTGGTTGCAGGGTCATGGCGACGCAGCTCACTTTTTGATTGGTTCGACACAAAATTGAATTGCGTCATCAATCGCACCGTGCAAGTGTGTGCAAACGTCCACGTCTTGCATTGCGAGTATCGGCACCATGGCAGCCGCTGGCTGCGGCTTCAACTACGTGGTCACGGCCAACAAGCCCACGGTGGTCACATTCTCGGAAGTCGGGAATTTCACCGGGGAGAACGACCTGAACCTGATCCTGGCGTGAGTGGCACTACAATACTGTCAATGTATACTGCAGATCATACGGGATCCAATGCTGTGCATGACGTGCGTGTAAGATGCATCAGGCGCACCTTCTGCTTGGCGCACCCTATCACAATGCTTTGCAGGAAGAGCACGCGGCTGGAGATATGGACGCTCACAGCTGATGGCCTGAAGGTAAAGTGCGCTCCTGCGCCAAAGGCGCACGCTGGGTGCTTGACAGCTGGCTGTGGCTTGTGCACAGCATGCGCGCTGACCGAATTGCGAGTTTGCACCAGCAGGGGGTGGCAGATGTGCCGATCTACGGTCGCATCGCCACGCTGCAGCTATTCCGGCCGCCGGTACGAGAGCCTTGGGCTGGCTTCGCATTCTGCGTGCTCATTTCGAGCGCAGGAGGTTGCGGTGCTTTGAGTTCGAAATGCGCAACCAGCCCGCACGACCAACATCGCCATGTGATTCTCTCGTGGACACAGGGCGAGGACAAGGACCTCATATTCCTGTCGACAGAGCGCTACATGTTCTGCGTGCTGGCCTGGGACACTGAGAAAGGTGCGCAGCCGGCCCACAAGCCGCCTCCACCCGTCCTGTCGCAGCGAGATGGACACTTCCCGCAACATGACCGGCAGCGCAGCAGGCACAGCCCTAATGCAACAGGCGCAGCCTCGTCAGCTTTCCGAAGACCTCCCAAGTATCCGACTGCCACCAGATGATGACCAAGTGATTGGCCGGACATTGGGCAGGCGAGCTGGTGACACGCGCCAACGGCAATGTGGAGGACAAGGTGGGCCGGCCCGTTGAGGACGGGCAGCTGGGCATCGTGGACCCGCACTGCCGCCTCATCGGCCTGCACCTCTACGACGGCCTGTTCAAGGTGAGCTGAGAATGTCGAGAACACCAAACAAACGTTTGAATGGACAATCCGACAGACACAAAGGAGCTCAAGCTTCAAGGGATGGCGAGCGTCCTTGCGGGCATGGACTTGCACTGCCGCCTCATCGGCCTGCACCTCTTCGACGGCCTGCTCTAGGTGAGAGGGTCTGAAAATATGCCTTCCGAGAGATGATGGCACCTTGAGGTGGCGCTATACCGCGGCCAGGAGTTGACGTGCACTGGCGGGCCAAGCAGTGGCGCCTGACTGGCAGTGGGCATTGGTGTGTGACTGGCAACGGGCAGCGGAGCACATGAGCAATGGCTGTTTGGCCGAGGCAGCTCGCCACTATGTACCGCACAAAAACCATGCTGACGGCGGCGGATGATCTTGCCACAGGTCATCCCGATCAATGCTGAGGGCAAGCTGCTGGAGGCGGACAACATCCGGCTGGAGGAGCAGCGCGATCGCCAGGGTTCTCATAGAGCTTTCCTTACCTAGAAGCCTTCTGTCTCCAAACAGGTCATCCCCATCAACGCGGAGGGCAAGCTGCAAGAGGCGTACAACATACGGCTGGAGGAGCAGTGCGTGGTGGACCTCAAGTTCCTGCACACGCCGGCAGGCGCGCGGCCTACGCTGGCGGTGCTGTTTGAGGACACGCGGCGGGCGCGCCACATCAAGACCTACGAGGTTGGCCTTCGGGAAAAGGTGGGAGTCCCGAAAGCCAACAGTGTCAAGTCCTCCCACCCACTTTGCCACCTCCGTCTCTGTCGTTGCTCCTTGATATTTGATTGGCAATGCGGCAGGCGCAATACATTAAGACTCACGAGGTCGGCCTACAGTTCGGCCTGCGGGAACGTGTGCGGATTTCGCTCATGTCATAGCCGCGACAATTGCAGTCAGCTCCTGCTATGCACGCTCCGCTGCCTTGGACAGTGCTTTGTCAGCGACACTGCCACGATGTTTGCCACATGCACGGCGGACCAATGCCTCATGTTTGCATGCAATGATTTCTGACATTCAGCGCTGTCACATGCGTTGCAACATTGAGATACACATGGTCATCGTTCTTCATTTCTTCTTCTCAATTTGCAGGAGCTGCACGATGGGCCCTGGTCGCAGCGGGACCTGGACGGCGGCGCAAGCCTGATAATCCCCATCCCCGCGCCCGTCGGCGGCGCCGTGGTCATCGGCGAGAACGTCATCGCCTACTTCAGCGAGGACGCTCCGCCGAAGGTCACGCCGATCCAGCCCACCATCATCACGGTGAGGCAACTTCACTGCGCTGCATGAATCATGGACAGCCGACGCCAGTCACAACGCTGCAAACGCTGTGTGTATTGTTGTGACTGGCGCTGGATCAGCAGCTTGACGCCCGCGCCTGCAGTAATCTATAGTCTGCACGAGTCTGAAATCTTGCCTGCCTGCAGTCATGGCCGCCAGAACCTTCACGAGCCTCACCGGACTGACGGCGCCGCAGTTCAATCCGAGCGGAGGTCAAAGCTGTGACGTCACAAGAGTTGTTCCACACTCGGGTGGGAAGGCAAAGCTGATGCCCTCCTGCAGGCGTACGGCAAGGTGGACGAGGACGGCTCGCGGTGGCTGCTGGGCGACCACGTGGGGCGGCTGTGGCTGCTGGTGTTGGGCGCGGCCGGCGGCCGCGTCAACGCGCTGCGCCTGGAGGCCCTCGGCACCACGTCGCCCCCCTCCACGCTGTCCTACCTGGACAACGGCGTTGTGTGAGTCGCTAGTCTCTCGGCTCAAAAAAAGGCTCAACATTCAGATCAAAAGCCATTCATCTGATGAGGCGCTTGGCACAACATCGCCGTCCTCCACGCTGCCCTACCCTAACAACGGTGTCGTGTGAGTGGTTGACTTCGATCATAGGATGGGCAGCGATGACGGAGATGCGCGCCCCTCCACAGCGCTGTGGCCGATGGGAGGCTATCTGGAACTCAATTGTCTGCTTCAGACCAGAGGTAACCCCAAATCTGTAAGTCTTTGTCTCACGTTCCATCAACGCATCATGCAGGTATGTGGGCTCGCAGCGCGGGGACAGCCAGCTGGTGCGAATGAAAGCCACGCCCCTTCGGCGCCTCGCTGCCTTAGGCAAATTGGACCCAATTCAGCTTGCGTTCAGTGCTCGTCTGACATCTTGTGCACCTCCTGTACTCAGGTATGTGGGTTGCAGCGTGGAGACAGCCAGCCGGTGAGGCTGAGCGCCACACTCGCACAAAAGTCCCTTCTGAATTATTGCACGTTTTCGATCTCTGCAGGTACGTGGGCTCGCAGCGCGGCGACAGCCAGCTGGTGAGGCTGAGTGCCACGCCCGTCGGCGGCGATGAGGCGCCGCCTGGCGGCCCACCCAGCTTCCTGGAGGTGCGCTGGCCAGCTGCTCGGTTCTGTCAACTGGGAACACGGAATCCTCCGCATGTTTCAACTGCTATGATCAATCAGTGCCGCCTAGCGGCCCGCCCAGCTTCCTGGAGGTGCGCTTGCCGGCTGGCCTGGCATTCCTGAACTAGAAACACGAAATCCTCAACACTCTCATCTGCTGTATCCAAGGCGCCGCCTGGCGGCCCGCCCAGTCTCCTGGAGGTGCGCTGGCCAGCTGGCTGAGTCTTTGTCAAACAAACAAAAAGAAGGACTCCCAACTGGTTGCCAGCTGCTGTGCACAATTGATGCGGCCCGGCGACCGCCTGGTTTCCTGCAGGTGCGCTGGCCAGCTGGCCCGGAGGTCTGGCGAACGACGAGGCCGTTGTTGTGCCTGACTGCTAGCAAGCCAGCTTGCAAGAGCCTCCATTGAACAGGCTTGCTTCTGTCCCTGAAAGCTTTGGTGTTGCACCGCCAGGTGCTGGAGAGCTACACCAGCCTGGGCCCCATTGTGGACTTTGCGGTTGTCGACCTGGAGCGCCAGGGCCAGGGCCAGGTGAGAAACCAGGGTCATGCAGCACGTATGCAGCCAAGGCAGGTTCCCCGGTCTGTTCTGTGAAACAGTTGCAGTGAAAGAGTCCTCAGCGTCTCAATGCTAGCATGGGCTTCTGCGGGGTGCCGCAGAGTCGTGACGCCTCGGTTTGGATCACAGACGCAGCCGTAGCACTGCAAGGAGAAAGCATCCTGAGACAGTTCTGCAACATGTACCTGCAGGTGGTCACATGCTCCGGGGTGGGAGACGGCGGCTCGCTGCGCATCGTGCGCAACGGCATCGGCATGATCGAGCAGGCGACCGTCGAGCTGCCTGGTGCGCGCGCATCGCCAGGCCACAGACATGGCGCTGACTTCAGAGCCGAAAACGCTGCCGGTTGCTGTAGGATGCATGTCAAGTATGCCCAGCAGCAGCTGTGGCTCCAGCAAACCTCAATCTCAAAGCCAGCAGCATGCACATGTACGACACACCGCACAATGCAACGCTGTATTGTACAACGGCCTGGTAAACGACTGCAGTGCATGCCCGCAGGCATCTGAGGCATCTGGGGCCTCAAGGGCAGTAGCGTGGACGCCTACGACACATACTTACATGTTTCCTAGGTCAATTTTGTGACTGATTTATGTGTAACTCTGTAAATTTGCAGGCATCAAGGGCATCTGGAGCCTAAAAGCCAGCAGCGTGGACGCCTTCGACACGTACCTGGTGCTCACCTTTGTGGGCGAGACGCGGGTGCTGGCCATCACGCCCGACGACGAGCTGGACGAGGCGGAGCTGCCTGGCTTTGACGCCGACGCGCAGGTACGCGCAACGATGAGTGCTTAAGAAGTTGAAGTTTCCACTTGTCCAGAGGTGTACTCTGTTGTGCTTGATACAAGAGCACGAGCCGCACGATGCAGAGCTGGGCAGCGACGCCAACGTGCAGGTACAAACCGCACAGTCGCCGGTTATGCCTTCCGTCATCAAGCTCACTGTTTAAGGTTTGGCATTGGTGACGCTAGCCTTCCCTCACTCGCTTCTGCCAGGTGGTACCAACGACCTCAGCTCGTTAGCAGCTGAACAACCTGCTCAATAATGCGCACTGCATGTCTCCTGATGGTGAAGAGGCATCGTCCTGAGATTTGGCCCTGTTCGTGTGCAGACGCTGCACTGCGGCAACGCTGCGGCGGACCAGATCGTGCAGATCACGCGGCAGTCGCTGCGGCTCATCGACGCCGGCACTCGGCAGCTGACGCAGGAGTGGCGGCCGCCGGACGGCATGACCATCAATGTCGCCGCCGCCTCGCCGACGCAGGCGCGTCCAGTTGTGGCTATCATGTATCAAGTCAAAATTGCAGCGTTGTCTACGCAAAGTCTGCCATGGCCCATCTGAGATGAACCCCGTCGAACGCCTCACCTTGACAAGGCACACTGCGACGCGTTCACTGCAAAGGCAACTTTCGTATTCCTAGCAGAGGCCTGTAGTGACAAGCCGGTTTGCTTGGCAGCGCTGCTGATGATCGGGGATGGCGACCTCGGGCCGAGATGCATTACGATGCTTTCTCAGAATGCCCATTTGCCTGTGCACAGGCGCTGCTGGCAGTGGGAGATGGGGACCTGGTGGCGGTGTCGCTGGCTGAGGGTAAGGCCACTAAATGCTTCTCAATTCACGCTGTGCTGCTGCGCTGAACATTAGTTTGGCTTTCACCAGGCGCTGCTGGCGGTAGGAGATGGGGACCTGGTGGCGCTGTCGCTGTCGGACGGCAAGGCGACGGAGACGGCGCATATCAAGCTGGACTCCGAGATCGCCTGCCTCGACATCACGCCCCTCGGTGCGCTCAGGCGGCATTCAACATGCGCTCTTTCCGCAGACTTTGTTTGGCAGAGGATAAGTCTGACAAGGGCCGCAGGACTTCAGTTACCGGCGGTGTTAGCAAAACTGGCCTTATTTAGCAGCGTTGATAGCTACTTGATAGTTGAGTTGATGTACGCGTTGTATGAAATACAGTATTATTCTCGATTCGTGAGCCCAAGTCGTACTGTGCCGCAGGGGAGGAGTCAGACGCCGCGACTTTCGCCGCGGTTGGCACCTGGGCCATGGGGCTGCGCACCTACCGGTGAACACTGCCTGGAATTTTGCAGTCACCTGCGCCGTTTCTCGCTGTGCATAACTGACAACTTGTGAGCAATCTGGCTTGCAATGATAGTCCACAAGTAGATGCTGGGAGTCTTGCACAAGGCACTGGACTTGAAAGGCGTTCCCCGACTGGCCGGAAGTGATCCTGTCAACATCTCAGCTTGGAGTTCAGCTGTGTTAAGCCTCAAGATTCGTATCCGGCAGGCTGCCAGGGCTGGAGGAGGCGGCGAGCGAGGTGCTGGGCTGCGAGGTCATCCTACGCTACAATTCACATGTACTGTAAAATATCAAACCCGCAACCTGGTTTTCAACCTCGCAACATTTTTTCTTGCGTCGGGCTGCCAAACCTAAAGGAGGCGGTGCGCGAGGAGCCGAATGGCTTCCAACTGGGTTCCTAAACCGGAGAAGATTCTCATGCTTCAACAGACCTATCGGAGGCGGCGAGCGAGGAGCTGGGCGGGGTGGTCATCCCGCGCGCCTGAACAGGAAACAAAAACCAAATTGTTGAACGGAAATGTGTTCCGTGACAGGCTGCCAGACCTAATGGAGGCGGCAAGCGAGGAGCTGGGCGGGGAGGTCATCCCGCGCTCCGTGCTCATAGCGGACTTCGAGGCGGGCCCCCACCTGCTGTGCGCCCTCGGCGACGGCGTGCTGTTCAACTTCCGACTGGACCCCGCCACAGGTGTGTAGACTACTCACAACACACCCCACCTGCTGTGCGCGCTCGGTGACGGTGTGCTCTTCAATCTCCGGCTGGGCCTGCCACAGGTGGGCATCCAGTCAGCAACCACCCAGGGGCCTTCTCACATCGCTGATGCTCCTGACTGGCGAGAGAAGGGGCGACAAGGCGCCAGGCGCTGCTGCGATGACGCACTGCGGGTGCCGTGCGGCACCAAACCATAACGCTGTCACAAGTCTATCCATGCCTCTTCATTTCAACGTCGATGTCCCTGTCCTGTGCTGCGCGCTGAGCGAGCGTAAGCAGAGGACAGGGACATCGCAGGCGCGCTGTGCCAACGCAAGCAAGTTTTGCCAGGCACCCAGCCCATCGCGCTTCCATCTGCCGCTGTCCCCCACAGTGTTCAAGAAAAGAGCCTATCGTTGGCCCTGCGCAGGCGCGCTGAGCGAGCGCAAGCGGGTGTCGCTGGGCACCAAGCCCATCACGCTGCGCTCCTTCCGCAGCGGCGGCGCGCGGCACGTGTTTGCCGCCTCCGACCGGCCGACCGTCATATACTCCGCCAACAAGAAGCTGCTCTACTCCAACGTCAACGAGGACGAGGCTCGTCGTTCCTGCAGAGCTGCTGTGCTCATGCTCTGCATGTAGCCAATCTGCACAACAGAACAGACGCCGTGGCGCGCCTGGCCGTGGGACTGGCAGCCCATCCCAGCCTTTGGACGCACTTGATGAGTCATGCTTTCATCCCAATCCACGGACTTCCTTCGTGCAGACACGCAGGGTGTGTCGCATTAAGCGTGTGTCTTGCTCGCGCAGGTCAACTTCATGACGTCCTTCAACTCGTCCAGCTTCCCAGACAGCCTGGCCATCGCCAAGGAGGGGTCCATGACCATCGGTGCGCGCTCTCGCCAGGCGATGCATGCTGCACCTCGGCACCATCCAAGGGGCAGAACGTCTTGATTGTGCGACTTGACCGCCTGACACAGAATCGCCCGGGCCTCTGCTCGCGAGACCTGCAAAGCCGATGACGGCCATGGGTGCGCTGGCAGAGCACACTGCAGCTTTTGACAAGCACTTCAATGTCAATAAAGGGCGCTAGAATCCTAAGCTACTACTCCTGCGCAGGCACGATCGATGAGATTCAGAAGCTGCACATACGCACGGTGCCGCTGGGGGAGAACCCGCGGCGCATCGCGCACCAGGAGGCGGCGCGCGCCTTTGCCGTCGTCGTGGAGGCCACCGACTTCTCCTCGCCCGACCAGGAGTCCGTCGCGGTGTGCTGCTTTTTGCCAACAAAAGCGAAAGTACCTTGTAGAGACAATGCCCTTTTGAACCTTTGCTGTCACGGTCGGGTCCCACGACTTTCCTCGCCCGACCAGGAGTCTGTCGCGATGCGCCGGCATTCTGAGAAGAACCACGAAGGTTGCCTGTTTGGATTCCTGCTTGCATTTCTTATGAAGCCACCAACTGCTCTGCACCTGACCAGGAGGCCATTGCGGCGCGCCAGCATCTCAAACTTTGCTGGCAACAATTTCAGCAGGCGCGTTTGGGCTGCGCAAGGATGACCAGGCAATGGGCGATGCATCAACATTTGTCCGCGGCAGGTCGCATTGCATCAAGTGCACGCGCCCTTGGATCAGCATGATAATGGAGGATGACTGTGGCCCAAGGCGCCAGTGTGTCAGCCATGTGTTGATGAAGTACTCAATGTGCTAAACTACTCTGCAGGTGCGGCTGCTGGACGACCAGACATTCGAGACCACGGATCGCTTCGCGCTGGACCCCTCTGAGAAGGTGACACGATTGGAATTTTCTCCATGAATTTTAGTTGAAGCAGTTCGCAACTCACAAGGCGGTGATACGATGTAGTCTGTTATGATCAGTTGAGTCGGTGCGGTGGACCCTTCTGAGACGGTGCGCACAGATTCTTCTGCATCCGCTGTAAGCAGCGCAGAGCAACCCGACTGTGCAAAGCTTAGAGTGAACGCGTTCTCACATGATGAATAAGATTCAGATCAGGATAGGAAGATGAGTGATGGTGGTACATCATGTGGCGCAGGGCGCCAGCCTGATCAGCGGCTCGTTCGCGGACGACCCAGCGGTGTACTACATCCTGGGAACCGCGTACGCGTACCCAGATGAGCCGGAGCCCACCAAGGGCCGCATCCTGGTGCTGCAGGTGCGCACATTTCGTATCGCTTCGCTTTCTTTCTCGCCAAGCCTGGTGTCCTCGAGGGGAATGCTCGGAGGCGTACCCAGATGAGCCAGAGCCCATCAAGGTCCGCATCCTGGTGCTGCAGATGCGGAGTCTTCCCCGCACCTGACCAACAGGTCACATGACTTCACTTCACGCGTGCCTGTGTACCAGGATGTATGCGGCTGGGCGTACATCTGAGCTACAAGAATACACTACCGTGCCGCAAGCTGGAATGTTTGCTGCGATGCAGGCGCGGGAAGGGAAGCTGTCGTTGGTCAGCGAGAAGGAGACGCGCGGGTGTGTGTACAGCCTCAACGTCTTCCAGGTGCGCTTCTTCATGAGGATGTTCTTCATGAGTCCCCCAATCTTTTCGCCCCCCGCTCAGCCCCGGGTTCCCGCAGCCGCAGCCGCAGTGACTGGATGAAGTGTGCACACCTGGACTCACTGTGCCCTTTTCCGGCAGCGGCTGAACCAAGCTGCCACACCATGCAAAACTCGTATGGCTCGGGGTTGGCCAGGGCAAGCTGCTGGCGAGCATCAACAACCGGGTGCAGCTGTACGGGTGGAGTCAGCGGGAGGGCGGCGCGCGGGAGCTGACCGCCGAGTGCGGCCACTCGGGCCACGTGTGCGCGCTGTGCGTCGACACCTGCGGCGACTTCATCCTCGTCGGTGCGAGTTGCTTGCAGCGTC
>JAABUM010001092.1_pt1 | contig 42302 bp, 45 predicted proteins | sample 5559161 | NCBI WGS metagenome assembly JAABUM01 (sample SAMN10711868, study PRJNA513369) | rock metagenome | isolation source: Antarctica rocks | place: Antarctica: Victoria Land, Siegfried Peak nord
ATCCTCACCGCTGTCTGGAACATGATCACCAACAACCAGACGTACAACGACCTCGGCGGCGACTACTACAGCCGCCGCGACCCGACCGCGGCCATGCGACGCATCACCCGACAAGCCAACGCCCTGGCCCCACCGTCCGATTCGAACCCATCGAACAACGAGCCTGACGCATCCAGACAGCGAAACGAAGACGCGAGACCCCATCGGTCACCACAGAGCCGCGACTACCGTCAGTTATTTTCGTGTCAGACTGACGACGCGTCGATACTGACACGCTCGCCACCATCAACAGCGATCGATCGGTCAACAGGAAGCGGCGTCCGCGGCGACGGTCGTGGACGCCGCTTCACCCTGCCACTTGACAAACCCACCCTCCATATCAGTGGTCTCGCTCGATAGTTCGTCAGGGGTTGTCGAGATATAGGCCGCAGGCGGTGTCCAGTGCTTCTTCCGGGGCGCCGGCGAAGACTCCGCTGGGTAGGACGGCGGGTTCGTAGCCGTCCTTGCTGGCCAGGTAGATCGCGAAGCCCCAGCGGGCGGCGGAGCCGCCGTAGTGCAGCCGCATCAGCGGGATCTTCTCGCCGTCGGGTAGGTGTCCGGTGATGTAGGCGTATTCGCCGCGGAACCGGGTATCCAGGCTCACCAGTTGCGGCCACTTGGTCCGGGCGTGGGCGGAGAGCCTCTGCTGCAGCGACGTTTTCGTGGACTCCGGGGGCTTCACCATGCCTGTGATGGTGCCTGATCGGCGTGTCGTTCACCAGCGTCGCTTGTGGGACGGGTGAGGTTGAAGGGACTGATGTGACCCCTGACCTGTTGAAGGTGGCTGCGATGCCGATGCTCAGTGCCGACCCCGTCCACCTGTCCGGTTCGCAGAAACACCAACTGCGGCAACTGGTGCGAGCCGGCACCACCGCACAACGACTGGTGCTGCGGGCCCGGATCGTGTTGCTGGCCGCGGAAGGCCAGCCGACCGAAGTGATCGCCCGGAAGTTGCGGATCGACCCGAACACCGCCCGCAAGTGGCGACGCCGCTGGCGGGCGGCTCCGGAAGTGGCCGCTTTGGGTGATGCGGCCCGGTCCGGGCGGCCCAGCCCGTTCACCGCGGTGCAGATCGCCCAGGTCAAGGCGTTGGCGTGCACACCACCGACCGATTGCGCGCTGCCGTTGTCCCGCTGGTCGTGTCCGGAACTGGCCCGGCACGCGGTCGCCACCGGAATCTGCCCGTCGATCGCCGCCTCGACGGTGCGCCGGTGGCTGTCCGAAGATGCGCTCAAGCCGTGGCAGTACCAGTCGTGGATCTTCATCCGAGATCCGAACTTCGCTGCCAAAGCCGGCCGGGTGCTGGACCTGTACGCCCGGACCTGGGACGGACAACCGCTGGGCCCGAACGACTATGTGATCTCCTCCGATGAAAAGACTTCCATCCAGGCCCGCTGCCGCTGCCATGCGACTCTGCCGCCGGGCAGGTCCCGGATGATCCGCGTCAACCACGAATATCACCGCCGCGGCGCCATCGCCTACCTCGCCGCCCTGGACGTCCATCGGGCGAAGGTGTTCGGCCGCTGCGAAGACAGCACCGGCATCACCCCGTTCGAGGCCCTGGTCGAGCAGGTGATGACCCAGGAGCCATACAGATCAGCAAATCGGGTGTTCTGGGTCGTGGACAACGGGTCCTCCCACCGAGGGCAAAAGGCCATCGACCGGTTGCAGGCGCAGTTCCCGAACGCCATCATGGTGCACACCCCGGTGCACGCGTCCTGGCTGAATCAGATCGAAATCTACTTTTCTGTCGTCCAACGGAAAGTGGTCTCCCCCAACGACTTCACCGACCTCGCCGTCGTCATCAAACGCCTCACCGACTTCGAAGCACACTACAACCAGGCAGCGAAACCGTTCAAATGGAAGTTCACCACCACCGACCTCGCTGCGCTACTCCAACGCCTCGAAGAACGCGAAAAGACCGCAACCACCCTCTCCCACACCCGCGCAGCATGAACCCCTGACGAACTATCGAGCGAGACCACTTAGCTCCGCAGAACGATTCGGACGGTCATTGCCTCACCCGAATCTGAGTTGAGTGGCCGAAGCGCCTGTCGGAGCGCCTGCAGGGACTCGTCGAGGCTCAGGGAGCCGTGGCCGCTGCCGATCAAGGGGAGGGCCATTGTCTGAAAGCCGGCGGTCCGGGCCAGTTGGACCGCGTTTTGGCAGCTCATTGTCACAGAGTCCGAGGATGCCTTCCAGAAGGCCTTGATACCGGCGACGTGGATGAGACTGATGGGCAGGCGACCGCCATCGGTAAGCACGGCCGCTCCCAGAGGCAGCATTCCGGTGCGGGCGAGCTGACGCCATGGCGATGGGCCAGTACGGCGCTTCAGCTGAGTTCGGCGAGCAATTCGGCCGCGGTGATTCGTTGGCCGTCGTCCTCGGCTATGGCTTGTCGTAGCGCCAGGGCATCTTGAGCATCTTCAAGTTGTTCGTTGGCCGGGTCAGAGCTGTCGTCGTCATGTGCCATTCGGTTCAGCTAACTGCTGGGGCAGTAACGTCGGCTCGCCCGCGTTCGGCGACAGCAAGGCCCGCTTGACGCGCCCATTCGCGGATCGCCGCGGTGTACTCGCGATCGACGGGTCGCCGGGCGGTTGCAGATGGCTGTGCCGCCAATTGGGACACCCGTCCGGGAGTGATGTCGAGCGCGCCGGCGACTTCCCGCACCGAATGTCCGGTGCCGACCATCTGAGCGGACACTTCGCCGGTCCAGCGTTGCAAGGCGGCCATCTCTGTGTCGAGGCGGTGCCGGGCCCGGGCGAGTTCGAACGCAGTGATCATCACGTCGTCCTGTCCATCGACGAGTTCGAAGTCGATGGTGACGTCGGTGTCGTCGTCGAGGTCGGCCGACAGGATGATGGCGTCGGCCAGCTCATGGCGCAGGTTGGTCAGCGTCTTGGCGAAGGCGTGTGCACCGGGCAGGTCCGGTACGTCTGCCTGCCAGTAACCGTCGTCCTTGACGACGGTGGCGGTGTAGGTGTTCACAGCAGCCATCCCTTCCCAAATGCTGGTTCTAGGTCTTTTTGGATCTTGCGGACAGTGCCGGTCGGTATGTCCTTAGCGCCGTGTTGCTGCACCGTGGTGTGAGCGGTCCGAGTGACTGACTCGCCGTCCTCGGTGACGTCGATGTAGGTGGCGTCAAAGCGCAGGTGGGAGCCCTTCTGCCTTCCCGACACTCCGCCGAGTTCCTTGATTCGGTGACCCACTTGCCGCGCATCCATAGACTACAGTTTAGCGACTAGACACCGCAAGTGGCAAGCGGATAAACACGAGGGTTTCCGCAAGAGTTGCGGCGGTCAGAACCTAGATCTCATCGCCCTGGCTGACCTGGCGTGGCCAGGGGCCCTGCACCACGACCCCAGTTGGATCCAGAATGATCTCCGCTGACCGGACCCGGCGCTCAGCAGCGTGTTTAGCTGAAAGTGTCCGGAAGGCGCGCCCGCCGATGTGAACGGCATGGTCGAACAACTCATCGGAGTTGACATCCTCCCCGCCCTCACGGACGGGGATTCCAAGTACCTGAACGTTCAGGCGGCTTGGTGGTTGACGCTGCCCGAGGTTCCGGGGCTTGTGCGTCCAGTTGCCGCTAGTCCAGCGGCCAAAATATTGCGTGATGCGTTGTAGTCGGCGTTGCCTGACCAGTAGCACCGGGTACACAGGAATTCCGCTTGGCTCTCGCGGTTTTCGGGGCTGGTGTGCTGGCAGTGGTGGCACCGCTGACTGGTGTAGGCGGCGGGGACGGTGATGATCTGGGTGCCGGTGTACCGCGCCTGGTGGTGCAGGGCGAGCAGGAACTTACCCCACCCTTTCGCCAGGATCGCCCGGTTCAACCCAGATTTCTGCGCGGCCCGGTTCGACAAGAACACCCCTGGTCGGTCGGGGTCAGGTTGGGGTGCGGCCCGTTTGGTCATCTGCGCGACCTTCAGGTTTTCCACCACGACGAGGCTGTGACCGGCGGCCAGGGTCCGGGCGGTTTTGGCGGTGAAATCGTCCCGCCGGCGGCGTTGGGCTGCGAGTTTCTTCGCGATCCGGGCTTGGGTGGCCAGCCACCGCTTCGACGGTGCCCGCCGGCCTTTGCGGCCACTGGTGCCCGGAGTGCGGGGACCGTGCTGCCGGGCTGCTTTGCGCTGCAGCGCGGCGATCCCGGCCTGTTCGGCGGGGCTGGTGAACGCCCGGTCGAGCATCTGCCCGTCCGACAGTGCCAGGGCGACCTTCACTCCGCGGTCGATCCCCACCGCTGGCAGCGTGGGGTCGCAGGTCGCAGCTAAGACGCCGTCTTCGATCAGGATGGAGATGTACCAGTCGTCGTGAACTCCGTCGCGGGTCAGCGTCGCGGACCGGATCTGCCCACCGAGCTCGCGGGTGAACCGCAACCGGACCTGCCCGAACTTCGGGAGGTTGATCTGCGCCCACCGGGCGGACAGGCGTTGCAGTTGCATGTGTTTGCCTTCGGGGAACCGGAACGAGGGTGACCAGCGGTCCTTGGACCGGAAGTTCACCGCCCAGGTGTCGTGGGCTCGGCAGGATTTGTCCAAGTCCATCAGGCTCTGCTGCAGGCAATGCCCGGGAGCGTCGGCCAGCCAGCTGAGCTCGTCCTCGCGTTTGGCTTCGACGAGTTCCTTGGCCTGCTGGTGGTAGTTGATCCATCCGCCGCGTTGGCGGTATTGGCGGCGTTGGTCCAGGCCGGTGTTCCACACGACCCGGCAGATCCCGGCGACCTGCTCGGCGTACAGCGTTTGGTCAGGGGTAAACCTGACCAGGTACCGCCGACCGGAGAGCATTGGTCTATCATATACCCATGGCTAGGGCTGCAACAGATTTCAGGACCGGACGGCATGTGGTCTTTCGTTTACACGTGCATGTGGTGCTGGTGACGAAGTACCGGCGTGGGGTGATGACCGACCGGGTCCGGAATCTGCTGCAGGAAGTCGCCGCGCAGGTGTGTGAACGCCACGATGTGATCATCACCGCCTTCGACGGAGAGACCGACCACATTCACCTGCTGTTGGACTACCCGCCGAAGGTGTCGTTGTCGGTGCTGATCGGGTCGATCAAGACCAACACCTCCCGCCGGATCCGCGAACAAAGCTGGCCGGAGGTCACCAAAGCGCTGTGGGGGGATCACTTTTGGTCCCCGTCGTACTGTGCCGTGTCCACCGGCGGTGCAGCCCTGGACGTGGTGAAGCGGTATGTGGGAAACCAGCGGGAACCCTCCCGCCGGCAAGGCAGACCCTCAGCAGGGCAAACGCTCACCCCCGCCCTCACGGACGGGGTACGCCGCGCCTGAAACCTTTTGATCGAGGGATTGGCCATGATTCGGGAGACCACCTCGGAATCTCGTGGATGAGCGTCGAGCAAGGCTCGGAGAAACTCATCACCAGCCCCAGTGTTACGGGCCAGATAGGCGTGGTAGAAACGCTTTCGCTTACCGGCGAACCGATCGAGAACCTCGCGGGGCGTATCCGGATGCTTGAGGACATCCGTGACAATCGAGTCGCTCGGGCATGTGTCGGCGATCCACTGCAGTGTGGCCGGTGCCGTGGAGGGGTTGTTCGCTACGTTCCAAACCGTCCACGTGGCCTTCGCTCGGCGTACCCGGGCTCCCGGATTCGGCGCCTGAACGGATCCGCGCGCGACCTGGTCGAGAATCGCCGGAGGCGTCGTCGGGTTTCCCGACAGATGCAAGGCGTCACGAAAAATGTCGTAGCCACCATGCGCGTCGCTGTTGTCCTGGGTCATCGGCTTGAAGGTTTGTGTGTCGACGTGGATCCAGGAGCCAACAGCGAGGCATCCTTCGTTTCCCGTTCTGAGCGGAGGGCTTCGAGGTCGATGGTGTCGCCGACCGTGAACTGTTCTCGGCTCTCGCGGTAGGCAGCCATGCCGTCGTGGCTCATCCAGGCGAGGGTCTCTTCGAGGGCTTCAAGGTCGTCGAGGGAGATGACGACTGCGACCGCGCGACCGTCACGGGTGATGGTGACACGGTCGCCGGCGAGGGCCACGGAGTCGACTACTTCCGCGAGGCGCTCGCGCGCCTCGGACAGCGACAAAGTGATCACCTTTCGTAGGATGGCACGAAAACTCGCGCCACATCTTTACTGGGGAAGCATGCCTTTTGGTGGAGAGGAGTGTCCAGCCGGCGGATGCGCACCGAGTTCCCCGAACTGGCTCGCCACTACTACCGGGCCAACAAGCTCTGGTCCGGCTCCTACTTTGCCGGCTCCGTCGGCGGCGCCCCGATCACCGTCCTGCGCCGGTACATCGAAAACCGGAACCGCCCCGCATAGCCCGGTTCACGGCATTCACCCCCGCCCTGAAGGACGAGGCACTCTGCCGCTGAAAACGGTAGCCACCGCGGCACAAAGTTGCGATTCCACGGGTTCAACAGAACGTCCACATCCTTGGCGAGCAAGTCGCCCCGGACTTCCTCCACCCGCACGGAGGGCGGTCCGATTCGGGGGCCGGTTGCTGCGGGATCAGACAAAGCGGAGCACCGCCGCGGCGCATCTGGGGCTGGCACGTCGGGTGCTGGTGGCAAATCTCACGCTGCTCCTCGATGTCCCTCGGCCTCGGGTGGCGTTGTCGATTCGGCACGCCGGGCTTCGCGGTAGGCCTGCAGGTAGTCCGCGTTTGCTCGGTAGCACGGGTTGCATGGCGTTTCGTTGTGGGCGTGGTGTCGGGCGTAGCCGGCGACGGTGCCGCATGCCGCTACTCGGCTGCGGGTGGCGATGGGCAGGCCGGCGGCGCGGCGTGCTTCGCGGTCGCGTTGAGCCTGCTGAACGCCGCTGAGGCATGCTGCGCATGCGTTTTCGCCGCGACGGCGGTGGGCCTTGTAACCGGATTCGGTGCCGCACTGGGCTGGAGCGGTGGTGCGTTTCCTGGGTTGACGATCGACAGGTTGGGCGGCCTTGGATTGGCGTTTGTTGGTTGCTTGCTTTGCCGTGTCAGCGTGCTCGTCCGGAATAGTTGTCGGAGCCGGTCTCGGCGGCTCGGGCTGCGGTTCGGCTGTAGCCGGCGGCTCAAGCGGCGGCGTGAGAGCTGTGGTCTGAACGTAGGCGATGCCCAGGCGGCGGCGTTCTTTTGCTGTGCGACCACCCCAGATGTCCTCTTCGATCTCGGTGGTCAGCGCCCATGTGAGGCATGCGGCAGCGACCGGACAGTGGGCGCATGCTGCCTTGGCTGTCTGCTGCTGGTCTGAGCCGTCGGTGAACATCTTTGCGGGCATGTCCTTGCAGAGCCCGGAGGCGGCCCATGTGGTGTCCGGGAGTTCAGTTTCGCGGGTGTGGTGGTTCATCGTTGTGCTCCAGCTGGGCGGTGTAGGTCGGTAGGTCGGGTATCGCTGTGGCCGCAGTGGTCGCAATAGCGGTACGAGGTTGTGCGGGCAGGTTGGGAGGGTGCCCAGTCCTGCCAGTCGTGGCCCTGGTGCGCGCAGTCGTCTTCGGTGGAGTGTTGGCGGCAGAGCACCCGGCCGTCGGGACGTTGGGTCCAGCCGTCTTGAAAGATCCCGGCCCACAGGTTGTTTTCCGTGGTGAAGTGGACTTGGTAGCCGTCCCATGCCTGGTCGCCACATTCGGCGCATCGGATTGTCAAGCACCGGTGAATGTTGATCTGCGGGTGCGTGAGGGGGATGGCGGGAGCGATGGATTCGGTGGTCATGACCCGAGGCCTCGGCGGCCAGCGACAGGGACCAGGGCAGAGTCGTCGGCGATGGCTTGCAGGACGGTCAAAGCGGCAAGCGCGTTGTCGCGGGCACGGTGCGTGTCGACGAGTGGGTAGAAGTGGTCGGGTGTGCCGGCCCATGCGGAGCGTGCTCGCATGATGCAGCCCCAGGTGTCGGGGTCCTCGAGGTAGTCGCTGTCTTGGCCAGATCGGTGGGCGTCGCGGACAAGCGCCTCACGGTCCAGCGGGGCGTTGTAGGCGAGTACCTGGCGCCCATTGGTGACGGCGAGGATCTGGTGAAGGACAGCGGGGAATGTCGGTGCGGTAGCGACCATGTCGTCGTCAAGGCCGTGCAGACGCGCCGCTCTACACGAGATCGGCGTGTGAGGGTTGATGAGCGTGTCGAGCAGGACCTCACCAGTGGTGTCGATGACAGCAATCTCGCAGAGGTTTCCCGGGAGGTCAGCGGCTTGGGTGTCGACGATGACTGCGTGTCCCGGTCTGAGCATGTTACGGGCCCAGCGGACGGCCTGGTCAGATCGGCGGAGCCAGGGTTGGACAGCGGCGATGATCATCGAATTGGCCTCCTGATCGCGAAGCGGACAAGGTAGAAGGTGGCCGGCCACAGCCCTGCAACGCAGGTGCTGACGAGCCAAAATGTGGTAGCTGATGACAGGTGTGCATAGCTCGTCATCTGGACAGCAGCGCGGGTGGCGGCGCTACGGATCCCGGCGCTGCGGCGGGTCACCACTGCGGGTGCGTAACGGTGGTATGCGTTGAGATAGGCGCTGTTGGCGGTAGTGGAGATGCCGCCGGAGGGCAGCAGGACGAGTCCGTGGCGCACCAGGTGGCTTCGGCGGAACTTGGTGAACAGAGCAAGCACTGCCAGGACGCCGAGCGCCAAGATCGTAATGCCGATCGGGGTGAGGATCGGGGCAGCGACAGCGGGGAGCCTTGTCGGTTGCGCTGCTGTTCGCATCTGCACCTGTTCCCCCGTCCGTGCTTGTCTGGGTGTGCTTTGTGGATCCAGTACAGCGCCTACGACGTCGCCATTTGTGCCCATATAATGGCTTATCGGTTTTGGGCCTTTCGGACCAATCGTCAACGCGGAGCCGCGGTGGGTGGACTCGCAGCCGATGGCCGGCGTTACCTGGCCCTGGCCGATCGTTCTACGCGGCCGAGCACCAGGTCCTGATCAACCGGCGTCGACCTGGTAATTGCTAGTACAGGTCCTGCAGATCGGCCTCGAACGCTTTGAGATCAGCTTCCACATCGAGGGCTTCGGTCGAGGGTGGCTTCTCGGTTTCGACCGGTTGAGTCTGGGCTGCGGCCGGTATGGGGGTTGGGATGTCGGAGGCTTCATCCATTTCGGGGCCGGCGGTGCTGACTTCTACGGGTTCTGTGTCGGCAGCGCTGATGGCGGGACTCTGATCTCCGGGTTGAGCCGGAGCTGGCGCGGCGGTGCTGTCCTCCGTCGGCGCGGTGGCGGCGATTGTGGTGCTGGTTCGATCGATGAGAATCTTCCATTCTCCGTCGTTGTCCCAGAGGGGATCCGCTGCGATGACCGATTCGGCCCAATCGCGGTCGGCGGTGGGGGCGTGCTGGAAGAGCAACTCTCGTCTGCGGCGGGTTTCGATCATCCGGACTGCCCTGGCTGTACGGAGTCCGTTGGCCGCGGGCAGTGTGGTGGCTGGAGATGCGATGCCCGGGACGGCTGGCAGCAGGGGCGGACGTGCACCGGGGTAGGTGCCGGCTGGGCTGTCGACGGTGTCCAGGGCCGGCCGGTGCCCGATCACGGTTTCGGCGGGGAGGGTGTTTCCACCGCGGATGTAGCTGATTGTTCCGCTGATGGGTTCGATGTCGCTGGTGATGCCGTGCCAGGCGAGTTCCTCTTGCTCCAGATCCCCTGGTCGGACTCGGGCCCACGGCAGCACTTGGTAGGTGGTGGTGGTGGCCCAGGCCGGGTTGGTTGCGGTCAGCCGATCGAGCAGATCGAGCAGTTGCTGTTGGCTCGGCGAGTCCAGTCGCTGTAGCAACGTCACGGGTAGGACGACGTAGGCGCCGCCGGCGTCGGTCAGGCCGTCCGGCTGGGCCGGGTAATCCTGTAGTGGCGATGGGTGGGGTGCGGCGGCGGGGCGGCGGCGACCGATGCTCTTGATGGTCGGGTTGATTTTCATTGTGGGGGAGTCCTTCTCGTCGTTTCTCTACTGCCAGTAGCGGTAGACGGAGTTGTCTTCGACTTCTGCGTTGCCGACGTTGGTGATCTGGATGAAGTGGTGTGAGTTCGGCGCTTCGAGTTGCATCCGAACTCCGTTGAAGGTTCCGATGAGCATCGTGACGTGGCCGCTGTAGCCGACGATGTCGCCGGGCTGGGCGGAGCTCCAGGGGATGGCGTGTGCTGAATCCCGCTGGTCGGTTGAGAGGTGAGGGATCGTCACACCGAACTTGGCTGCGATGTACATCGTTAGGCCTGAACAGTCGAATCCGTTGATGTTGCAGTCATTTTCGGCTCCATCTGGTCCGCATATGCCAAGTGTGGGTCCGGTGGCGCTGCCCCCTCCCCAGCTGTAGGGGGTGCCCAACCAGGTGAGGCCGGCGGCGAGGGCGGCTGCGACCTTGGCGTTGGGTGCTGTGATCGTCTGGCCCTGCATGTTGGTGGGTACGTGGTCGACCGAGGGGATGGTGATGCGGTTGCCGTTGTAGGCGACTGGTATGGGGCCGACCTGGCCGGAGGCAGTCTGTGTCGGCCCTGGTTGATAGGCCGCCGGTTGGCCGTTGCCGTTGCCGCTGGATGCCGGTACGAGTCCGCCGCCGGTGTCGCCGAAGTACTTCTGGAACATGCGGAAGAAATTTCGGTTGCCGTAGGAGCTGCATCGGTCTCCTTCGCCTGGGTAGGCGACCAGTGAGGCAGCGTTGGGCTGGTAGGGGGTGTAGACGTACAGCGATGCGGTTGCGATGTTCTTGATGGTGACTGGGGAGCTGCCGCAGCCTGTTTCGGCGACGTTCCAGAGGATGTCGACGGTTTTGCCGACCTGGTAGGGGTAGTAGCCGGCGGGGATTCTTTGGCGGTATTTGCTCCACTGCTTGGCCATCATGTAGCCCTGAAGGAAGAATCCGCGGCCGGCTGGGTCGCAGTTGGCGGATCCGCCGGTACCGGTGTCGGGGCAGTTCCACCCCCAGGCGGCGTCGTAGGTGCTGGCGGTGGGGTTGGTTCGGGTGAGCCCTTGGGACTCCTTTTGCAGGGTGGTGAGCATGACTTGCGGGTTGATGCCGCACGCGGCGGAGAACTCCGAGACGGCGGTCGCGGTGTCAATTCCGTTTCCTGCGGGTACGGCCTGGCAGTACTGATCTGCTGGTTGTGCTGTGAAGCTGACCTTGAGGTTCTTCAGGCACCACTGGTTGGAAGTTGAGCAGCTGGCGTTCTGGGTGTTGATGAAAGTTCTGACCTGGTCGACCGTCATCGAGGCGGTGTTGTAGAAGACGGCGTCGCTGATGATGTTGCCTGGATCCCAGGTGGCTGTCGCACCCGCAGCGCGGTCACCGGCGTTGTAGGAGCTGTCGCAAGCGGTCGCTGCGGGTTGGGTGGGCACCGCTCCCCCGCCGGCTGTCTGTGCCGCTGCGGCGGGTGTGCTGGGTACCGGGACTGCGGGGGGGACGGTTGCCGGTGCCGCCGCGGCCGGGGTGGCAGCGGTGAAGACGCCGCCTCGTCGAAGCGCGTTGACGACCGGCGGCACCGTCGGCTGGGAAGGGATGGTCGCCCAGGCCGGCGCAGCAGCGGTATTGAGCGTCTGCCCTGGGCAGCCGGTGGTGGTTGAGGTGTTGCTGCTGCCGCTGGGTGTGCCGTTGCCCTGCCCCATGACAACTGCGGCGATCAGGACTGCGCCGGCGGCGGCAACGCCCACGACGGCGGAGGTGGCTTTCATCCGGCCTGCACCTGCATGTCGACGAGCCACCGATGGTCCGGCGCTTGCAGGATTCGGCGGGTCTGGTTGATCGTCTGCTGGCCGACGATCACACCGGCCGGGTTGACGAATGCTTGGCGCGCGGAGATCTGAACCCATTGCAGGGTCGTGGAGTTCGGAGCCTCGTCCAGCGGAATGACCGTTGCCGGGCCGCACACGGATGTGAGGCCGCTTTTCTGTGTGCTGGCCCAGGCTGTTTGGGTCACGGCTCGGGATTTGTCGTCGGCCCAGCCGGCGGCGGTGACCCAGCCTGCGGTGTTGGCGATGTTGGTGTTCGCCGGTTGGTTGACTGGCTGGTAGCACCAGACCTGTAGGTATTTGGCCGCTACTGCCTGCGGGGTGAGGAAATCCGCCGCAGCCGGGAGGAGGGACGGTGCGGGCGGCTTTTTGGTCAGTGGCGGGACCGTGGCCGGACCGATGGGTGCGACGCCTGGCGATGTGGCCGCCGCGGTGGGGGCGGCGATCGGGCTTGCCGAGGCGGTTGAGCTGGTGGGTGCGACGCTGCTGGCCGGGGCGGCAGCGGATTCGGGAGCAACTTGCGAGGCGTTGGCTAACTGCGGAGCGGAGAGACCGGCGGAGTCAGCTGCTGCGAGGGCGCTGCTGGCAGCAGCTGCCGCGTCGGTCGAACTGGTGGTGGATGTGCCGTCGCCGGTGATTTTTGGCCACGTGATCGCCAGGACCACAATCACGATGAGTGTGGTGATGGCGCGCATGCGACTGTGCAGCGGCCACCTCCAGGCCCGGCTGAGGCGATCGCGGATCTGCCAGTTCCGGTTCCACCAGGACTTGAGCTTGCGTTGGATCTGTTTGGCGAATTTCATCTTGCCTCCGACGGTGCCAGAGCTGTTTTGCGGTCCCGCTTTTGCGGTGGGCGAGGTACGTGCCAGATCAGCTGTTGAGCGTCCGGGCGTGGTTCGGGTGTGAAGACCCGCCTGTTTCCGGGGTTCTGTGTGGGCCGGTAGACGTCGCGGCGTTCGACGTCGGTGATGACGTAGGCCCCCGTGGGTGCTTGTTCGGCTGGCCGTGGGGCAGATCTGCCGCCGCGGAGGTCCTGGACGTCCGCGGTGCGGCGCTCACCGGCGGAGGTCGCTGGGTTGCCGGTTGATGGTCCCGGGGTCCCCCAATCCGCCGGCCGGATTGTGGGTTCCTCGTGATGCCTGGGGTTCAGACGGACTGCGGGCAGCCGGGAGGAGCTGGTCGGAGCGGCGGCTTGCGGTTCGTCGGTCTCACTCCACGCGCGCGCCGGGCGCCACTGCGAGCCGCCGGACGGTTGGTACCTCGGCGCTGGGTGATTCTCCAGGGCGGGCATCCGGCCGGTGCGCTGCTCCGGGCGGCTGCTGCCGTAGGTGTCGATCTGTGGCCCGCTCTGCATGCGGGACATAGCAACTTGTGCGGCTTGGTTCTCCGGCCGCGGTGGTTGGATCTCGTCATAGTGCCGATCGTTGTCGCCGTCGCGGCCTGAACGGTCGAGGGCATGGTCGAGGTCGCGAGCCATGGTGCGTCGGCGCAACACCCGAGAGGCGACGCGACGTACCGGTGCGGTCGCGGCCCGGCGGGCGTTGCTCAACGCGTTCGGGTCGTTGAATGCAGCAGTGGAGAGCATCGCGCCGATGCGCCGCATCGGGCGCAGGCCCAGCCAGATCAGGGCGGATATGACGGCCAGGATCACCAGCCCGCTGGTTTGTCCGATCGACCCGAATACGGCTGGGTTGGCGATGAGCTGGAGGGTCAGGAAGCTCATCAAGGAGCCGATGACCGACAGCAGCAGGATTGTCGCTGCTGCCGCTCCGAGGGTGTTGAGGATGCGTTGCAGCAGTTTCGGGAACAGGATCAGGCCCAGTGCCAGGACCAGGCCGGCGAAGACGAAGATGCGGAGCAGTAGCCGGCCGGCGAAGACGCCGGCGTAGGCGGCGAACTGTGGTGGTGCGGCGGCGGTGACAGCTGCGAAGGCTGTTGCGCCTGATGACAGACGGTTGTTGGCTTTGCCTTGGATGTAGGGGTATTTGGCGTCCCCGGCGTTCTGGATGGCCTGCCGGTAGTTGCCTTCGGTGTCGGTCATGATTTTGTCCGGTGCGCCGCCGGTTTCCGAGCGGCCGCAGACTTCGGCGTTGTTGCTGTAGGTGCAGTAGATCGTTCCGACTGGGGCTGTCTTGGTGGAGGCGGCGTCGTAGTTGTTCTGAGCTTGCTCGAACCTGGTGACACTTTGGCCCTGGAGGAACTGCATGGCCAGGTCGTAGTTCGGGCCGCTGCGGTCATCTGTGCCCAGGAGGCCTTCCTCCCAGTAGGGGAAGATCAGATTGGCGACCATGACTTCGGCGAAGTAGTTGTCCTGGAAGTACTGGGGACTGTAGAGCCGGGACACACCGTCGGAGCCTTTTGTCAGGCTGTCTTTCGGGTTCAGGGTGGGCCGGTAGGTGACGGTGCAGGGTGCGCCGGCGACGACTTGGAATCCTTTGAGCCAGACGGGCGGTTTGTCGAACTGGGTGATGTCGTAATCGCAGTGGGTCACGACGGGTGTCACCTTGTCCGGCAGGAGTGACAGGAATCCTTGGTCGAATCCGTTCTGTAGTCCCACGATGCCTTTGTCGGCCCAGTTCGCCGCGGCCAGGGGGTAGTTGCCGAGGAAGGCGATCAAGGCCAGGCCGGCGAGGGCGACCAGGGTCCGGTGGGCGGTGGCGGCGGTGTCGCCCTTGTTAGCTTTGCCGACCAGGATGAGTGCGAGAAGGGCAAGCGGTACGCCCAGCCATGGTGTGATCAGCAGCCGTTTGAGTCCGTCGACACCCGCGGTCATGATCTGGTCGAGTCCGTCGAAATAGTTGAGGTTGAGTGCTCGAGCGCGCATGCCGGTGACTGAAGACAGTTCAAGTTTGGCGGCTTTGAGACCGTAGTTTCCCAAGGTGGTGTCGGTGGTGGCGGTGTTGCTGGCACCGATGGCGAGGCTCCCTGTGCCGCCCAGGATTTGATTGCTGATGCCGGAGGTGCAGCCGGAGTCGTAGGAGAACCAGAACATGCCGGCGTAGCCGCGGTCACCGTAGGCGGTGCCGTCCATCGGCAGGTTGTTCTGGGGGTCGAGGATGCCGGTGATGCCGGTGCCGCTGGTTTCCGGGACGGGTGCGTATTTGCAGTAGTCGGTGGCGGTGGGCACTCCCCAAGGCGTGGTGCCGCCGTCGGCCCAGACCTGCGGGGTGGATCCGAACAGGATACCGACGACCACTAGGAGCATTGCTCTGGCTTTGAGTGACCGGCGACGCTGCAGACGGATGTGTTTGGGGGCGAGCAAGCGGTGGCCGATGATCAGGGCTCCGAAGCCGACGGTCAGGCCGGTCGTACCGCTCGGCGGTAGGAAAGTCCACCACAGCCACCACGCCAGGAACGCCAGCGGCCAGCGGAGTCCGGTCGCGGTGCGATGAATCACCGAGCCGGCCCGGGAAGGTCGAGGTCTGGCGGTGATGATGCGGTGGCTGGTCATACCGCGGAGCCGGTGAATTGCTGGCTGGGTGAAGACTCCAGCGCATTCCAGATCCATTCGGTGTGCCGCCCGGCGCGGGAGATGGTGATGATCTCCTTGAATCCGGTTCCACCGCGGTTGTAGAACAGGAATTGCCGCGGCATGTCCGGGTGGTCGTCGTCTGGTCTGGGGAGATCCAGCAGCGACTGCTCGTAGCCGACACCGACAGGGATCTGCGCGATGCGCAGAGCGCGGCTGGCCGCTTCCAGGTCGTCCATCCGACCCAGGAATGCGCCGCCGACGAAGTTGTTACCACCCCGGGTGTCCAGGAGGGTGTCACCAGGGTCCTGACCGGCGGCCAGCACTGCGCAGTTTTGCTTGCGGGTGTTGCGGGCGAACTCGGTGAGCATCAGCCGCCCGGAGGGTACGGCGTTGAGGAACTGGATTTCGTCCAGTCCCACACCCTTGCGCTGGTCGGCTGGCAGTGCGTACATCCAGCGGAGCGCCTTCCAGCTGGTGAGGTTGAGGATTGCCACGCCCTGACGCGGTTCGTCCTGCCAGAATTCCTGCCGCACATCGGGTTCCGGTAGTACCAGGCCCTTGGTCGAGAGGAATGTCAGTTGCGCTTCGAAGGCGTCGGTGGACTCGGCGTCCTCGTCAGTCTCGGGAAAGAGCAACGAGGGCTGCGGTTCGCGTGCGATGGATTCCAGCAGGTCGGCGGTTGCGTAGGCGACTGATTGGTGAGCCGTTTTTGACTGGCGGAGTGCCTCGATGATCTGGCCGGGATGCCGCGGCCGCCCTTTGAACGGTCCGTTCGGTGCCGCCACCAGGCCGGCGGCCAGGCGGAGCTCGGTGGTGACATGGCCGGCGTCCTCGCCGGTGACGGCGACGTTGGTGGGCAGGATCTGAGTGAGTGAGTCGATGCACAGACGGGTCCGGATCGCGGCGGCGCGGTTGACGGCCCGTTGGAAGCGGCGCTCGCGGAGTTGCTGTACACGGGCGGGGTCCAGGTCCGAAAGTTTTGCGGTGTGCAGATCGTCGATGTGAAGGCCGAGCAGTTCGACGTCGGCATCGTCCAGTTCGACCAGGTCGATCGTTTTGAAGTCGTCCATGGTTGGTTCGCGGACCAGTGCGTAGGGGTTCAAGCTGCCCGGTGCTCCGTTGAGCAGGTCGATGCTTCGGGAGACCTTGCGAAGCTGGGCTGTGCGACCCAGTCGCCCGAGACGACCAGCGGGGTCGATCACACACCAGGGGATGCCGGCGGCTCCGGTCTTGGCCACCGCTGCGCCCAGGACGGTGGTCTTGCCGCCGCCGAGCGCGGAGATCAGCAGGTAGAGGCCGGAGACGTCGTAGTCCTCCATGTTTCGCCAGAAGTCGAACATCACCGGCGAGTTGTCCAGGCTGGAGCGGGCGAGGTTCCAGCCTCGGCGGTCGCCGGCCATGGAGGTCACGGCGGCTCCGCCGGCGGCGATTGCGCGCAACGGGAGTTTGCGTTCGTGGGCGGTGAGCTTGACCGTCGATCCGGGGAGGAATTCTCGGGCCAGGTCGTACTGGCCGAAGGTGTGCTTGACCTCGATGGTGCGGCCGAAGGTTTCGATGACACTCTCGGCGTGCTCGAGGCACTCCTGTTCGGTTCTTCCGGAGACTGCGATCCGCCACCAGCCTTTGGCTCGACCCAGGGATGAGTCGGAAAGGTCGGTGAGTTCCTTCTCAACCTGCAATGCCAGGGCGCGTTGCTCTTCCAGCGCGGCTGGGGCGTCCATGTCGTGTTCCTGTTCGTAGTGCCGGGTCTGGGAGGCGATCTTCCCGAGCAGGAGCCGCATTTCTGCCAACACCTCCTTGTTGGCGCGGGGGGTGAAGTGTCCCGACCATTCCAAGGGGATTCCCAGCGCGTCGGGGATGGTCATCCAGGGCGGTGCGGCCTGGGGGATCTCCATCTTCTGCATGCGTCCGACCGTCAGGATCGCCACGTGACGGGTCATCGGGTGGCCGTTCATGATGCTGGTGACACGCAGTGTGCTGCCGAAGGGATCTACTGCCCAGGTTGCTTGTTTCAGCAGATCGGCGAGGTCACCGGTCCCCCACTCGTCGACCTCCAGGGCTAGTCGTTTGGCCGGAGCGGGAAAACCGAGGGCGCTGCTGCGCAGCAGTAACCATGCCATCTGTTGCGCTGTTGCTGGTCGGCCGTTCATGCCTGCCCTGGCCATCAGTGTGTCCAGGGTCGAGAGCTTGACGTGCTGGCGGGACAGCTCACGGCTCAACGGGCCCATTCGTTTGGGAAAGGCAGCCGAGGCGTAATTGGCCAGCATCGATCGGCGGAGGAAATCGACGCCGATGAACACTTCCTTCTCGGACTGGTGCTCGTCCAGGAATAGTGCTTGTTCGCCCTCCAGGAGGTCTTCCCAGGTACCGGCGAGTGGTGCTGCTCCGTATGGTTTTCCTTTGGCGACGACCATCGCGTGGTGCTGCTCTGCCCAGCTCTGCACCGGGAACGGGGTGGTGGTGCCTCGCAGTTGGATGTGACGGCCGGTGAGCTGCGCCAGGACGACCGCGTGGTTGACGATGTGGGCTTCGCGGTCGCGATCGGGACGAAATGACCAGGGGACACCGGGCAGCCGGTACCAGGCTGCTCCCAGCCGTTCAGTCATCGCGACATGTCCGACCACCTGACGCAGCAGCGTGGTGGCCTTCGGCTCCCCCGGGTCGGATGCCTTGGCGGTCTTGGCCAGAAATACCATGATCATTCCCCTGCAGTTTGGTGGCGCTGAGATGACTTGTGGCGCTGAGGCTTCGAGACATTTTCAGTCGGAATGAGCGGCTGAAGTTTGCCTTCGGCGTTGACCGAGAAGATGGCGATGGCGGAGAGGTCCCATCTCCCCGAACGGGAACTGTCGAATTCACCTCGCCGTGGGGCGCCGAGCTCTGACCACAGCAGTGGCGGTAGAGCTGATGCGGGTTGCTCGTCATCGACCAGCCGCATCAGACGGCCGGTCAGCACGATCGCTATGCCCAGGCCATAGACGAAGGACCAGACGCCCGCGCCGAAGATGTGCACGGACAGATAGGTGACGGTGATGACGATCGGGATGCCGACGGCGTAGGCGGCGTAGCGGGTGGGGTGCCAGGGAAAGGTCCAGCCCGGGACACCGAGCCAGCGTGCGTCGACGCGGCGCAGGGCGTCATCTGTGGTGATCCGCATGGCTCTAGCTGCTCGTGACGCCGAACAGGCTCAGGATCCAGGAACCGATGTTCAGGCCGAGAGTGGCATTTGCTGCGATGGCCAGCACCACGAAGACGATGCAGAGCAGGCCGGCGCGGGTGAAGGTGCCGGAGGTGTCGCCTTTGTGGGCTCGGCCGAACAGGCCGAGTCCGACGACGAACACGGCGAGCGGGACGACGTTCTTCTTGAGCCAGCCGGTGACGCCGTCGCCAGTCAGACTGACAGCGGTGGCTGGTGGGGCTGGTGGGGCTGGTGGGGTGGGTCCGGCAGCGAGCATCAGATGGTGATGGACGAGCTGCACGACCGTGAAAAAGGTGGACAACGGTGCTCTCCTCCGATTGTGCAGGTGCGTGGGTGCACCTGTTCTGGAAGGAGCGTCGATCACTGAAGCCAACGGTTATAAGCCCATATAATGGCACATTCAGGTAGTCTGAGCAGGTGACGATCCCACCGCCCATGCCTGCTCCGGATGAGTACGACCCGTTACCTGGGTCCTCTTTCTCTGGCGAAGAGAAGATCCTTGCCACCTACTGGTTGCCTGACCAGCTCAAACTCCGAACGACCGCTGCGGTGCGCTACGCCTGGGAAGTTGAGGCGCTGTCCGATCTGGAGACCCAGACCGGTCTGATCCGTGCTGCGGTCGACGAGTACGTCGGCGAGATGGAACGCGAATTCAACGCTGGCCGACCCTTCCCGATACCCGAAGTGGTCCCTCGGCGGCGAGGACCGAAGCGAACAGGTCAATGGGTCAAGTTCGGCGTCTACTTCCCAGAATCCCTGCTGTCCCGGCTGGTGGCGGCAGCCGAGTTCAGTCGTATCAACGGTGTTCGGCCCGCTGTCAGTAACGCCAATCAGCTGGTGGTCGAGGCGCTGGAGAGGTACCTGACGCAACTCGAAGACGACCAGAACCGCGGTAAGCCGTTCCGAGGTGCCCGCCGTACTCTTCCAGCCGGCCGCCGGCCGGCGCGGCGGTAGATCGCTACCAGTCGTGTCGGCCGCTCGCGCCGGCCGCCCACAGGGCCGCGGCCTGCTGTTTGTCGCAATCCCGGTGGAAGAGCGCGTCGATCAGTGTGCGGATTTCGGACGTCTCCTTCGTGAATCCTTCAGGGTCGTAGCGAGGATGTGGCAGGTCTGTCACTCGCGAGCGACCCGGCGGCCCATCGGCGAAGACGTCCGAGCCGGCGGAGACGTGGTCCAGTAGCGCCGCTGATAGTTTGATCTGGGCCTGGATGCGGCCGGGCTCGATCGAGCCGTCCCACAAACGGAATTCGATGCGGGCGGCGTCGCAGGCATCTGCGTCGTCCGAGGTCGGGATATGCATCAGGTTCACGGTCCGGTACCGGTCGAACTGCTCGCAGACCTCGCTCACATTGTGGAAGCCCACCGGGGGTGGAGCTGGGAAAGACCTGGCATATCCCTGGTTCTCGTTGTTGTTACGTTCATGCCCGGCCGCCGCCATCACATCCAGATCTGCGTCGAACCGTCGCAGCGTGCGGATGAGCCGGTTGATCTTGCCGGGTGAGTTGATGAAGTCGGGAGCTGACACAGTGACGTGTGACCCCGTGTCGCTACTGCCGCCTCCCCCGCCGCGGCTGATGATCTGACAGGCGGTCTGCAGTGACCTCCAGCCCGTGTCGGTGTCAGTCAGGATGGGTGAGATGACCTCACCGTCGACCGTTGGGTCTTCCTCGACAGTCCACTCGCCCCAGGGATTGTCGCCGTATCCGTAGGATTCAGTGTCCCCGTGGGAGTTGATCGTCGCATCCGGTGTCAGGCCGGCCCTGCACAGCGCGGCGGCGATCCGGGCGGTGACCACGTACGTCATGCTCGGGTCCGAATCATCGTTGAGGACCAACACGTTCCGACAGTCGGAGTGCCAGCCGTGACGGGTCACGGTCACTTCGGTTCCATCCGCCTTGTAGACGGTGTCCTCGAATTCGCCGAACTCTTCGACATCTTCGTCCTGCCACTGCGCCTCGTCCAGATCCTCATCGAGCGGGTCGTCACCCCACGGAGTCGGGTACGGATCTACGACGGTGTACTCCAGCTCGACGCCGAACCTGCGGGTGGCGCCATAGCCGTACATGGCCGGTTGGTCGCCACCGGCCAGGAAGGGCACGATGTCGCCGCGGTCACGGTCCAATGCCTCCTGAACGTCGAGAGCGAACCGAGCCGGGTCATCGGTGTAACGGAATGTTGAGATGTCCTCGGGTTGCTCGGGTCCCGGCTGATCGTCAATGGCCTGGGCCAACTCGGTGGCGAATGATTTGCGGCGTCCGGGGAGCTCTTCGCGCATCGCGTTGCGGATACCGGCGGCGACCTCACGGATGTGGCGGCAGTCCAGGTACCGACGGTAGCTCGAGCAACAGCTCACCTCGGCGGGGGTCACCGACAAGTCGTCTCCTGACAGGGAAATCAGCAGGCGACCCTCCGGCCTGCACTCGCCGATGTCGGACACCTCCTCCGAGTGAGGATTGCTCGTATCGGGGGGAACGATGGCGCGAAAGGGAATCTCGACTTCTCCTCGTGGAGCTGCGGCCAGTTCGTCGGCGATCTGCGCAAGGGGGTAGCTGCGGAGCAGTATCGGTTCGGGTCCGCTTCCGGTGGGAGAGGTCAGGCTGATGCTCTGAGCGTTTCCGGTTCGGATCACTGATGGCTTCATGTGGCCGCGGCGGCGGCCGAGGCACAGGTGCTCGGTGCCGGTGAATTGCCCGCAGGTCGAGCAGCGGCGGCGGATGCCGGCTGCCGCCGCCTGGGTTGCGTTCTGGTACTGGTAGGCCGGTCGAGCTCGGATCAGCGCGGGGGTCCAGTAGGCGTTCGCGCGTTGCCAGTCTTGGGACGCGACACCGCCGCCGAGGACCAGGAGATCGTGGTGAACGTCGGGGCCGACGTTGCGGTAGGCCAAGACATGGTCGGGGCGGCGGAGCTGAAGTTCCAGGCGGCGGCTCTCCTGGTGGTACCCGACGCCGATGACATGTTCTGCATCCGGCCCATCGCTGCTCGGCAGGTCGACCGGGACGAATGTGGTGATGAGACGTCGTGGAAGTTCTTTTCCTGGGTCGGTCAGTTGGTTCGCTGCTGGGTGGAGCACTTGAGCCGCGGTGAGGGCCTGTGCTGGCGGCGCATCGATTGGCCCATGTACTCGGGAAGTTCCGGCCGCGCGGGTGAGGTCATGGGCCGGTGCAGTTGCAGTTGCCGGAGCGCAGCGCTCTCCATAGCCCCGGGCGAGCGATTTGGCTGCCTTGAGGGGTCGCCCGCAGATGCTGCAGGGTTGAGTCGTGGCCAGGTCGGTTGGTGCCGCCACTGCTGCCCCTACCGGTCGCGCACGGATAGTTCGATCCGGCCGGCGCGAGCAAGCGAGCGCAGGAAACCTTCAGCTGTCCGCGGGCGCAACCAAATCAGGTTGCCCGGTTCTCTGACGTCGCCGTCGATGCCGGATATGGGCGCAGCGAGGTCGGTGTCCGGAGCGAAAGTCCCCTCGATGAGGACCAACGGGATGGTGCTGTTCCATGTGAGGCCAGCCAGCTCGTGTAGCCGGGATGTGGGCAGCAGGAGCTGCTCGCGCTGCTGCGATGTCAGGTCGACACCGTCGGTGTCAGCCTTGTCGACAATCTCCGCTGCAAGAATCGTGCGGGTGGCGACCGCGTTGGCTAGGCGCATCCGGCGGCGGCTTTCCTCCGACGCGCCCAGGTAGCTCGGCCACCAGAAGCCGAGAAGATCCTCCGCGGTTCGGGTGCAGATCAGATCCCCCTGCGCAGGATCGGTCCAGCAGAAAACGTGCCGGGGGGTCACTGTAGCTGGAAGGGTCGGCGATCCGTCTGGATTGAGCTTGAGTGTGGATCGGCGGATCCGGATGATGTCTGCCGGTGAGGTCATGGCCTTCATTTCTGGTTCGGGGTGACGGGTCGCTCTGTTGGCGGTTTGGTCGCGCGGACGCTGCCGGCGAGGGCGTGAACGACGTGGGCGGTGAGACCGAATCCCACGGCCTGAATGCGGGTCTGTGTACCGTTCACCGCCACTATGCGGGCGGTCATCCGGCGCTCCGCCGCTGGGTGCGGCTCTGCACGGTCGTCTCTCCGGGGGCTGCGGGCGGGTCGTCCACGGTGCAGGGAAGGCGCAGGAGAGCGCCGAGGCTCTCTCCTGTCGCGGCATCGAAGCGGAGAAGCCAGTCGCCGGTGCGGCGCAGGCGACGGCGACCGTTCATCTCCAGCAGTGGGGTCATGACCGACATCTCGTCCATGACTACCTCAGCTGACGGTGTGGAACGGGTCGTAGTGGCGACCGTTGCAAGTGGCTGATTGGTCACTCGAGCTGGGTCTGTCGAGTGGCTGCTCTGGCCCGCGTCTGCGGTGTGCTGGTTCATTGCAAGATCCTTCGGGGTTTTTGTTGTGGTGGAGCCGGAACGTTAGACCGGGTAGGCGACAGTGGCGCTGAAGTCGGCGGAAGGCGAGGGTGAGCATTCAATTGTCCCGGTCGGTTACGCCTCGACCAGCACGCTCTCGTCGTCCACCAGCGAAGTGACACCGACTTCACCGGCGCGGTCGTGGCCCTCTGCAATGCAGTAGGTGATCTGCAGTTCGTGCAGCTCCTGTTGCTCTCCGAGGTAGGTCGGATCGTCTTCGATCTCGGTGATTTCGACAGTGAGGTCTTCACCGTTGATTTCCAGCACGGTGACGTCCCCGACAGTCAGCGCCTTGGCCTGCTTCGCCTCACTCGCGAGGTCCTTCGTTGTGATCGGCGCTGCTGGCTTAGCGAGATCTTTGTCCAGCACAGCGTCGAGAATGTGCTTTTTCCGGTCGACGATGTCCGTTGGAGCGGCCGTCTGGAAGCCGGACCACTCCGCGTTGAGCTCCCCCTCCTCACTCCACCGGGCGGCTTCCTGACAGACATAGGCGAACTGCGCGGCTACGAGCGCCTGGTCCTTGTCATCAAGTTCTCCGGTGATAACCAGCGACGGGTCCGGCGTCCAGAACGTCTGGACAGACACCGGTCCTTCACCGACGTCGACGGTTGCACGCCCGCGGATCCGTTTGTAGATCAGTTCACCCGTGGTCCCGTCCTTCTCCAACTCGTGCACTCGCTGCTGGATCGCGCGGGTGTTGAACACCATTTCCAGGGCCGCGCCGTCTTGCTTGCCCATGGCCACGCGACACACCAGGTTGCTCCGTGCCTCACCGGGGATGAAGTTGACGTCCGGTCGTTGCGTCGCGGTGATGACGTAGATCTTGGCTTGCCGGCCGAGCCGGAGCAGAGACCAGATCTTTGCCAGGATCGGGTTTCGGGTGCCCTTCGGCTTGACGACGTCGTCGGGATTGCGACCCTCCTGGATCGCCTTCGCGACAAGATCCAGATACTTGGCTTCGCTGGTGTGATAGGCGTTCAGACGCTCCACCAGCTCGCCGGCTTCGTCGATGATGCCCAGCCGGGGTCGCAGTGCACGCTCTGTCACGCCGAAGATCTTCAGTTGGTAGTACCGCTCCCGCAGATCCTCGTACAGGTCGTCGATCGCTTCCTCGAACTCCTGCTCCGAGGTGGCGACCCGATTGATACCGGGCCACACCGGCATTCCCAGCCTCTCAAGCGTGGCCGGGATGTATCCACGAAAGGAGGTTTCTTTCGGATCGAGCAGATCGATCAGCCAGCCGCGAGCGGCCACCAGATCGATGATCGAGTTGATCATGATGGTCTTGCCCGAACCTGTCGGTCCGACCAGCAACATATGCGGGAACACTGCCGGCTCCCAGTAGATGATCTCGCCGCCGGCGGCCATGCCGATCGGGATCCGCATCCGGTCGGCCCTGGTCAAGATGTTCAGCGGCAGCGGTGCGATGGTCTCCATCTTCTTCGACGGCGTCACCGTGACGCGACTGGAGGCCGGATCGAGCTTGACCAGCCAGGCCCCGGTAGGACAAGGCGATTTGAGATCGAGCATCGTTTTCACGCGTTGCCGAAAGCTCTCGGCCATATCCCGGGTTGTGTACTTGTACGTCGCGACGAGGGCGACAAGGGCACCCTGAGGTGACACCGAGGTGGCCGCCTGGTCGACATCGAGCTCACCCAGGATGTGCTCGAGGGTTCGGGTGATCGAACCGACCGCACTGTGCCTTTCCTCCAGGCGGGGTTCGACGTGGGCAGGCAAAGACATGACAAACCGGTCGCGGTTGGGATCCCAGATGATCTGCAGCGGCTCCAGCGTGAACGGTTCGAGGGCGAGCTCCAGGTCTTCACTCAGGTCCTCGGTGACATGGCCGGCTGCGTAGCGCAGGACCCCGGCGGTCAGGAGTCGTTTCCGCCAGCCCCGCTTCCAGGACGTCTTGGCCAGGGTCAGCTGGTTCGGTCCCAGGTGTAGCGCCTTACCTGCGGCGGACAACACTCGGATGGCAGCGGCGCCCTTGGGTTCCCAGCTCCAGCGGATCAGCAGAGCGATGAGGCCGATGGTGATCAGAGCGCTGGCCACCACCACTCCGTAACTCCGGACTGCAGAGAGCACCTGCTGTTGGGCCGCCGTGGTGGGTGTCAGCGTCCTGGCCATCGAACGTCCGGCAAGGACGATGATGCCTGCACCCACCGACCAAGTAGGCCACTGCGGGGCAGGTTTGCGGGCCTGGACGAGTTGCTCCGGAGTGACGGGCGGCGGCGGGGCCGTGGCCTGTCGCCTGTGTTGCTGCATGCGCACTCTCCTTGGTTCTAGGGCCGGTGCCCCGCCTTGGCGGCCGCACCCCGGGACACCGGCTTTGACTAAAAGTAGGAGTAACACCCGTCCCCGTATGTGCCATAATAGAGGCACATAAAGGGTAATGCGTGTGTTATGCTTCGCACTAATAGTTGTCCGAGCAGAAAGGTAGGCCATGGTGCAACCACTGGTGTTGGCGATGGGCAATCACAAGGGCGGGGTGGCGAAGACAAGTTCGACACTCGCACTCGGCGAGGCCGCCGTCGCGGGAGGCCTCCGAGTAGGGCTGATTGATCTGGATCCCAACTGCACCCTCACCGAGACCCTCGAGCCGCCGGACCAGGACGCCGCCGGCTCGAAGGATCTCCTACGTGATGACGACCGCGCCTTGACTCTCGCGGACTGCCTGACCCCGGCGGGAGAGCAGTGGAGCGGCATCAAGGTATGCCTGTCGGATCCGTTGTTGTCCAACCGCGAGTACGACCTGTCCGGGATCGCATCCGAGGGCCGGTTGCGCCAAGCCATCTATGCCCAGCCGGTCGGACTCGATCTGATCATCATCGACCTCCCGCCGGCCCGGTCGCGGATCGCACTCGCTGGACTCGTCGCCGCCGACATGGTCGTCATTCCGACAACGGCAAGCACATACTCGACGCGTTCCATGTCGCAGATGTTCGACGACTTTCTGCCCAAGGCGCGGCAGTTCAACCAAGCGTTGAAGATCGCTGGGGTGGTGGTCACCAAATTCGCCGGCCGCGCCGAGGAACGGCGTGTCTTGGGCGAGTTGGTCGCGGCCTACGGGGAGCTGGTCCTGGAACCCACGATTCCTCGGCACGAGATCGTCGCAACTGCATTTGAGTCTCTACACCTTCCTTTGCGGCAGATGCACGACGGTTACGCCACCAAGGTCGCCGAGTCCTACAGCGAGCTCTTGCCCCGAATCCTTGCTGTCGCGGGCACGAGCATCAAGCAGCTCCGCAAGGCCAAGGCCAACCGATGACGATCTCCCCGTGTCATCGCTCCACCTGAACCGCCGGCTCGTCCGCGACGCAGCCCGTCCGAAAGGCTCGATCTGATGCCAGCCCGCCCCCGCAGAACGCCCGCCCCAGTCACCGGCACCGCCCGGCGGGTGGAGGAGCCCGATGCATTGGCCGCTCCGACGCCGCCGCCCGTACCGACTCCGACTGCCCGGAAAACTTCCAGTCAGACGCCCCGTGGCTCCCGGCCAGCACCAGCCCAGAGCAACGAGCCGGATGCAGCGACCGCCCCGGTCCCCGTCGACGAAGGCGAGGGCCCCACTGCAGCCGGAGGTGAGCAGCCGAAGCGGAAGACGATCCAACGCACCTTCCACGTCGACCTGGAAATCCTGGAAGCCGCCCGCGCCGCCGTGACATGGCTCGCTGCCTTCAACCCTGAATCCGGGATCCGGTCACTGACTGACCTCGTCAACCCAGGTCTGGCAGAGCAGACCAAGGTGCTCCAGGACCGGTACAACGACGGGAAGCCCTTCCGCCGAGTGGCCGCCATGCAGTCCGGTCGACCCCGCCGAAGTTGACCAACCCCTCCCCTACCCCTTGACAGGGCCAGTACGCTCGACAGAGAACGACGCGGAGCTAGGTCGGAGGGCGAGCGTGCCGGTCCCGCCAAGGCTCAAAGAACGCACAAATAACCAGATTGGTGCCTAAGATGGAGGCACAAACGCACTAGTAACCCATCGGGTGCAAAGCCTGATTGGTGGGTATCTGTTCACACCGTTTGCCTTAGAACGTGCGTAACTGCGACACGACGGATCGGACCAGGGATGCTGCGCCAACTCCATCATCGCTGCTGGTGTTTTTCTGCGCCCGGACATCCTGATGGCCCGCACTACCGCAACGACCAGGACGGCTACGCCGCCGCCGCAGAGCAGCTGATCGTTCTTCATCAGCAACTGCTCGCTCGCGAGATCGAAGTCGCCGACGTCCTGGTCAGGGATTTGTGGCAGCGCACAAGGTCTTGTTGGACGCTGCGGTGTTCCGGATGCACGCAACTGCTGCAGAGCGGGGAAGGTCAGGCGCACTGGCCCAATGATGAGGCCGCCCGATATCAGTCACAGGAGCAGGGGTGGAACTGGCAGCTCGAACTGTGTCCGACGTGTGTGAAGCTGGTGGTCCCGTTCAGGCCCCGGCGCGGACGACTGGTCGGAGCACACGCGGCCGGTTGATCCGGCGCGATGAGACGTTGAGCTTGCCGGCTGGTACCGCGCGATTAGCGACTCGTTCCATTGACTCCAGGTAGGTATCGGCCACCCGTCCTCCCGCCTGGCGGCGAAGATGCAGGACGGGTGCGGCAGCTGCGGTCAGCCCGAAGACATGCACGTTGACCAGTAAGTCCTCATCAGCACGCAGCACGGTCGCGTACAGGGTGGTGTCGTGCATGAGCAGCTCGATACCGGTGGTGCCGGCCAGCGGTTCCAGTGCCGCCCACGCCAACTGGGCACGTGCCCGGATCAGTCAGCCCATGCCTTCTTCCTCACCGCGGATAGCCAGTGCCTCGCCGTCCGGGTCGGCCAGCAGGATCCGCACCTGCACGCCCTCGGCCGCGCGGGCTGACAACGTCGCGAGCAAACCGTCGACCGTTTCCCACAGGTAGTTGGCCGAGATCGCCAGGATGTCTATCCGATCGGCCGCGCAGGCCATCAACGAACCGATCAAGGCCGGCGGAACGGCGGTGCGAGCCGGATACAACGCGGTCAGCTCATCGGTCTGACGGTCATCAACCGAGCCGACGACGGAGGCCGGCCACAGCTCATCAACGCACGCATCCAGGTACCGAGCAACAGCAGCGCGGGTGCTCGGGTGCGGCGCACACGACTGATTGCTCAGCCAACGGTGGACCGTCTTGGGCACGACCTGAAGCGCGCGAGCCAACTCCAGAACCGAGACGTGTCGTGCGTCCAGCGCCGCGGCCAAGCGATGGTTCGGGATGATCGACAAACCGCCGGCCGCAAACATCAGGCCGCATCCTGCCGAGCTTGGCGACGACGAACCGGCAGCGTCTTCACACGCCTCTTGGCGTACTTCTGGGCGTACTCCTCAAGGTTCCACTTGGTCAGGGCGACGCCTGTCTCGGTGAAGGCCGTACCGGCCCAGATCACGCCGGCAGGCATCTCGCTTGCATACAGCGCGTTGCGCCGTTCCCAACACTGACGAAGCAGCGGACAGTCCTGGACGCACGCGCGGAGCGCGCGGAGCCAATCCGAGAGGTCGCCGTGATCCATGTCCCAACCCTCGGGGTTGGACGCACACGGCGATGCGGCGGCGGGTCCGGGCTGTCGAGGAAGAGTCGTTCGGGACGGCGAGGAAGAGGTGGCAATGCCCATAATGGGTGGTCCTTCGGGAAAGTACTGAAGGGGGGGCCAGCAACCGCTGTAGCCCGGGTGACACTTCTAAGCCTGAGAACTTCGGTTGGTCGATCGCTTGGCGATCGACCAGGAGCCGTATTGGTCAGGTCGATTGGCGGCGTTATTTGCGCAGGTCAGAGTTGGCTAGTCGGCGGTGAAGAGGTACTTGCCGCGACCCTTGCGTGAATCGCTCAGGGCTAGTGGGAGTTGAGCCAGATCACTGGATTGGCGGCGCCGGCCGGCAGCACCAGTGCGCGGCCGAGTACGGCGTTGGCGATGGCTCGGTCGATTGGCGATAGTTCGCCTCGGTCGTCGCCGGTGTCAGCGTCTCGTCGGCGATCGCCACTAATGATCAGCCCGTCGACAGCCCAGCGCCGGCCGCTGTCGGGATCCTGTTCCCAGCCTCGAACCCGGTAGATCGCCAGGGGCCAACCAAGCCGGTAGGCGACCAGGATTGATGCCCTGTCCGATACCTTCCACAAGCCGCGTGCGGCCGGCCAGACGGTGACAGCGTCATCGGCAAGGTTGCCGCCGATGTGGTCGCGACTGATTGGTGAGCTGTCTTGAACGGACCGACGAGATCCCAGTCGAACACCTGCGACCGGTACGTCGGCCTCGGCCTGTTTCAGAGCGCGGGACACGTCGGCCGGCGTGTGCGTCCGGCCGGATTCAAAGACCTCGCGCAGCGCAACTGCTGCCTCGTCTGCGGGTGAGAGAGTTGCCCGCAGGTAAAGCTCGGCTGTTTCGTCGCGTGAGAGGCCATAACGAGTTGCGGCGGCCTCGATCGCGACGATGACGTCAGCGGGTACTGACACCCGTCCCGAGGTTGTTTCCACGCGAGGCACAGCTTGAGAGCTTGCCATACCGACCACCATCCTTCCAGTTGATCGACCATCAATTCAAATGGTCGGCTCCGCCTTGTGGACTAGACGGTAAAGCCGAATGGCTGGGACTGTCAAGATGGTCGGCTCCGCCCTGTCCCAGTGGTCGGCTCCGTCACGTATTGACAAGCTGCTGTATGCAAAGTGGCCTTCCACTCCGCTGCCCTTGTCCGGGTCAGGCTCGGCGACACCGTGGCCGCAGTAGCAGGGTGGTGCGGTGCATCCTGCGGATGCTGACCAGTAACGTCGCCGCCCTGCCCGAAGACTTCCTAGACGAGCGCGAGGCCCTGCAGCGGGCGACGGAGCGATCGCTGGGTTTTGGTTCCCGGGGCCGGTGAGCCCAGTGCCGTCGCCGACCCAGCGGGCCTACTGCTGGCATCATCATCGGCGTCGGTTTCCCTGCCCGCGATACTGCTGGCCTATGTGTTGTGCCCCGGGAGGACAGCGACCTCGAGGACAGCGATCTATCACCGGAGGGAGAACGATGAGCGACGCGGGGTTGGATGTACGGCAGCTTTTCAAGAGCTTCGGGGAGACCGTGGCCCTGGACGACATGAGCTTCACCGTCGCGCCCGGCGAGCTGTTCGGCTTCGTCGGCAGCAACGGCGCCGGCAAGACCACCACGATGCGTATCGCGATGGGCGTGCTCGCCGCCGACGCCGGCGAGGTTGCGCTGGACGGGAAGCTGCTCGACCGCGACGCCCGCCGGCGGATCGGCTACATGCCCGAGGAGCGGGGGCTCTACCCGAAGATGAAGGTCAGTGACCAGCTGCACTACCTGGCCCGCCTGCACGGGCTCACCGACCGCGACGCCGCCGCGGCCGTCACCCGCTGGACCGAGCGTCTGGACGTCGCCCACCGGGTGACCGACACGGTGAGCGCGCTGAGCCTGGGCAACCAGCAGCGCGTGCAGCTGGCCGCCGCGCTGGTCCACGACCCGGAGGTGCTGGTCCTGGACGAGCCGTTCTCCGGGCTCGACCCGGTAGCCGTGGACGTGATGAGCGAGGTTTTGGTGGAAAAGTGCGCCGAGGGGGTGCCGGTCATCTTCTCCAGTCACCAGCTGGAGCTGGTGGAGCGGCTGTGCCACCGGGTGGGGATCGTGCGGGCCGGGCAGGTCCAGGCCATCGGCACGGTGGACGAGCTCCGCGACCGCGGCCGCAGCCAGCTGGTGGTCGACGCCCCGCAGGGGGCGCCCGGCTGGGCCGACGAGATCGCCGGGGTGCGAACCGTCGCCCGGGAGGGCTCGGCCACCGTGCTGGAGCTCGACGACAACGTCGACGACCAGGCCGTGCTCACCGCAGCGCTGCGCACCGGGCCGGTGCACGCCTTCACCGTCCGCCGCCCGTCGTTGACCGAGCTGTTCCGAGAGATGGTGACGGCATGAGCGCCGACACGACGACCCGCACCACGCAGCACAACCCTCTGGGGGCTACCCAGTCGGTGAGGCTGGTGGCCGTTCGGGAGATCAAGACCCGCATCAGGAGCAAGGCGTTCCTGATCAGCAACGCCATCCTGGTCGTGCTGATCGTCGGCGGCATCATCGTCGCCTCCGCCCGGTCCGGGGGCTCCGGCAACCCCGACAAGGTGGGTGTGGTCGGCTCTTCGTCGCTGCAGCAGACCCTGAGCGCGGCGGGCAAGAGCCTGGGCACCCCGGTGACGACATCAGCCGTGCCCGACGCTACCGCGGCACGCACGCAGGTCGACGCTGGTGACCTCGACGTGGCCCTGTTCCCCACCTCGAACGGCGCCTACATCGCGGTCAGCAAGGACGACGTTTCCGACGGGCTGCGCACGGTGCTGCAAACCGCGGTGGCCCAGCAGGCCAGCAACTCCGCGCTGACCGCTCGGGGCGTCGACCCCGCCGCAATCGCCCGTGCGGCCACTGCAGCCACCGTCACCGGCGAGGCAATCAACCCACCGAAGGCGGTGAACGGTCAGCGCCTGGCGCTGGCCTACATCTCCGTCGTCCTGCTGTACATCCAGCTGCTAACCGCGGGCATCTCGGTAGCCACCGGGGTAGTGGAGGAGAAGACGTCGCGGGTGGTGGAACTGCTACTGGCCACCATGAAGCCGGTGCACCTGCTGGTCGGCAAGGTGCTCGGCATCGGCGTCGTCGGGCTGGTGCAGCTCGCGGTGTACGGGGTGGCCGGTCTCGGCGCCGCGCTCGGCACCGGTCTGCTGACCGTCACCGGGACCGCGGTCACGGTGTTCATCTCCACGCTGGCGTGGTTCGTGCTGGGCTACGCCTTCTTCGCGCTGCTCTACGCGGCGGCCGGGTCCATGGTCTCGCGGCAGGAGGACATCGGCTCGACCACCACCCCGCTGACCCTGCTGGTCGCCGTCATGTTCGTGCTGGCGCAGGTCACGCTGAACAACCCCGACGGCACGCTGTCCAACGTCATGGCCTGGATCCCGCCGTTCTCGGCCATCCTCATGCCGCTGCGCATCGCGGCCGGGGTCACCGGCCCCGTTCAGGTGGTGGGGTCGGTCGTGCTGATGGTTGCGGTGATCACTGCCCTGGCCCAGGTCTCGGCGAAGATCTACGAGCGCTCGGTGCTCCGCTCGGGTTCGCGGGTCCGCTGGAAGCAGGCGATCGGCCGGGGGTGAGCGACCGGCGAGGGGTGTGGGTAGCAACTGCGCAGAAGCCAGTCGACGGGCGTCGTGAGTTCGAGGGCGCGACAGCTGGTCATCAGCGGACGGCGCCCACTGCCTGAGTCTCGCAGTCAATACCTGCTCCCCCATATTTACGACCACCGCTTTGTAGCGGTGCGACACGCCGTCTTACCTGCGTAAATAAGGGTCGCTGCTACGGCTTGCTCCCAGCGGGGCGGTAGGCAGTCGGGCGCCGAACGGTCTGCTGCCCACCGATTCGAACAGCGGGCCCGGCCTGATGCCAGCCGAAGGGTGAAGTGTCCTGGCGGCGGGGTGCTACGGCTTTGCCTGTTTCAAAGCCGTAGCACCGCGGTCTCAGAGTTTCACGTGCTCTGACCAGGTAAGACAGGTTCTATCGGGCCTACAGGCCGACAAGGGTAGACGGGGACCTCTGTAGCACCACGACACGCCGTCTGAACTGCAGTGATGATGTCGCTGCTACGGCTGCTACGGCTGTTTGCGAACGACACCTCGCGTGAGGATGAAAACTTCGAAGTTCCAGTGGACCGGCGAGCTGGGACATTTGTGGACATTTCAAAGTGTCCGCAAATGTCCCTTCCAATGTCTGACGATCTGCGGTCGACTCACAGGCATGTCCGAAACCACTTCATGGATCACTTCGGGGCCACCGATGGTTGCCGCCGCGGAAGGTCGTATCTGGATCGACGGCAATGTGTACGGCGTGGCGCACGCTGTTGCGTTGCGGAATCTGTAACGCTCGCACCATGCCAAGACCGAGACGGTTCGATCGCCCAGGGCGCCCCGCTTTGTGGGGACCTCGAAGACTGCTCAGCATCCGACCCACAGAGATCCTCATCGCCCAGATGGAGACCGCAGCGGCAGAGCGGGGCCTCGACCTCGCCGTGTACGCAGTCGTCGCATTGGCCGAAGTGCACGGGGTTCAGCTGCCGAACATGTCGCACGACCCGCGCCAGGATGAACTTCCTCTGGCGAAAGGGGCCTGACCAGTTGAGGCGCTACCCGGACGAATTGTCCACTGGACTGAGGTCGTCATGACCTAGATACAGCGAATCCCCCACGACGTGATGGTTTGGCCGCCAAGGGCACGTCAGTGAGGGACTCAACTGCTCTTTTCTTGAAGTGACCCCGAGGGGTTCACCTACTGCTTCAACGAACCCGGAGGTCCGATGCCGAACCCGGAGGCCCGATCTTGCTAACGAACCCGGAGGCCCGATCTTGCTCGGGGGTCTTGGAGTATGACCCCTTCTTCCTACAGCTCTTGGAGTGTATCTAGTGAGCGTCGCGGTTGACAGAGGCAGCGCCGAACGTCACCCCCATAGTTCGTTCGATCGTGTTGTCGACGCGCTTGAGCGGACGACCGGTCCGGGCCAACACAGCGGTGGATGGGTGAAGTTTCATTGCCCGGTGCCAAGCCACGGCGGCGGTGGTGGCGATCGCACGCCGTCCCTGGGCGTCAGCTACGACGCGGCCAACAGTCGAACGCGGGTCAAATGCTTCTCCGGCTGCGACGACACCTATGTGCTCGCAGCCGCCGGCTTGGCCGTCGCGGACCTGTTCGACGAACCTCTCCCCGCGGGAACGAAGAAAAAGCGCGGCGGCAGCTCCAACGGCCTGGTCGACCTGGGCACCGCAGCTCGCCGAGCCCCCGAACGCCTGCGCGCCAAGCCCCCCGCACCTGCCAAAACGCCGAAAGCTCCGAAGGTTGAACTAGGCGAGGTAGTAGCGCAATACGAGTACTCAGCAGCTGATGGGTCGCCGATTGGTCGGGTCCTGCGGTACGACCCGAAGGACTTCCGCCCGCAACGCTGGAACCCTCAGACCAAGCGATACAAGTTCGGCGGATTTCCCCCCACCCTGTATGGATTGCCGCAGGTCACGGCGGCGATTGGCGCCGGTGAACCGGTTTACTTGGTGGAGGGTGAAAAGGACGCGGACACCGCCAACCGCTACGGCATGGTCGGAACCACCAATGCATCCGGCGGCGGTCGCGGCAAGTTCCTGAAAGAGCACGCCGAGCAGCTCCGCGGAGCCCACGTTGTCATCGTGGCCGACCGTGACAAGGCCGGCTACGAGCACGCTGCCGAGGCATGGGAACGGCTCGACGGGATAGCCGCCAGCACCCGGGTTGTGCAACCCACCCATGGAAAAGACCTCACCGATCATGCCGAAGCCGGCCAGGACATCGAGGACCTCGAACCCATCGACCCGACGGCGAAGTTGGCCGAACTCGCCGCGGCGGCCCCTCAGGATGCCCCGCCGCCCGTCACCTTTTCTGGCGGCGGCTTCGGCGGAAGCCCTCCGACCGGCGGCGGCGGTGGATCCAAGAGCGGCGATGAAGTTCCCAACCTGCTTCCCCTGTACATCTACCGACACGGCGAAACCGTCAAGGTCGGCGGCCACCCCACCGATCCCTCGTTCACCACCATCTGGCGATGCGAGGTCGTCGTCCTCGACCAGATGATCGACGACGATGGCGACCCTGAAACGGCCAACCACGGCAGCGGCTGGCAACTGCGGCTACGGCGACCACTGAGCAACCTCGACGGCAGCCCCGAACGCGACGAGGGTGGAGAAATCTGCTGGGAGGAGATCGAGACCGAACTCGCACCGGACAAGGTTCGAGATGGCTCATGGCACGAAGACCTTCCGTGGCCCGGTCTGATCCACGACCTGTCCAACCGCGGCCGCACCACCGCTTTGCAGGCCGCGATGCTCGTCAAGCCGATGCCGATGAAACGCGGCCGCCGCTACACCGCGACCGGCTGGCGTGAGGTCGATGGGCAATCAGTGTTCGTTCACGCGGGCGGTGGTATCGGTAAAGACGGAGCGGTGGCGTTGCCGCATGTGGCGATCAGCGGGAAGCTCGGCGTCTTTGAGATGTCGACCCCGACGCAGGATCAGCCGACCCTGCGGCAGGCCGCCAAGGACGGTCTGGTGCCCCTGGTGCACCTTCCGGGACAGATCGTGGCGCCGCTGATCGGCTTCGCGTTCCGGGCGATCTTCGGGACTCCCCGCACCTCGTTGCACATGGTCGGCGACCCCGGATCCGGCAAGACCTCGATCGCCCGCTGTGCCGCCATGCATTGGTTCGCCCCCTCGATGCAAGAGAACGGCCGGTCTCCCCGGAAGGAGGTGTTCTCGGCGCTGGAGGGCACCGGCGAGAGCATCAAGGGCCTGCTGAACAAGATGCACGAGGCCGCGGACATCCCCATCACTGTCGATGACTTCAAAGGCCCGAAAGGCCCGACCAAACTGGCCGATCTGCAGTCAGCCATCTGGAACGGCGGCGGCCGAACACTGGCGACGCGGATCGCCGGGGCAAGCACCACGACAGGCGCACCGAGATGCGGGGTCATCACCACCGGCGAGACCGCCAGTACCGGATCGTCGGCCACCCGAGCCTTGACTATCCGAGTCGGATCGAGCTCGCTGCTTCCCGAGGGAGGTGAGCTGTTCGATCTGTTCGGTCCGCTGGAAGGGAAGGTTTCGCGTGAGGCCCGCGGGCTGCTGGGCTCGTCGTTCATCCAGTGGGTCGCTGCGCACCGCGAGCGACTGGTCGACTGGATCGACGAGCTCGAGCAGGAGAGCCCCTACATCCAGCAGTGGAATCGCATCTGCTCCGGGCTGGAGCACGAGCCTGGCGTCCGTGGTCGTCTGGCCCGTACCGCGATGGTCTGCACCAGCGGTTGGCTTGCTCTCCTGACCTGGCTGCTAGAGACGAATGTGCTCACCGAGCCCGAGGCCACCCAGATCTGGGACTGGGCGCTCATCGGACTCATCGACCAGGTCCGAGAGCAGGATCCGTCCAGCGTCGACGGTCCCCGTCACATGCTCGACCTGCTGCGGTCAGCTCTGCTGTCGGGCAATTGTCACTTGTCCAATCAACAGGGCGGCGTGCCCGAGGACGTAGATGCAGCGACCAGTCAGGACGGCGGTGTCCCCTACGGATGGACACCGCGGCAGTCGGTCACCGGACCGATCGCTGCTAGCAGCTTCACTCGCGACGAGATCATTTGGCAGGCGCGCGGCGATCGGGTCGGCATCCTCACCGACGCCGAGGTCTGGCTGATTCCCCGCACCGTGCTCGGCGTTGTCAGCGGCATCGCAAATCGAGCCGGGGAAACGTTCCCCCACACGTCGGTCAGTCTCGGCGCAGCAATGGCCGGCCGCGGATGGATCAGCGCGAACGGCGCCGGTGACCGATCAGCCAACCGTCGCATCGCGGCCGTGCAGCAGCGGGTCTGGGTGATGCCCCGACATGTCCTGGATGGTCTGGATGAGGACCCGCAGAACAGCGGACCGACCGGGCTAGATGTTCCCCCCCCGCCCTGGGTTCACCAAGACGCCGACGGTCTTGACGTTGAACGAAAAGACCCGGACCTGACAGAGACGGAGACCATGACCGACCCGGTCGACCTCCGACCGGACATCGACCACGAGCAGCTCGCCGACGAAGCGTCACCGGAGGCCTTCGAGTCACCGGAGGCCTTCGATGAAAAGCAGCTGAGCGAGCCTGAGCTACCTCTGGACGACGAACAGATACCGGCGCCCGACCCAGCGCCGGCGTTGGTCACCGTGGACGTCCGGTCGGTCGCTCGTCAGGGAACCGATCAGCGTTGGCTGGCCGCAGCTGCAGTGGTGACGGCCGATGAACTGGTTCTGCCCGATGGAACCCATGTGCACCTGGGTCAGCAGATCGCGCATCTCGGAGATCTCGCCGCACTGGCCAGTGAATTGAAACTCGGCCATGGTGGCGGCAAGTTCGTCTTGCCGTCCCCGGGTCAGCTGCTGTTGACCGCCGAAGGGATGGGCCGGTTCGGGATCACCCTGGATGTTGACAACCCCGCAGAACTTGACGCGAACGAGGCTGCCTCGGCTGCCGAGCGGGCGGGCAGGACCGCCGCGGTGACGGCGGTCAACGCCGGCTGGAGTCTGTCGCGGGACAACGAGCTGCGCGTCTGGACCAGAGTCTGGCGGCCGCGGACCGACGACCGGCCGTCGATCACTGTGCAGATCGTCCTGGTGCCGCTGATGGGTGCCTTCGATGATTCCCGATCGTTGATTGCCGACGATCCTGCGCCCGAGGTACTGGCGCGTCGGGCACAGCTGGTCGCCGAGAATCTGAGCGTCACTTGGAGGGCCTCCGGTGGAGTGACCGGACTGACGTTGCTACGGCAGCTACGGCCACCGCGCGCTATGTCAACTCGCGCGCCGTTGGCCGCCACCGAATATGTAGCGCCGCCGCCGCCGATGTTGAGAGACCCCGGGCGGGTGCCCAACACGGCGATCCTGTGGTGCCGCCGGCCGGACCGCGACGAGGCCAGCCGCAGCTTCATCCATGCCTACGACGCCAACGCGATGTACCTGGCTGCCCAAGGAGCCACCGAGGTCGGTGTCGGCGAAGCCGAGCACCACAAAGAAGGCGCGGCCTTCAACCCGAAAATCGCCGGGTTGTGGCGCATCGATCCAGGCTCTTCCGACGACTGGCGCCTGCCGGACATCACCCGTCCCGCCGGGCAGTTGGCCGGTACCACGGGCTGGTACTCCACTCCCGTTGTTCGGTACCTGGCCGAAGAACTTGGACGCCCACCGGAGATCCTTGAGGCCTACACCTGGGACGGTTCCACCCGCCGCTACTTCGACCAGTGGTACCAGGTTGTCCGGGACGCTCGAGCCGCCATGATGGTGGCTGCCGCAGCCGGCGACCCCGACGCCAAGACGGTCTTGGATGCGGTCAAGCAGGTCTACAAGCGCACAGTTGGGCGCCTGGCCCGCACCGAGGACGGCAACGTCAAGAGTCCGCTGTACCGACCGGACTGGCGACTGGCGATCGTGTCGACAGCCAACGTCAACTTGCTCCGGAAGCTGCGCAAGGCGGGCCTGCAGAACGACATGTGGCCGGTGGCGATCTCCACTGACGAAGTGTTCTACCTGTCAGATCAGGCGGAGCCGACCCTGGCGATACCGGCGCCACTGAAACTCGGTGACGGCCTCGGTCAGTTCAAGGTCACCCGAAGCGCGCCGCTGACAGAGGACATCACAAAGGCACTCACCGGTGGCCGTCTGGCTGCGCTCGTTCCTCTTGTCCCGAAGGTCGACCCAACACAGGATGGTGACCGGTGACGGCCAGACGCAGACGCGGAGGTCCTTCGCCGCGGCCGATGGGTCAGCTGATCTCACGTGGCCTGACGAACTCTCCTCCACCGTCAGGCAGCATCCGAAGTCAGGTCGACGAGCTCGGCGGCACCAGATCCGCAGCACAACGCAGCGGCCGGTCCGAGCGGACCATCCGCCGATGGGCGCAAAACGACCACGTACCCACCCGGGGTGGAGCTGCCGAGTCCTTCGCCGGGGCCGTTCAACAACACCGAGGCACTCCTGAATACCGGCAGAGCCGGGTGAACCACCGCAGGGAAACGCGGATGCGGAACAACGGTGCCATCGTCCGCTTCCAAGGCGTGGCCGGCCCGGTCATCGACAGCCAGCCCGGGGCCGTCAAACGCCGCAACATCGAGTGGCATATGTCCGGCGAGGCAATGGGCGACATCCTCGACGCCTACGTCGCCGGCGGCGAGACGGCAGCAATCGATGCTCTCGGCCAAGCGATGGCCGCCGAATACATGGGCTCTATCCAGTACGGCTGGGCCTTCGAGGACGCGGCATCCAAGCTGGACTTCCTCCGCCATCGCTACTGAACGAGCAGCAGCTCGCGGCACCCGGCGCATGAGGAAGAGACTCCATGGCAGCGGACACTAAAAGGTGCATAACTGTTTTAACGCATTCGGTGCCTTGGGCGATTTCCCGCTCGAGCCGGGTCAGACTTCGAGAGGCCTGAGGCGCCGGCTAGGTAGCCTATTCCGCATGACGGAGCAGCCAACTGAATACGGTGCGACCTGGGTCGACCTGACCCAGGTCGCAGTCCCCCCGGCTGGAGTTCGCGCCGCCCGGTTCCGTGAGGCAGGCAAGATCCTTTCCCGGATGATGAAGGCCTCTGTCGCACCGATGCCAGCAGGTAGTTTGCGGACCACCGGCCGCTCCGACCTTGCCCTGCTGCAACACACCGTGCAGATCGGGGTGTTCTTGGACTTCATGCAATACCCGAGACCGCACTGGCATCTATCTATCTCTGCTGTCTCTGGCCTACGCCGGGAGACCCGCACCGCTGTCAGCGTCGAAGAGATCGGGGCATGGGTGCAAGCCGGATTCCCCGCCGCTACTGCGTTCCGCACCTACACCCTGGCGAGCGTCGTCGCCCGGCACGCCGAAATCACCACCCCCAGCAGCGGCGAATCTGCCAACTAACCACCTCTACCACTGGCAATGACGTCAGAGTTGTCCGGTGCTGTTCCCGGCTGGCAAATCGAGTAGGCCGTGAGTGCCAGCCTCCCGTTGAGCAACCTGCGCCGTTCAACCCAGAGCGCGCAGCTCATCGATTCTGGGATCCACTACTTGCCCAGCGGAAGGTGGTCGAACATCACTTCGGCCAGTACCACGCTGTGCCCCGTGTCGGCGGCCGGCACGGCCACGACTCCGGTGGATGGGTTGTCGCAGTCGCATGAGGTTCGGATGAATGCCCGCGACCCCCACACCCTGCGCACGATCGAGCTGAGCGTCCGGCCGTAATACTCCGCACCACTGGCGGTCTTGACGAGGTACTCGGTCTCGCTCGGGTGGAGTGAGAGCGTCGAGTCGATCAGCACGGACAGCTCGAGTACGTAGCTCTCCAGCTGGTGCAGCACCCTGCGGTCCAGAGCTCGCCCCGCGGTCAGCTCGGTCTCCCATATCTTGCGGAACCCGCGGATCTGGTAGGCAATTTCGATGGCCTCGGCGGGGGTGTTGTCTTGCAGGAGCAGGTGGTCGGACAGCTCCTTGCTGGCCCGCAGCAGCGTCCTCTCTTTGATGTCGCGCTGCTGAAGCATGGCCAACGCCCGGGTGCTGTCGAGCGCGAGCGCACCAGGTGTGCTGTCGGCCCAGTCGTGGTCGAAGTCGACTCGCTGGCTGACGAGGAGCAGAGCCATGTCACGGGCGAACTGGTGGTAGTGGTGAGCGTCGGTTTGGCCGAAGCCGGCGCGGGGGGTCTGGTGTTGGTTACCTTTCGTCATGCACAAAGGGTGGCAGAGGTAGTCATCAAGAGGCGGCGTGTTCTTGTACTACTCAGCTGATGACGACTGTCCCGCTCGCCGCCCGGAAACTCGCCGGCCTGGTCCCCTGGTCCCCAAGCTCACCCCCCGAGCAGCACGACGCGATCCGCGGGCGTCTAGCCCCCCAGCCTGCCGCCGATAACCCAGGCTGACCAGCGATGATAACTCGCTGCACTCGTGGTCGCCGCGCACAATCACAACCCGTTCGGAACCTGATCGATGAAGGCCTCATCCGCGCCGCCGTAGTCGACCTCACCGGTCGATCAGAGCGGACAATCCGACGCTGGGCCCACCGCCGACCACGTCCCCCAATGAGGTGCCGCCCGACAAGCCTGCGATGATCATGGACATGGGGAAACAGTCACGGAGACTCAGCCGCAGAGAGCGACCTGGCCGCAACGAGAACGGACAAATCGCTGAACTGGGTCAGATAGTGGCACCGGAGAACGACTTCGATCGTCGGATGATGGATACTTTCATCTTCAACAACATCAGCGATCTGAGCTCCAACCCGAAGATCCCGACGGAGGCGCTTGAGGCCAGCTTGGGTCTCACCTGGACCCTCCGCTTCGCCCGATCCGTTGACGGTGTCGTCCGCGCGGCGCTCAACAGTCACCCGCCGGCGTCATTGATCAATGTCTGTTCCCCTGAGCTTCGGCACCCGGTGCGGGAGAACCTTCGTTTGCTCGAGCACCTCGCGGTCGACGTCAGATATAGGCGCGCTGGGACCGCCCAGCGACTGATCAACGAGGCCGAAACAATGCACAAGTCGGAGGGAGCCACCCTTTGGTTCGGTTTCGTCGACCCACCCGAGTTCGCGGCATTGCCCTTCTATCGTTCAGTCGGATTCGCTGAAGCAGCCGACACCAGTTCCATCCCGGATCCAACCGGCGCGCTCAGCCAGAGCGCGTCGGCGCGCGAAGGAATCTGGATTTACAAGACCCTCTGACCGTTGCTTGTATGGACTGGGCATGCCTCGGACCAGGTCGACGCTGTTTCAGCCTTCACCGGTGGCGTTGGCTTGGGAGGCGACATCGACCAACATAACTCGGGGTCAAGGTCATGGGACCCCCCTCTGGCTGGGTCCGTTGCGATGAACCTTTAGACCAGGCGCTATCCTGTCTAATAATTAGTGCGTTATGTTTTGCTCCTATTGGTACATAATTGACCAGGATGGCGCTTGAGCGACTAGGGTTCCGCAGCCGGTCCGGGCTCTGCACTTCCGCCTCAACGTCATCCACGCCAGCAGCGGGTTGTCTGGTAATAATCAGTGCGTTACGTTTTGCGTGTGTTTGTGCATTATGTTGGTGCTTTTGGTGCAATGCGGGTGCCTTCCGCCATCAGGAGGAGGAGTTCGTAGATCGCTTGGGGTCAGGCCGCAGATGGTGCGGCGTTGGTCCGAACGTGGTGGGTTGGGGGGCAGGGGCCCCCTGTGGGGCTGTGTGGTGGTCGTGGAGCGCCTGGCCCGGGTAAGCGCTGAGGTTCCCCCGTCCCAGGCTGGTGAGAGGGAAGTGGGGGGTGTGGTCGCTCCCCCACTGGACCCGGGATGGGTCAGCCCGGCTTCCTTTTTGCAAGTGCGGTGTTCCCAGCACCCAGAAAAACATTGGTAAATACGGTTATTAGTGTATTAGTGTTCGACGTAGTTAACCGCAGTTTTCTCAGCTCAAGTGGACGGTCACATGTCTGGCCTGGTCCGCCTCGCGATAAGGCGGGTAGATGGTCCACTGCGCGTTGCTGAGCAACGCATATGAGACGAAACAAACGAATTCCAGAGGTTATAACGCGTAACATTGCCGTTCCTTCCTGGTCTGGCGCTGTCACAACTTCCCATTGGCCGACACCGTGCCAGTCATCACCGGAGATGTGCCGGGTGCCGTTGAGCACTGCGGCGTCGACCATCTCGTCGGTGATGTCGCCCTCAGTGTCAGCCGAAACTGTCACGTTGACTTCCTCCCACTTGGTGTATGAGTAGCTAACCCATAGCTGGTAGTCGCTCACGGGATGGTCCCTTCCTTCGCCGGCCACTTATTGCGGCGGCGGTCGCGTATCTGGTAGATCCGGCCCTGCGCGGTTGGTGTGGGTCAGCGGGGAAGGCCTTTCTGTGGGGGTTGTGGGGTGGTCGTGGAGCGTCGACCGGGCCTGGGCCCCGGTGAAGGAAGTGGGGGTCGGCTACTCCCCCACCCCACTGGACTTGGGGACGAGGTTGCGGGGTAGCCGGCGTCCGCCCGTGCAGGGCAGGAACAGGTAAATACACGTATTAGTG
>JAABUM010001093.1_pt1 | contig 42293 bp, 37 predicted proteins | sample 5559161 | NCBI WGS metagenome assembly JAABUM01 (sample SAMN10711868, study PRJNA513369) | rock metagenome | isolation source: Antarctica rocks | place: Antarctica: Victoria Land, Siegfried Peak nord
TAATACAACCTCCGTCGTCGCTGCTCACCACGTCCATCATGAGAGAGAGCGTACACCCAGCGGGACTCAAGGGCAACTGCTCCGCCAGGAGCCACTTGCTCTGAGCGCAGTCTCAGAGCAAGGTTGGGTAGCTTCACCAATCCTGATCTGGCCGTGCGCCGTAAGGCCGTGGACCTGGGCAAACGGGCCATCGACGTGGCACGGGCGCTCGACGCCGCGTACGTCAAGTTCTGGCCTGGACAGGACGGCTTCGACTACCCCTTCCAGGTCGACTACCGCCGCCTCTGGGACGACGCGGTCGCGGGCGTTCGCGCGGTGGCGCAGGCCGACCCGACCATGCAGTTCGCCATCGAATACAAGGTGAAAGAGCCGCGCGTCCACCTGGTTTTCAGCACGGCCGCGCGCACACTGCTGGCGATCGAGGACATGGGCGTGGACAATGTGGGCATTGTGCTCGACTTGGGCCACGCCCTCTTCGCCAAGGAGACCCCCGCCGATGTGCTGCATCTGGTGTCGCGCCGGGGCAAGCTGGTCAGCGTGGAGGTGAACGACAACTGGCGCGAGTGGGACGACGACATGACAGTTGGCTCGGTGCACCTGATCGAGACGCTGGAGTTCCTCCATGCCTTGCGCCAGATCGATTGGCGGGGTCCCGTGCTGCTCGACCAGTTCCCGTTCCGCGAGGATCCCGTGGAGGCCGCGCCCGGCAGCATCCGAACGATTCGCGCCCTCAACAGCGTGCTCGATCGCCTTAATCCCGGCGCGCTCGACGCTGTGCGGGGGCGGCAGGATGCGCTCGCGGCCCAGCGCCTTGTAGTGGAGACACTGCTGGGCGCGGGGAGCGCGGAGGCATGACGATGAGAGACACTCACCGCATCGATAGGCTGCATCACCTGGCAACCTCCGTGCGGCGGAGGGACCTGGAGATGGTGTACGGGGCGAAACTGGGCCACATCGGTGGCGACTTCTCGGCCACTGATATCCTGGTGACGCTGTATTTTAGCGTGCTGCGGGTCAATCCGCAGCAACCCGCTGAGCCCGAGCGCGACCGCTTTATCCTGAGCAAGGGCCACTGCGCGGGGGCGTTGTACACCACGCTCGCGCACGCCGGCTTTTTCCCGCTTGACGAGCTCGCGACGTTCGCGCAGCCGCTGTCGCGCCTCAACGGTCATCCCAACCGCACGAAAGTACCCGGCGTCGAGATCAACACGGGTCCACTCGGACATGGCCTGCCCGTCGCGGTGGGCTGCGCCCTTGGGGCGAAGATGGACGGCGCCGCCTGGCGGACCTTCGTGCTGACTGGCGACGGCGAATTGCAAGAGGGCAGCAACTGGGAAGCGGCGCTCTCGGCCGCCCATTACAGGCTCGACAATCTGACGGTCATCGTCGATCGCAACGGCCTGCAGCAGGGCGATTTCACCGAACGCACAATGCACCTCGACCCGCTAGCCGATAAATGGCGCGCCTTCGGCTGGCCTGTCCGTGAGGTCAAGGGTCACGACGTCGGCGCCTTGCTCGATGTCTTCGACCAATTACCCTTCGAGTGGGGGCGGCCGAACTGCATCATCGCGCATACCCATAAGGGCCGGGGGGTGTCCTTCATGCAGGATCGTCCCGCCTGGCATCACCGCGTGCCCACCGCCGAGGAATTCGCCCAGGCGTTGCGGGAGCTCGATGAAGGGAGCGGAGGAGATGGTCATGGCCGCGCTGTATGACTGCCGGGACGCCTTTGCCGCAGCGCTGGAGGAGATTGCCACGGACGATCCGCGCGTCTGCGCCGTCGTCAACGACTCGGTCGGCTCCAGCAAGATCGGCAACTTTGGCAAGCGGTTCCCCGAGCGGCTAATCAACGTCGGGATCGCCGAGCAGACCATGGTCGGGCTCGCTGCCGGCCTGTCCAATAGCGGGAAGATCCCCTTCGTCTGCGCGGCCTCCTGCTTCCTAACTGGACGGGCGTTGGAGCAGATCAAAGTCGATGTGGCCTACTCCGACACGAATGTCAAGCTGGCGGGCATGAGCCCCGGCATGGCCTACGGCGAACTGGGGCCGACCCATCACTCCATCGAAGATCTGGCCTGGATGCGGGCCATCGCCAATATGACGGTGATCGTCGCGGCCGATCCGGTTGAAACCGACCAGGCCGTCCGGGCGGCCGCCGCGTATCGTGGACCGGTCTTTTTACGCGTCAGCCGCTTGCCGGTCCCGATCGTGCATGACGCCAACTATCGCTTCACTATTGGCAAGGCCGCGCGCCTGCGCGAGGGCAGCGACGTCACCGTGATCGCCACCGGCGTCCTGGTCGCGCGGGCGCTCGACGCGGCCGATCTGCTCGCGGCGCAGGGCGTGCAGGCGCGTGTGCTCAACATGTCCACGATCCGCCCGCTTGACCAGGACGCCGTGGTGGCGGCCGCCGCCGAAACAGGCGCGATCGTCACCGTCGAAGAGCACACGATCTATGGTGGCCTGGGCAGCGCCGTCGCGGAAGTGGTCGTCACCCATTGCCCCGTGCCCATGCGCCTTCTCGGCGTGTCGGGTGTCTTTGCCCCCACCGGCTCAGCACACTGGCTGCTGGATCACTTTGGCTTGACCGCGCAGGGCATCGTTGACGCCGCCCTGACGCTGATCCGGGAAAGGGTGTAATCGCCGTGGCGGGCACGAGCGGCCAGATCCTGGTGATCGACCAGGGTACCACCAACACGAAAGCGCTGCTCATCGATGCGCGCGGCGGGGTGATCGCGCAGGCCGCGCGCGCGCTGACGCAGACCTACCCGCACCCGGCCTGGGTCGAGCAGGATGCCGTCGCCATCTGGCACAGTGTCCGCAGCACGATCGACGCGTGCCTCGCGGCCGTCGCCGAGCCCCAGATCATGGCCATCGCTCTCACCAATCAACGTGAGTCGGTCACGCTGTGGGAGCGCGCGAGCGGCCGGCCAGTGGGTCCGGTCATCGGGTGGCAGTGCCGCCGGACGGCCGCGGTCTGCGCCGACGTACGCGCCCGCGGGCTGGCGCCGTTCCTGGCCGAGCGCACCGGGCTGGCGGTGGATCCGCTCTTCTCGGCCGGCAAGATGCGCTGGTTGCTCGACCATGTAGAGGACGGGGCGCGCCGCGCCGCGCGGGGTGAGTTGTGTCTGGGGACGATGGATAGCTGGGTCCTCTGGAACCTCACCGGCGGCGCCGTCCACGCCACCGACCTGACGAACGCCTCGCGGACGCAGTTGCTCGACATCCAGACGCTGCGCTGGAGCGAGGAACTGCTGGATCTGTTTGGGGTGCCGATGGCGGCCCTGCCCACCGTACAGGCGTCGCGCGCCGAGGTCGGGCGCAGCATCGCCATCGGCCGTCTACCGGGCGGTGTGCCGATTGCCGCGCTCATTGGCGACTCGCACGCGGCCTTGTTCGGCCAGGCGGGCTTCGTGCCCGGCACGGTGAAGGCGACATACGGCACCGGCTCGTCCCTGATGACGCCGACCCCTGCTCCAGTGTGGTCGCGGCAGGGCCTCTCCACGACGATTGCCTGGGCGCTCGACCGTGAGCACGCGACCTACGCTCTAGAAGGCAACATCGCGGTGGCGGGCGCCGCGGTGCAGTGGCTGGGCGAGTTCCTCGGCCTGGCGCGCCCGACGGAGGATGTCGTGGAACTGGCGACGCGCGTCGCCAGTTCTGGCGACCTCTACCTCGTGCCGGCCTTTGTCGGACTGGGCGCGCCCTACTGGAATGACGCGGCGCGCGGCCTGATCAGCGGGCTGACACGCGGTTCGACGGCGGCGCACCTGGCGCGCGCGACGCTCGAGTCGATCGCGTACCAGGTCCGCGACGTGTTTGACGCGATGCACGCCGAGTCTGGCACGGCTCCGCGGGTGCTGCTGGCTGATGGCGGCGCCAGCCAGAATCCGCTGCTGATGCAATTCCAGGCCGATATCCTAGGCGTGCCGCTCTTGCGTACCACATCGGCCGACGCCTCGGCGCTCGGCGCGGCCTATCTGGCTGGGCTCACCGTCGGTCTGTGGCAGGCGCTGGACGAGATCGAACGATTGCCCCGGCCCCGTGAGCGCTTCGAGCCGCGCTTCTCAGCTGTGGAGCGGACGGAGTTGTATGCCGGCTGGCGCACCGCGGTGGCGCGGGCCACCCTCGGCGCCAACGCGTAGCCGACCCATGGCACGAGACGCGGCCAGCGCTTGTGCATAAAACCTGTGTATAGAGGAAGAATCACGAGGAAGGATGAAATGGTGGTCACTGTAGACAACACCCCTGTACGGAAAGCGCGCGTCATCGTCAACACGGACGCGAAGAACGAGGCCGATGACCAGTATGCCATTGTCCACGCGATTCTGACGCCGTCCTTCGAGTTGCACGGGATCATCCCGGCCCATTTCGGGACGCGCCGGAGCACCGAGAGCATGGCCGAGAGTCGCGCCGAGGTGGACAAGCTTTTGGACCTGATGGGATTAACCGGCGCGATCACGGTCGCGGACGGGGCGGCTGCCGCGCTGCCCGACGTCGACACCCCGGTCCGCTCCCCCGGCGCGGACCTGATCATCGCCGAGGCGCTGCGCGATGACCCGCGCCCCCTCTACGTGGCCTTCTATGGTCCGCTCACCGACATGGCAAGCGCCCTGCTGCTGGAGCCGGCCATCGCGGACCGCGATGTGGTCGTTGTGTGGATCGGTGGAGGGCCGTGGCCTGCGGGCGGCCCGGAGTTCAATCTCTCCAACGATGTCCACGCGGCTAACGTCGTCTTTCGCTCCCGCCTGCAGGTGTGGCAGATTCCCAGCCCGGCCTACAAGCTCATGCCCGTCAGCTATGCCGAACTCCAGGCCAAGGTCTCTCCACAGGGCCCACTTGGACGCTACCTGGTGGATCAACTGGTGGCGTGGAACAGCCGCTGGGTCGATGCCCCGATCGAGTACCGCTCACTCGGTGATTCGCCCGCGGTCGGCGTTATCATGTACCCCGACTGTGGCCCGTGGGAGCTGCGCCCCGCGCCCGAGTTCGACGACGATATGTCGTACCGGCACACCGGGCGGAACTGGCCCGTCCGCGTCTACCAGTCCGTGGATGCGCGCTTCATTCTTGAGGATTTCTTCGCCAAACTGGCCGCGTTTGCACAGAGTAGCGCCGGGAGTCGGCGGGATGAACAGAGGACGCATGCGGACTAGTGAGGACACGGAGAAGGTTAGAGAAGTAGCCGCCCTGGTGATGGCGGCCGCTAGGCGAATACACCGCGCGACCACAGCATGTCAATGATCGCCAGGGTTTGAGCGAGGAGAGGTGACCGATGCGTGTAACCGTCGCGGAGACGAAACGGTTTTTTATGGGGGATGATCGCCCATTCTTCTACCTGGCTGATACGGTGTGGATGACCTTTACGCACGCGACGATGGAGGACTGGCGCGCGTACCTGGCGTACCGACGTCGTCAAAACTTCAACGCCGTCCAGATCAGCATCCTGCCGATCCTTCACGACATGAGCGCGTCAGCGCTAAATATCGCGCCATTCGAGCGCGATGGTCAGGGCCGTTGGGACTTCTACCGGCCGTCGGCGGCGTATTTCGATCGGGCGTCCACCATGCTGCGGGAAGCGTGCGGCGCGGGATTCGTGCCCATGCTGACCGTCCTCTGGTGCAACTACGTGCCCGGCACATGGGCGTCCAGGAAGACGCCGGAGATGGTCATGCCGCTCGACGCGATTCCCGGCTACATCGAGCGCGTGGTCGACGCTTTCGCCCCCTTTGAGCCCATCTACGCCATCAGCGGCGACACGGACTTCGAGACGCCGGACACAATCGCCCATTATGCCGCAGCGCTGCGGGCGCTCAAAGGACTGTGTCCGCGCGCCCTCACGACGCTACACCTCGCGCCCCCCACGGATTGGCCGGATGAGTTTGTGCGTTCGCCCGACCTGGACTTCTACATGTACCAATCCGGCCACCACGTTGAGGAGCAGGATCGCGCCTACACCCTGGCGCAGCGCTTCGCCACGAAACCCGTGCGGCGGCCAGTCGTGAATGGTGAGCCCTGCTACGAGGGGCACGGCCACGGCTATCGCTACGGACGCTTCACGGCGTTCGACGTGCGCAAGGCCATCTGGCAGAGCTTGCTCTCCGGAGCGGGCGCAGGCGTGACGTATGGCGCACACGGTATGTGGTCATGGCACGAACCCGGCCTGGCTTTCACGAGCGAAGCATTCTCGATGCGTCCGTTCGCTTGGCGCGATGCACTGCGTCTGGAGGGCGCGTGGGATGCCTCGTTCGCTCGCGCGCTCGTCGAGCGCTATAACCTCTATGGGCTGGAAGCTCAGCTAGATGCGCACAGCGTCTCGCCTGGGATCCGCGTGGCTACCTCGGTCGATCGCGGTCACATGGCCATCTATGTGCCCTATCCCACCGAGGTAACTCTCACGCTCGACGTACCCTCCTATGAGTGGACCGCCGTGGATTTGACGGCAAGGCGATGGCTGAACGCACAGGTGACACAAAGAGATGGTCAGACGACCATCCCCATGTCTGCGACAAACGCCGACCTCCTGGTGATCGGCGTGTTCAGATAACGTGAAGACACGAGCTATTGTGTATGTCCATGCGCGCTTCCGCATAGACATGCCGTTCAAACAGACTTCTATCGCGGCACGGCGCCCGCGTACGGCAACGAGCATTCGTCGGCCACCGGTTCGCCTCGAGCGAGCGACTCCGACGCAGCCGCAGGGCCTTGGTGCGTATGGTGAAAAACGTCGGGCAAGCCAGATAGAGGTTGCATTCGCATGGACCCTGCTCTGGCAAGGGGTAGACGCGTCCCATCTATCGTTTATCCTTCACCACCCGGCCGTCCTTCATGACGATGACGATATTGGAGGTGTCGGCGAGGGCGTGGATGTCGGCGAGCGGGTCGACGCGGCTGACGACGATGTCGGCCAACTTGCCCGTTTCGAGCGTGCCGACGCGGGCGGCCCAGCCGAGACACTCAGCGGCGACGCGCGTCGCGGCGACGATGGATTCCATCGGGGTCAACCCGGCCTCGCACATCAGGCCCAGTTCGCGTAGATTCGTCCCGTGCGGAACCACGGCGGCGTCCGTACCCATGGCGATCTTGACGCCGGCCTCGTGCGCGCGGGTGATGCTTTGCCGGTGCGCCTCGATCGATTCTCGCGCCTTACGGATGCCGTACTCCGGCATGGCGCCCTGCTCCCGCGCGCCTTCTAGCACCCCGACCGGCGCCACCAGCGTCGGCACGAGGTAGGTCCCCCGCTCCAGCATCAGCGCGATGGCCTCGTCGTCTAGGTAGATACCGTGCTCGATCGAATGGATACCCGCCCGCACGGCGTTCTTGACGCCTTCGGCCCCCTGGGCATGGGCCATCACCTTGACGCCACGCCGGTACGCGGCCTCCTGCACGATGATGCCGAGTTCCTCGGGCGAGAACTGCGTGAACTCAGGGTGATCGGTGGGACTGAGCACGCCGCCGGTCGCGTGAACCTTGATGACCTCGGCTCCCGCACGCAACATCTCCCGGACCTTCTTGCGTACGTCCTCAGGGCCATCGCAGCGGCCGTCGGGGTTGCCGGGGTATGGCTGGAACAGGTGGAACTCATTGCCCGACGGCATCCAGCCGTCGCCGTGTCCGCCCGTGATGGTCAACGCGCTGATGGAGATCTGCATGCGCGGTCCCGGTACGATGCCCCGCTCGACCGCCGCTTTCACGCCCGCGTCGGCGCCGCCAGCGTCGCGCACGGTCGTCACGCCCGCGTCGAGCGTGCGGCGCATGTGGTCGATAGCCTTGTAGAAGTTGAGCGAGAACGGAGTCGCCAGCATCGCGGGGATGTCGAAGCCCTCTATCATCAGGTGGACATGCGCGTCGATGAAGCCGGGCAGGACATAGCCGCCGCCCGCGTCGATGCGCGTGATCGCGCTGTCCGACGACATCAGGCTCGCCGTGGGACCTATCGCGCGGATATGATTACCCTCGACTAAGATGGCGGCATCGCGGACTGGCTCGCCGCCATTGCCATCAATCAACGTGCCATTGTGTACGACGTAGGCCATGAAACGCTCCTTACTCTGCTCTTCTAACTATCGACCATCGACCATCGACTATCGACTGCTGATGCTCTTAGCGGCGACGCCGCTGGCGACGGTGATGATTTCTTCGAGACGACGAATTTCCTGCGCGACGCGATCAACGCCATCTTCGTCGGCGCGCGCGGCGGCGTCCTCCTCGCGCTGACGCTGGCGCAGCAGCGCGAGTTGCGCGCGGGTCTCCTCGATGAGCTTGGTCAACTGGAGCGAGTCGAGTTCGCGCCGCGCTTTGTCGCCTACCAGTTCAAGATAATGCTGCTGGCGCGCCACCTCCTGTAGACGCGTGTCGACGTCCAGCATCATGCCCAGGGTGCGGTCGACGCCGCTATCTTCGTGGATCGTGATGTCGACGAGGCGGTTGATCTGGTCCTCGTACTGCCGCTGCGTCGCGGTTAGTGTTTCACGCTTGGCGTTGACTTCGGCCAATAGCAGCTTGAGTCGCACGATGTTGAGGTCGAGTTTGTGCATGGCCTCTTATTCCTCCCGCCCTTCGTCGCTCCCCACCGAGAAGAAACGCTCCAGGTCATGGTTGGAGTAGGCGCGGAACGCGATGAGGGTAGTCGTGCGGACGATCGTGTCGATGGGCGCCAGTTTCTGTGTCACGACCTCGGCCAGGTGGTCGTGCTCGCGCACGCGCACCATCGCCACGATGTCCCAATCGCCGGCGACCGAGTAGACTTCCGAGACCTCCGGGACAGCCAGGAGCGCTTGCGTTGTGTCAGGGATGTGGCGACGGTCGACGGCGCATAACAATATCGCGGTGATCATACGGTTCCTTCCTCTTTGAGTGCTGAGTGGTTCGTACTCTGGAAGCGAAAACGCTTTCGCATCCAGGTTGTTTTCGTTGTTACGCGCGCCCACGCGCGGCGCGACGGGCGCGGGCGGCCTGCTGGTGACGTCGCTCGTCGTCTGTCTCCACGATGAGCGGGGGGACGCTGGTGGGATGCTCATGCTCGTCGAGAGCCACGTAGACGAGGTAGGCCGAGGCGACGTGCTTGGTCTCGCCGCGCCGTATATCCTCGGCCTCCACGCGCACGCCAACCTCCATTGATGTGCGGCCCACGTCGTTGACCGAGGCCCGCAGGGTGAGGATCTCGCCGACGTGTACGGGGGTGACAAAGTTCATGGCGTCGATGCGCGCGGTCACGACGGAAGCGGACGTGGCGCGACAGTGACGCATCGCGGCCACCCCGCCCGCCTCGTCGACAAGCTTTGTAATCGTGCCGCCATGGACGTTGCCACCGGGATTGGCGTCGTCCGGCATCATTATCTGGCTCAAGGTCGTGCGCGACTCCGCGACGGTTCTTCCCTGCATAATTCCTCACTTTCCGCTGCTAACGCGTATGCTATCACGTATGAGCAGCCTCTTCGCACGGCGGCCGCCCTTCGCGCCGAGAATCGCTCATCCAAGGCTACTGTGTGACTTCTATGCCGCGGGGGCCGAAAGCCGTATGGCGCGGGTCGGACACGGCGCTATTCAACTCGGCATGGCGCGTGCCCCACGTATGTATGTAAAGGAGCAATGGTCTGCGCTACAAGCTGCTGGTACTCGACATGGATGGAACGCTGCTGACGTCGCGGGGAACGATCTCGCCGGTGACACTGGCTGCGCTGGACCGCGCGCGGGCGCACGGCCTGTCGTTGACGCTGGCGACGGGCCGCCGCCTCGTTACGGTTCAGCCACAGGTCGAAGAACTCGGTCTCACGTTGCCCCTGATCCTACAGAGCGGCGCTCAAATCGTCGACCCCGGCAGCGGTGAGGCGCTCTATTCCAATCCCCTCCCACGGGAGCAGGTAGCGGCGGTCGTGCGCGCCGCGGTCGAGGAAGGCGTGCAGCCGATCCTGTACGAAGATCGCGCCATCGCGCAGCATCTCTTGACCGGGCCGGTCGCGCACGACCCGCCGGCGATGGGTCCCTACCTCGCGGCGCGCCCCGAACTGGTACGCCGCCTCTCCTATGACGCATTGGCCGCCGTCGACGGCGCGTTGCAGGTGGCCGTGATCGACAACCTGCCGGTAGCGCGTCGCGTCGCCGCGCGCCTACAAGTAGCGCATTGCCGCGTGCTTGTGTCGTATAGCGCCGGGCTGGACGCCTACTTCCTGGAAGTGTTCCATGAGACGTGCTCAAAGGGCGAGGCGCTGCGCCACCTCACGGCGATGCTCGATATCCCGCTCGACGCGGTCGTCGCCGTTGGCGACAACTACAACGACGACGAGATGCTGCGCGCCGCAGGGCTCGGCGTCGCCATGTCCAACGCGGAGCCGGAGATCCTCGCCATCGCCGACAAAATCGTGCCATCCAACGACGACGATGGCATCGCGGCGCTCATCAACGAGTTATTAGGGGAGCATTTGAGCGGCGATTAACCCACATGCACGGCATCGCGCGGCCCAAAGGCCATCAGGTAGATGTATCTTGATCGAACGGGCAGGCGGCAGGTGACGCGTCGTCCGATGGTCTATCTACTAGTGCGGAGATAGAGCTAGTGGCCTCCTGATTGAGCGCGGTCTGGGCAAGCCGTTGCACCAAGGGTACGACATCCTGGGGGCCGCGCGTAGCGCCGGCGAGACTGTCAAAGGTCTCGAAGCTGGTCAGTGTATGGAGGAGGTTGATCGCTTCGTCGATGGTCTCGGGAGCCGGCCGGCCGTAGCGTTCACTGATGCGCTGGACGATGACTCCGAGACCTGTCCGTCGTCGCTCTCCGCGCGCATGGAGCGCTTGCTCAAGGTCGGGGTCGAGCATGGCCAGCCCTCGCAGCCGGCGCAGGATGAGCCGGTCGGAGCCGTAGAAGCGACCGAAGGCCGCGATGTAGGCGGCCAGCGCATCGAGCGGGTCCGGTCGCCGGAACACATTGGGCATGTCCTCCATCCCCCCGTGCGCGGCTAGGTCGTCGAAGATGGCTTCGAGGAGCCCGACGCGGGAGCCAAACTGGTAGTAGACGGTCATGCGGGCGACATCGGCCCGGCGAGCGACGGCCTCGATGCTGAAGCCGGACAAACCATCAGCGGCCGTGAGCAGTTCGCGGGCCGCGGCAAGGATACGGGCGCGTGTTTGCTCGGTCGCCGCCTGACGTCGGCCGAGTTGATACGGGCGCGGACACATGGGTGATAGATGCCCTCCAAGAATTCATTATACAGCTTGCTCAAACGCTCCTTGACATCGCCACATTTTAATTATACAGTATGATTAAATGGTTGCTAGCCATGATTACGTGAGCGATTCCGTGGCGCCATCAAATGTGATGAATGGATGGTAGATGGAGGTATATAAATGGGACAACTAGATGGGAAAGTCATTGTAGTCATCGGCGCCGCCGCCGCCGCCACTTGCGCTAGAGCAGGCGCCAGCGTTGTGCTCGCCGCGCGTGACGAGCAGGCCCTGGTCGCGCTCTCCAAGGGCATTTGCGCTGATGGCGGACAGGCGCTTGCCGTGCCAACCGACGTCGGCGACCCCGACTCTGTCGCCCGTCTCGTCGCGCGGACTCTTGACGCTTACGGGCGTCTGGACGCCGCCTTCAATAATGCCGGCGACGGCCATATGCCGGCTCCGCTGGCTGATATCACGGTAGACGACTTTGACCGCGCCGTGCGCGTCAATCTGCGGGGTATTTTCCTCTGCCTGAAATATGAAATCCCCGCCATGCTGGCCGCCGGCGGTGGGGCCATCGTCAACATGTCGTCCACCGCCGGACTCTCGGGCGTGCGGGGTATGGCGGGATACGTCACCGCGAAGCATGGTATCATCGGCTTGACCAAGGCGGCGGCGTTGGACTACGCCTCGCGTAACATCCGGGTCAACGCTGTCGCGCCCGGTCCTATCCTCACCGAGCGCATCAAAGGGCTGAGCGACGCTGCCCGCGATCCCATTGTCCACGCGGTACCGTTGGGGCGTATCGGAGAGCCCGACGAGGTGGCGTCCCTCGTCGCCTGGTTGTGCTCCGACCAGTCCGCTTTCATCACAGGCGCCACCATACCTATCGATGGCGGGAGATTGTCCGGGAGCGCCTAAGCATAAGCATGCGAAAACGTCTTCGCATCGCGGCCGCTTCATGTGGCAGGGGCGCCCGCGTCGCCGGCCACTAACCGACGACACAGGCGCCCCTGCCATCTCTTATGAGTCGTGCCGCTGGTAGTTGGGCGCCTCTTTGGTCACGGAGACGGAGTGGGGGTGGCTCTCGAAGAGACCGGCGTTGGTAATGCGTACCATCGGCTTGGTGCGCAGGTCGGCCAGGTCACGCGCGCCCGTGTAGCCCATGCCCGCGCGTAGACCGCCGACGATTTGGTAGATGACCGCCCCGACGGGTCCCTTGTAGGAGATACGGCCCTCAATCCCCTCGGGGACGAGTTTGGAGACCTCGGTGACGCGTTCCTGGCGGTAGCGGTCGGTGCTGGTGCGCGTGCGCATCGCGCCGATCGAGCCCATGCCGCGATACTCCTTGAAGCGCTCACCGTTGTAGAGGATGACCTCGCCGGGGCTCTCGTCGGTCCCGGCCAGCATCGAGCCCAGCATGACCGCGCTCGCTCCGGCTGCCAGCGCTTTGACCACATCACCTGAGTATTTGACGCCACCGTCGGCAATAATGGGGATGTCATACTCGGCGGCGACGCGGGCGCACTCGTCGATGGCCGTGATCTGTGGCATGCCCACGCCCGTGACTACGCGGGTGGTGCAGATACTGCCCGCGCCGACGCCTACCTTGACGGCGTCGACGCCAGCCGCGATCAGGTCACGCGTACCCTCAGCCGTGACGACGTTGCCGGCGATCAGGTCGGTGTCGGGGAAGCGCTCCTTGAGCATCGCGGCGGTGCGTACGACATCGCGGGCGTGCCCGTGCGCGGTGTCGAGGACGAGCACGTCGACGCCCGCGTCGACCAGCGCGGCGGCGCGCTCCGCCGCGTCCACCGTGCCCAACCCCGCGCCGACGAGCAAACGGCCGCCGGCGTCCTTGGCCGCGTTGGGGTAGGCGCGGCGCTTGGAGATATCCTTGACCGTGATGAGGCCGGTGAGACGGCCGTCTCCGTCGACGATGGGCAGTTTCTCGATTTTGTGGCGATGCAGCAACCGCTCCGCTTCGGCCAGCGTCGTGCCGAGGGGCGCGGTGATGAGATTGTCTTTGGTCATCACCGCGCCACACGGGCGGTCGGTGTCTCCTTCGAAGAGCAGGTCGCGGTTGGTGAGGATGCCGACGAGGCAGCCGCGCTCGTCGGTGATGGGGACGCCTGAGATGCGGTAGTGGCTCATCAATTCTTTGGCGTCGCCGATCGGCCGGTCGGGCGTCAGGGTGATGGGGCGTGTGATCATGCCGCTCTCGCTGCGTTTGACGATGTCGACCTCAGCCGCCTGCTCGTCGATCTTGAGGTTGCGGTGCACCACGCCAAGGCCGCCCTGGCGCGCCACGGCGATGGCCATGTTGCCCTCGGTCACGGTGTCCATGGCCGCGCTCAACAGCGGCACGTTGAGCGTGATGCGACGCGTCAAGCGGGTCTTGATGTCGACCTCCTGTGGATGCACGTCGGACGCACAGGGGACCAACAGAACATCGTCGAAAGTAAGGGCATCGTTGTCGTGGTGTAAGTTCATAAGGAAAGTCCTTTTGGGATAGATAGTCGTATGGCCTAAGAATGGCGTTGTCCTACACGCGGCAGGTATTGTTTTCTATTGTCGCAAAGCATCACGCCGCCTGCAAGCACTATCCACTTGACCAAACATGGCGTGGCCGTATATTCTTAGTGTAATTGAAACACTAACAAAGCTGGTGCAAGATTTATGTCCCGACAGCACGACGCGCGACAAGACGACGCCTCGGCGCATCCGCATCCGTCGGTCACGGTCGATGTCGTGGTCTTCGGTATGTTCGGGTCGCTCGACTCTTTTGACGGAGTAGATGATAATCACGCGGACAACGGCCATACACATGCGGAGGAAGGCGCGTGGTCGGGGCGCCACGCCTCTGAGCCCGACGCTTTCGGCAAGGTCGGCGAAGCCCCGGTAGGCGATCAACCTGAGGTGCGTGTGCTGCTGGTGCGCCGCCGCTATTGTCCGTACGAAGGGTGTTGGGCCATACCCGGCGGTTTCGTACGCATGGACGAGAGCCTCGACGACGCCGCGCGGCGAGAGTTGGAGGAGGAGACAGGGCTGCGCGACGTCTATCTCGAACAACTCTATACCTTTGGCGCCCCCGACCGCGATCCGCGCACGCGCGTCATTAGCGTGGCTTACTACGCGCTACTGCCGGGCGATGGCGAGGAGCCGCGCGTAAGCGACGACGCCGGTGAAGCACGGTGGTTCGCGGTCACCCACTTGCCGCCGAACCTGGCGTTCGACCACGCTACGATTCTTGATACGGCATTGCGCCGGTTACGCGCTAAAGCTGACTACGCTGGAATCGCGCGAGAATTCCTGCCGCCGCGCTTCACGTTGCGCCGGTTGCGCCGCATCTACGAGACCGTCCTGGGGCGGCGCCTCGACCGCGCCAACTTCACGCGCCGCATCTTAGCGGAAGATGACATCGAGGAGACGGGTGAGATCGACCGTAGCGGCGCGCACCGCCCAGCCAAGCTCTACCGCTATCGCCGCGACCGTATTCGTGGGACGCGTGATAGAGAGTGAGCGCGCATGTTTCACGTGGCACATCTTCTGAGCAGGCAGTAATTAGCAGGTAGTTGCCAGTAGCAACTACCTGCTACCTGCTAATTACTGCCTACTTGGGGAATTCGTTCTCGGTGTCGATGCTGTTCCCATCGAAGCCCGGTACGGGCGTGTTCCCGCTGGCGCTGGCGAGGCTCGGGTCGATGAGGAGCGAGTCGCCGTAACCGGCGGGCCCGTAGTCAGCTTCGGCGTTCTCGGTGTTATCTGTCGCCGCGATGAATTCGCCTTCCGCCCGTCCTGGCGACGCATGAACTTCGTGTAGGACCTCGCTCGTAGTGCTGAAGCGCTTGCTGTCGGGCAGGTGTAAATAGATGATGTCGGGTAGCTCTGGCGCTTGCGCCCGCATGTCGTGGCGCGTCAACCCATGTTCGCCGTAGTCGAGTTGGTCTAGTATAGCGTGGGCATGCTCTAGCGATGTCTGTTGTGCCATTGGCTTCTCGATTCCTTTTACAAAATTATCAGGGTAGTGTTGTTGGTGTCGTCCTCGCTCGACAGGGGAAGCAAGAAAGGGACCAGCTGGCGCGTGTTGAACGGATTGCCCAAACCTATCAACTAAACGCGGCAAAATGTCGTGGCTAGCCCGTTTATGGTACTAGATAGGGATTGACAGCAGCATGAAATCCCCCTACTCTGTCGTAGAAAGACGAACGTTGCATGGGGCTGAATCGGTCGCGGGCATTCTCGCGCGATTGGCCTACGGGCGACAGTCGCGCCTGCGACGCCATCACTGTGAAGGGAATCGTGCCACCATGACTAACTCCTCTCCATCAAAGATCCTGATCGTCGAGGACGAGCCGGATATTCTGGCCTTGCTCACCGACCACCTGGGCGAGGAGGGGTATGCGACACTGACGGCCAGTACGGGTACCGACGCCATCGTGCAGGCCAAGCGGGAGCAACCGGATCTGATTTTGCTCGACGTTATGATGCCAGGGATGAGCGGCTTCGACGTCTGCAATATTCTGCGCGATATGCCTGAAACGCGTACGACGCCAATCATTTTTCTGACGGCGGTCGCTGAAATGTCGCGCAAGATCATGGGACTGCGCTTGGGCGCGACCGACTACGTTACCAAGCCGTTCGATCTGCGCGAGTTGACCGTGCGGGTCGAGGTAGCCTTGCGTGATCGCGGCCAGGTGGTGGGCGCGCGTGAACGTGAGGCCCAAGGGAGTGTGTAGTTTAGTGACGAGTGGTGAGTGGCGAGTGGTGAGTGATTAGTTTGATGGGCAGGTCTTGAGCCTACCCCAGGCGCTTCGTCCTACTCGTCACTCACCACTCGTCACTCGTCACTCGTCACTCGCCACTCACCACTCGCCACTCGCCACTCGCCACTCACCACTCGCCACTCGTCACTCACCACTCGCCACTCGCCACTCGTTACTCACCACTCGCCACTCGCCACTCGTTACTCACCACTCGTACCTAGCCGACCGCCGCGCACGCATCCTCGGCCTCGATCTCGACCCAACAGCGGGTCGTGGCGGCGACTTCGGCGGACAGGGCCGTGGCGGTCGCGGCGCGCGCCGTGACCAATCCGATCTCCTCCGCCTCTCCGCGCGCTTTCGCCAGTACCAGCCGTAAAGACCCGCGGATCATCTCCAAATACTCCGTGCGACGGTCGTGGGGACCGTGCACGACGAGCGTGGCCCGGCTATCATTCGCGAGAGTCACTTCTGGAAGCGCCGTGGCGCCGAGTACCATCGCGACCGCGGCCACTCGGTCGCTCGTGCACTGGACCGTGAGACGTGTCGGTATCCAGCCGTCGATACGCGCCTCTCCCTCGTCGAAAGACGCCAACACGGTACACCCCGTGGCTCCTGGACGTGTGTCGAACGCGTGGTAGACGCTGGCGACAGCGCCCTGCCCGTGTGCCGTCGTGACCAGGCGGCGTGGCCCCACTCCGTCGGTCGGCCCAGTTCCCCAGGTGTGGACCTCGTACGCGGGACCGAGCAGGCGCGCCGCCACGTCGAGCCAGTGGATATCCGCCGCCAGGGCCAGACCGCCAGAGCACGCAGGATTCCACAGCCAGTGATCCGGAGCGAAGCCGGCGGCTTCGTCGGCGTAGTTCTCCACGGCTACTCGTCGTGGGTTCCCGAGTACGCCGCTATGCGCGAGGTTGGCAAGGGCTTTGTGCAGACCGTTGTGCCGCAGGACAAGGTTGATGCCTAGAGCGACGCCGTGCGTCGCCGCCGCGGCGGCCGCACTATCGAACTCGGCCAACGAGACACCCAGCGGCTTGTCACATAGGATGTGTTTGCCCGCGAGAGCAGCGGTCAGGACGAGACCAAGGTGTCGATCAGGCGGCGCGCACAGCGCGACAACCTCCACCTCCGGCGACGCGATGAGGCGCATCGCGTCGTCGTACGCCAGCGCGTCGGGCGCGAGTCGTTGTGCGTCCGCCAGCGCTCGCGGCTCGACGTCCGCGAGGGCGACGACCCGCACCTCGGGCATGCCGAGGTATGCCTCGAGACAGAAGCGGCCGAAGGCGCCCAAGCCGATAACGCCCAGGTTGATCGCGCCGGCGCCGGCGCCAGACACGCGCGTGAGATCAAAGATGTTTTCCATGAAGGTAGCAATCCTTTTCCGTGACGGCCATAGCGGCCGGGACGGAGTAGCCACGGTACTGAAACTGGAACCGACGAAGGGGTGACTGGCGATGGGGCCGTTGCACGGCTAGAAGCGCCCGTGAGACGCGCTAACGGTGACCAGAGACTGCACTTGGCGAGGCGGCCGGCTAACCGTTCCTTGTACGAAGCCGGGAACTCACGAACGCGGTGCAGGAAACGCGACAGGATTGCCGGAAAGCGTTGGCGCGTGCGCCGCCGGTCAACGTGACAGGGAAAAGAGGCGCATGCTGTTTCCCACCACGGACCGTTCGGACACCGCGTCGGAGAGACTACCGACCCTATAGTAGCGGTAGGCGCGATTTAATGCAATACCCCATCTATCCCGCCACCCCGCCTTGCTCCGCGGAGCGGCTACTTGACGGCAAACTGGATGTCACCCTATTATACTGGAGCGATATATCGCTCCAGTATAATAGGGTGTTGGGACACAATGGGGAGTAGTATGGCAAGCGAGCACGTCATTCTCGGAGTCATCGGCCGGCGTCCCTGTTCGGGGTATGACATCAAAGCTGAGTTAGAGCAAGGATGCGCCGCCTTGCTGTCGAGCTTAAACTTCGGTAGCATCTATCCCAGCCTCAAGAAACTACAGGACGAGGGGTTGGTCCGTATGGCGCAGGAGGGCGCGGCCAGCCGGCCGCGTAAAGTGCACGAGCTAACGGCGCAGGGCCGCGAGGCGCTTGCCGCGTGGCTAGAGACGCCGATGGACTACCCCATACCCATGCGCGACGAACTCCTCCTGAAGATGCTGTTCTGGGGGGCGTCGCTGCCCCATAATCGCGCGGTCCTCATTGGGCACCTGCAGCGCCGCCGTGAGCACACGGTCGAACTGCTCGCCTACCTCGCTGAGTGGTCAGCCACTGAGGTACCTGGGGTATCGACGGTCGACGAATACGGCCTGCTTGTGTTGGAGTACCTACGCGGCCATCTGGAAGCCGAGTTTGCCTGGATCCATCGCGCGATCGCACAGCTTGAAGGGACGCCGCGCCCACGGACAGGGGGCCAGCACGCCCGCACGTCACAACAGGAGGAATAACACGCTCGACCAGCGCCGGTCGTCAACACGCGGGTAGCGCCATTAGTAGCGCCGTGCGTAGAGACAGTAGTTGCGCGGTGAGAAGCCCTTCATATCCGGGAATGCAAGCCATGCCCTTGTTCGCCTATGGGGGTGGAGGATGCGCAAACGCTTTCGCATTGCGAGTGTCACTTGTTACTCTTTGTCGAAAATGGATCAAGCGCGTCGCGCAGGCCGTCGCCGAGCAGGTTGACGCTGAGCACGGTGATCAAGATAGCCAGGCCGGGGTAGATGGTCATCCACGGCGCGTCGGCCTGGTAGGCCTGTCCATCGGCGAGCATGCTGCCCCAGCTTGACGTCGGCGGCTGCACGCCGAAGCCGAAAAAGCTCAACACCGACTCGAGGATGATCACCTGACCCACGAGCAAGGTGGCGTTGACGACAATTGGCGCGATTGCGTTGGGCAGCAGGTGGCGTAGGATGATGCGGTGCGCCGGCGCGCCGATGGCGTGGGCGGCCTGCGTGAATTCACGCTCTTTGAGCGAGAGGAACTCGCCGCGCACCAAGCGTGCGATAAACACCCAGTTGACGGAGACGAGGACGAGCACGATCAGGAGCAGGTTCTGCACGCCTTGCGCGTTGGCAATGAACGCCGAAAGCACGAACAGCAGCAGGTACAGCGGGAACGAGAGCACCATGTCGGTGACGCGCATGACGATGTTATCGACCCAGCCGCCGAAGTAGCCAGCGATCGAGCCCAGCGTCGTTCCGACGATGATCGACGTGAGCATGGCGGAGAATCCAATGAGCAGAGAGACGCGGCCCCCATAGAGGATGCGCGTGAGCACGTCGCGGCCGTTGGCGTCCGTGCCCAGCCAGTGCGCGCCGTTGGGCGCGACGCTAAAGGCGCTGAAGTCGCCACGGTCGGGGCTATACGGCGAGAGCAGCGGGGCGGCGACCGCCGCGATGATCAGGATAATGAGAACAATCCCTCCGATGAGGGCCAGTTTGTGCGCGCGGAAGCGCCGCCAGATGAGCGCGCCCAAACTCAATGAGCGCTCGTCGACCCGCGCGCCCTCGCCGGCAGCCGTCGTGCCGCCCAGGCCATCCGGCGTGTCGGGATTCGGTGTCGTTAACAGCTCACTGTTGGTCGTCATGAGTTCTCCCTCACGAGTAGCGGATACGCGGGTCGAGGAACCCGTAGATGACGTCGGCCACGAGGTTGCAGGCGACGACAGTGAGGGCCGAGAGCACCATCATAGCCATCAGCACCGGGTAATCGCGCGAGGAGAGCGAATCGTAAAAGAGACGTCCCAATCCCGGCCACGAGAAAATTGTTTCGGTGATAACGGCGCCGCCGAAGATGGAGCCGAAGTCTAGCGCCACCACGGTGACCAGCGGGATCAGCGCGTTGCGTACGGCGTGCTTTACGATGACGCGTAGGCGCGCCAGGCCCTTCGCCCGCGCTGTGCGCAGGTAGTCCTGGTGCAGCACCTCGAGCATGCTTGATCTTAAGTAACGGCTCCAGGATGCGATGAAGGCGAATGAGAGCACGATAATCGGCAGGATCAGGTGGTGCAGGCCGTCGAGCACGGAGGGCGGCGCCCCGTCCGTCCCCATGCCACCAGTCGGGAACAGCTTGAACTGGATGGCGAACACGAGGACGAGGATCTCGGCGAACCAAAAGACGGGCATGCAGATGCCGAGATAGGAGACGACGGTGAATACGTAGTCGAGGATCGAATACTGGCGCACTGAAGCGATGATGCCGAGCGGGACGGCCACGATCAGCGCCAGCAGAAAAGCGCCCCCGAGCAACTCGAGTGTGGCGGGGAGGCGCTCAGTGATGACGGTGATGACCGGCCGGCCGTCTTTATAGGTGTTGCCGAAGTTGAAGTGCAGCATTCCCCACAGCCATTTGACGTACTGAATCGGCGCGGGCTGATCGAGCCCAAGGGTCACAACCATATTATGGCGGGCCTCGGGGGTCATGCGGGGATTGAAGGCGACCTGTTCGGGACCGCCGGGGATCAGGTGCAGCAACCCGAACAGGCCGATGCTGATGACGAACAGCAGTGGGACCGCCTGCAAGAGGCGCCGGACGATGTATGTTGCCATAGTGTCCCTTCGGAGAGTCGATGGTCGATGGTCGATGGTCGATAGTCGATAGTCGATGGTCGACCATCGACCATCGACCATCGACCATCGACTCAGCTCTTGTACCAGTCGGCCGTGTTCCAGGTCTCATTGCTGAATGGGCCGGGGGCATAGTTGTGCAGCTTGAGGCTGTACTCGGCCAGGTTTGGCGGATCGTAGAGCCACAGGGACGGCATGTCGCGGTTCATCACCGCCTGCATCTTGGCGAAGATGGCCTTGCGCTGCTGCACGTCGGCCGTCTGCTCCTGCTGATGAATGAGGCTGTCGTAGGTCGAGCTTACGTAGAAACCGTAGTTGGAGCCATGCGGCGCGACCTGTGAGCTCGAGAAGTATTGCGCGACGACCAAGCCGGGGTCGTAGGCGAAGTTGTTCTCAAATTCACCAATGTCGAAATCACCCTTGGGCAAGGTTTGCCCGAAGTAGGTGTCGGCTGGGTAGTTGACGAGCGTCAGCTTGATGCCCAGGTCGGCGTAGTTCTGCTGCGCGATCAGTTGGTCCTGCCGGCGCCACGGGTTATTGGCCGTGGTGGTCCAGCGTAGCGCCAGCGGCTTGCTATTCTTCATACGCACGCCGCCCTGCAGTTTCCAGCCTGCCGCGTCGAGCAGTTGGGCCGCTTTCTTGGGGTCGAAGGCGTAGGGCTTGACGCTCGGCGTGTAGGTGAACAGCGACGGCGCCTCATCGGAGGCCATCAGCACGGCATCACCGTGCCACACGTCCGAGACCATGGCCTGCCGATTGAGTCCGTACTCGAGGGCCTGGCGCACGCGCACGTCCTGCAAAATGGGATTGTGCAGGTTGAGCAGACCCTGCTCGATATTCGGCGCGGTCCCGGCCACGAGCTTGTAGCCGCTGATGTGTTGCAGCGTGTTGATCGCGGAAATGCTCAGGAACCAGGCGCAGTCGACCTCATGGGCCTGTAGCGCGTTGGTCAGGGCGACCTGGTCGGGGATGATGCGGAAGATCAATTTGTCAAGATACGGCTTGCCCGACTGGTAGTAGTGGGGGTTGCGCACCTCGGTGATGTTGTCGCCAGCCTTACGCGACTGGATGATGAATGGACCACTACTGACCGTGGGTTTGAACGTGAATGGGCTCGTATTGAGCCCTTTGGCGCTGAATTCCTTAAATATGTGCGCCGGCATCGGGTAGACATCGTCCGTCCAGGCGCCGATGAATGGCGCGTAGGGCCCTTTGAGGTGGAACGTGATGCTGAGCTTGTCGCTGGAAACGCTGGCGCTCTGGATCTGGTCGAAGCCGATGGTGCCGGCGACGATGAGGTCCTTGTTCATCCAGGTGCGCCACGAATAGTCGACATCGCGCGCGTCGAGTGGTTTGCCGTCCGACCACACGAGGCCGGGGCGCAGGTGGAAGGTGTAGGTCTTGCCGCCGTTGGAGATGCCGCCGTTGCCGACCGTTGGGATTTCGCTGGCCAGACCCGCGTGTAGCACGCCTTTGTCGTCGGTATAAAAAAGTGGCGAGAAGATAGTCTTCTGCACCATGCGTCCAAAGGTTTCCGTGCTGGTGTTGGGGATCAGCTTATCCGGCTCTTCGTAGAGTCCGTCGATCACTGTGCCGCCCCGGGTAGGCCCGCTGGTCCGCTGGTCCGCCTGGGCGCCTTTGTGCGGCCCCAATGGGAGCAGCCCACCGGCGGCGAGCGCGCCGGCAAGGGCTGCTGACGTGAGTAAGCGCGTTTTTTTCATCAGGGTATACGCTCCAGGTATGTAGCGCTACTGACGGTAGCGCCGGTGTCTCAATAAGGATGTGTCCATGACCGAATCTCCCCACAAAGGGACGATGTAAGATCGCGAGACAATACCATGCACTGCGTGAGTCCACTCGGTGAGAGTAATCTATGCCGTAGCCCTGCCGCGTTTCCTCCTTCCTACTGGCTTACTGGATGTGATCCAAAGTGTAGAACGGTTCGATGATCCCTGTCAAGTTATCCTACCTCACGGGGCGCGCCCCACGATTGTGAGACGCGGCCATCCGTGCGCTCACGGCGCTAGACGCGCGCCGCACGGGCGCCCGCACGGACCGCGCGTCCGTGCACAACGCTCAGCCCCCCGACCATTTCTCGTGCAACGCCGTGCGTCCGCGCCGCGCCCCCCGGCGCCCCGCCTGCGGAGGACGCGCGTCGTCCTACCAGGACCATTGTCGCATGGATGGTGGGGATGTCAAGGAACACGCCCGCCGCCTACCCCACGCGTCCTCGTCCACACCGGCGGCGCGGCGACACGGACAGGACCTTGGGGCGGGCCAGCCGCCGCGCCTGGCCCCCGCACAATCGTGGGGCGCGCCCTACCTCACGTAGACTCGTCGGAGTGGAACGATGGCCTGGACGCATCCTGGGAAAAGGGTTGGAATCTGTTGTCGCAACCTATCCATACAGGTACGCTAGAGGAAAGTTAGGACGCGCTGCGAGGAGGAAACGATAAACTATGGACAACCCGGAACGGCCGGAGCATCTCGGGCCAATGGCGCGCTCGCTCATCGAAACGTTCGTGGATCTGACGCTCCCCCAACAGCGCCGTGTCTTCGCGATGCTACGCGAGATCCTGGAGACCAATGAGCAGGCCGCGACAGACGTCGATAGTCGGACGTCGATAGTCGATAGTAATACATCGTCGGGCTAGTACCTACTTTTCTCCCTGCACCTGCGGGTTGTGCAGGCCGGTCTGCCCGTTGGCGAACACAAAGATGCGCTCGCGCGCCGAACCTAGTACCGTTCGCCGGAAAACATTCCGCAGAAAGTGCAGGCGTGACGCAGGCCCCTAACACGACGCTGAACGTGCGGAGAAACTTCCGTCGTGCGGTACTAGGAAGTCGTCGCCGCCCAGGAAGGCCGCTTTCTGGAGTAGTGGCACGTAGATGCCGCGCTCGTAGGTGGCGGCCACGGGGTCGGAGGCCTCGGGGTTGAGGTAACTGAAGCGGAGGACAATGTCTCACGCTATAGTTCGATCTCTATGTGTGGCTACGCTGCTCACGACAACAGGCGGCGTTACATCCCTGGGACAAAGGCCATTCCGCCGGGACTGCTCAGGCCGATCACGACTGGCTTGAGCGTGCCCGACGTCAAGTCGAGTGACCCGACGAAGCCCGCGACACCCGAGTCGCCCGGCGCGGCGGAGTAGGCCGTCCCTGCGGTGAACGTGCTCCGAATGGCGTAGACCGCGTTTCCGCCGTGGTCCGACACGAGGATGCGCCCCTGGGCGCTGGTCGCCCACACGGTATCGTCGACCTGCGTCCCCAGCGGCAGTCGGCTCACGGTCTGCCCCGTCGTGCCGGGATTATGCACCAGGACGATCTCGGCGCCGCCCTGGTTGTCCAGCATCAGGTCGCCCTGTGGCGTGATGTCCATCGAGTCGGGATCGACCTCGTTGAGCGTGACCGTGTGGTGTGTGGTCAGGTCCGTCGCTTTTGCGTCGCCCATCAGCACCGGGGTGACGGTGAGCATGCCGTTGCGCAGCACGGCCTTGTCGAGCGCGGGACTCGTGTTGACGCCCGCCGCGTTGAGCGTGGGGTTGGACGCCGCGATAAACGTCATGCCATGCATGAAGGCCAGGTCGTCGTAGCCACCGCCGTGGGCCGTCTTCGGGAAACGGTAGGTGACCGACGCCCGCCTCGCCGGGTTGATGGTCGTCAACAGCGCGTTGGCGTCCTCGTTGCTTGTCGCCCACAGCAGACCCGTAGATGGGTCAATGCGCAGTCCGTCGTTGTGTCCGGGGACACTGAAGGTATGGATGACTTGCCCGAGTAAACTGTACTCCACGACCGTGCTCGGCTTGTGGTTGCTCCCGTCCGCGTTGCCATTGTTCTGATATCCGACGAACACATGGCGCGCATCCACCGCGATGGAGTCTGGCTTGCTGTACGCCATCGTTCCGGCGGCGAACAAGGACACCCGGTAGCCGGACGCCGCCACGGGTAACGCGGCCGCTTGAGCGTGTCGCGCCACGCCGCCGACTCCGACGCTCAGGCCGAGCGCGACCGCCGAGGCCAGGACGGGCCTGGTATAGCGCTGTTGTATGCGTCGAAACGTCGTCATGAACTTATTGTCCTTCCATAATGTGCGTCCGTATAAAACACCTTGCGCGCCCAAACGGTTTGGACAAGCGAAGAGGGGCTAATGAAGAAGGGCGATGAAGTCTCGGACGCTGTGGGCTTCCTCTTGAGGGTATCGCGCCGACGTTAAGGGGGTGTTAAGGACAGGTAAAAGGGATGTTAAACCTCGCGCGAGCGCCATGGCTTGACAGCGGTCCACTATCCTCACTAGGATATGTCCATGAAAGCAATACGTTGTAGAGCGGTAACGCTCCTGCCTGCCCTCGCTCTTTTATTCGCGCTCACCGCCGTCGCGGCCGCGCCGCGCCTATCCCCGTCGCCGGCCTCCGCGTTGGCCCCGTTGACGTGGACCAACTACGGCGGCGACGAGGGTGGAACGCGCTACTCACCCGCCACGGCGATCACGACGGCCAATGTCGCCTCGCTGCGCCTGGCCTGGAGCTTCCATACCGGTATTAGCGCCACCAATACGAGCTTCGAGGCTACCCCCGTCATGGCCGCCGGACGCCTCTTCATTAGCGCGCCCGACGACGAGGTGTTCGCGCTCGACCCGGCCTCGGGCCGCCGACTGTGGCGCTACAAGCCGGCGCTTGGCCCCGACGCCCTGCCCAACGGCGTCAACCGCGGCGCCGTCTACGGTGAGGCGCGTGTCTATATCACCACGCTCGACGCGCGCGTGATCGCGCTCGACGCCGCGACGGGACGGCCGCTGTGGCAGCGCCAACTCATCACGGCGGGACACAAGTACTACGTGTTGGCGGCCCCGCTCTACGACCGCGGCCGCGTCGTTGTGGGCATCGCCGCCGGTGAGCAAGAGATCCGCGGCTTCGTCGCCGCGCTGGACGCGCGTAGCGGGCGCGAGGTCTGGCGTTTCCACACTATCCCCGCGCCGGGCGACATGGGCGGCGCCACCTGGCCCGTCGACGGTAGCTACCTGCACGGCGGCGGGCCGGTGTGGATGAACCCCGTGGCCGACCCATCGTCCAACCTCGTCATCTTCGCTGTCGGCAACCCCTCGCCCGACTTCAACGGTTCCACGCGGCCGGGCTTGAATCTGTTCGCCAACAGCATTGTGGCCGTCCACGCCGACACTGGCAAGCTGGCCTGGTATTTCCAGGAAGTACACCATGATCTGTGGGACACTGATCCGGCCAGCCCTCCACTGCTCGTTCCTTTCCCGCAGGGGACAGGGACGGTTCCGGCGGTGATCGAGGCCGGCAAGACGGGCTGGCTCTACGTGCTCGACCGGCTCACCGGGCGGCCGCTCGTGCCCACGCCTGAGCGTTCCGTGCCGCGCGGACCATCCTGGCAGCACGCCTGGCCGACGCAGCCGGAGCCGCGCAATGAGCCGTTCGCGCCGCAGTGCCCCGGCCCTGGCCTCTACGCGCGTGAGGCCTGTGTCTTCACGCCGCCATCCGAGACGCCGACGCTTGCCGCGCCGGGGCAACTCGGCGGCTCGGCGTGGTCGCCGGTCGCCTACAGCCCGCGCACGGGGTTGGCCTACATCTCCGCGAACACGTACCCGATGGTGCGCTCCACTACGCCGTCCGCGCATGCCTTCAGCCACCCTCCACAGCCCCTGCCGTCCGTGCCGCGTCGCGGCGCGTTGGTAGGCTACGACATAGCGCGGGGGCGCGTGGCCTGGCGGGTGGCGCTTAGTGGCGCCAGCCTGGCCTACGGCGGCTCGACCGTCACGGCCGGCGACATCGTGTTCTCGGGCGAGTCGTCGGGTGTCTTCGATGCGCGTGACGCGCGGAGCGGACGTCTCCTGTGGCCGTATCATACGGGCGCCGGCGCCGACGCCGCCCCCGCTGTCTATACGACAGCTGGCCGTGAGTACGTGGCCGTGGCCGCCGGTGGCAACAGCGTCATCAACTCGCGGCGCGGCGACACGCTCGATGTGTTTGCCCTGCCCTAACCGATTATCCACTGTGGAAGAAAGATGTCTTAGTCCCCACCATGGATCAACCGCTTCTCAACTACATGCGGCCAGGCATTGTCCTATGCGTTGCCTACCCCGACGCCGGTGGCGACGGCAATGCTCTGGTGCGCGGTATCGAGGCTGTCGCGTCCGATATTTTCTTCTCATCCGTCGAGGTGCGCCATGTGCCCGACGAAGGCGCGCGCCGGCGTATGGTCGAGATCCTACGTGGTTCCCGGCTCGACATCGTGTACGAAACATATCCGCGCTTGTGCCAACTTGGGTTGAGCCTCGGCAGCGCCGATTCCGCGTTGCGGCGTCGTGCGGTTGAGGAAACCAAGCGCGCCATCGACGATGCGGTCTCGATTGGCGCGGTTCGCGTGAATCTTATCAGCGGCCCCGACCCTGGGCAGGCCGGACGCGACGAGGGCGCCGATGTCCTCGTCGACTCGCTCTACGCCCTGGCGGAGTATGCCTCGGGCCAGCGTGGTCTCGCGCTGGCCCTCGAGCCCTTCCCGCGCGACGGACTGGACGCCGCCCTGATCGGCCCAATGGGTGAGGCAGTCAAGCTGGTGCGGCTCGTGCGCGAGGTCTACCCTGACGTTGGTCTAACTCTCGACACGGCGCATACGGCGCGCTTGGGCGAGGACTTCGCGGCGTCGCTCGCTCTCGCCGCGCCGTACCTTGGGCAGCTGCACCTGTCCAACCTGGCGCCGGGCAGCCCCAATCCGGCTCCTCCGTTCGGAGCGTCCGGCGGTTTCTACGACACGCCTCGCCTCACCGACGCCTTGCTGGCCCTGTTCCGCGCCGGTTTTCTTGGCGCTGGACATCGCCCCTTCGTGACCTTCCGCCTGGCTCCCGACGCGGGCGACCGCACTGAATGGATCATCGCCGGCGCCAAGCGCACCCTGACCGAGGCGTGGACGAGGCTGTAATGACTGACACCATCCTCCTCTACCACGAGCGCTACGACGGGCGCGGCTTCTCGCCGTTGAGCGACTCGTGGCGCCGCTACCGACTGGGGCTCGACCTCTTCGACGAGTTGGGCCTGCTCGATCGTGTGCGGCGCGTCCGGCCTGTCGAGGCGACCGAGGCGGAGCTGGAGACCGCGCATTCGCCCGCCTTCGTGCGCTCGGTGCGTGAGCGCGTGGCCGCGGGCGAGGGCCGCTTCGACCGCTCGACCCCGATCTATCCCGGCCTCTACGAGCGGGCGCTCGTCGCCGTCGGCGCTACCCTGACTGGCGCCCGTATGATCGCGGGCGGCGAGGCTCTGCATGCCTTCAACCCTGGCGGTGGGTTGCATCATGCCGCCTATGAGCGCGCCTCGGGCTTTTGTATTTTCAACGACATTGTCGTGGCCGTGCGCGCGTTACAGCGCGAGTTTGGGCTGCGCCGCATCGCCGTCGTCGACGTCGATGGTCACCACGGCGATGGCACGCAGCAGGAACTCTACGGTGAACTGGTCCTCTACGTCTCGTTGCACCGCTACGATGGACGGTTTTATCCAGCGACGGGGACGGCCACGGAATTGGGCGAGGGCGCCGGCTACGGTTATACGGCCAACGTGCCGTTGCCGCGCCGCTGCGGCGACGCCCCCTATCTCTATGCCCTGCGTACACTGGTCGCGCCGCTGCTGCGCGCCTATCGACCCGAGTTCATCATCATGCAATACGGGGTCGACGGGCATTACCAGGACCCCATGGTGCGCCTGGCCCTCACTACAGCCGCCTACAGAGAAACCGCGCGCCGGCTGCACGCGCTCAGCCATGAGTTATGCAACGGGCGCCTGCTCGTCACCGGCGGTGGCGGCTACAAGCCCGAGGCGGCGGTGCGCTGCTGGGCCATCCTCCTGGCCACGCTCGCGGGCGAGGACCCGGCGCCGGACCATCCACTTTACGGGCGTCTCTTTGATACCGAGCCGGCGCCGGAGGACCCAGCGGCGATGGACGACGTGCGCGCGGCTGTCACGAGGTTGCGTGAACGGCTGCTCGGCCTTGGAGCCGCGACGTAAGAGCCAATAAAAGCCAAAAAGCCGCCAGCGTGGTACTCTATGTCGATGGGGACAGACATATGTCGCTGAAGTACGCGTTGCTCGCCGGTCTGGCGCTTGAGCCGCGCTCGGGCTACGACCTGGCGCAGTGGTTCAAGGAGACCGCCAGCTACTACTGGTCGGCCACGCACAGCAGCATCTACCCGGCGTTGGCCGCCCTCGAAGAGACGCAACTGGTCACGCATACGATCGTGCCGAGCGATCGTGGTCCGGCGCGCAAGGTCTATACCCTCACCTTACGCGGGCACGATGCGCTCCTGGAATGGCTCGATACACCGGCGACGCCGCCGGTCGTGCGCGACGAGGAGGCGCTCAAGGCGCTCTGCTATGGCTTGCTGCCGCCCGACCACGCCCAGGCGCAACTCGAGGCGACGCGCGCTCGCCACGCCGCTAACCTCGCGCACTACAAAGACCTGTCCCACCGCCTCGACGAGGACGCGCGGGCGCGGGGTGATGAATCGCCGACGGCGCGGCTGGGCGTGTTGTTGACCCTACGCCGTGGCATCGACGTCGAGAAGGGTTACGTTGCCTGGTGCGACGAGGCCATCGCGGCGGTCGCGGCCGCCGCTGACGCTCCGCGCCGCACCGAGGAGCAGCACCGTAAAGGTAAAGACAAAGACAAGCGGGGCAAGAAGAAACATAACAAAGGGTGAGCATCCCGGCATGTCGCCGCGTGGTTGACGCCGTGCGGCGAGAGGTGATACAAGTGAGACGAGACGTCGATAGAGGAGGCGCGGATATGACCAGGGAGGAAGGTTCCCCGATGACATCCGTCGTCGCGGAGGTGCTGGCCGGCGGTGGGGCAATGGGCGCGCTCATGCGGTCACTGGACTGGGCGGCCACGCCGCTTGGTCCCGTGGAGAGTTGGCCGCAGAGTCTGCGCACGTCCGTGAGCATTTGCTTGACCTCGCGCTTCCCCATGCTGATCTGGTGGGGAGCGGAGTTGGTTATGCTCTATAACGACGCCTACCGCCCTATGCTGGGCACGACCAAGCACCCCATGTCGATGGGGCAGCGCGGGCGCGATTGCTGGCCGGAAATCTGGGACGTCATCGGGCCCATGCTCGTGGGTGTGCGCGCTACGGGTGAGGCCACATGGTCTGACGACCAGCTACTCTTGCTCGACCGCAACGGCTATGTCGAGGAATGCTACTTCACCTTCTCCTACAGTCCAATCCGCGATGAGAGCGGCGGCGTGGGCGGCGTGTTCACGGCGGTCACGGAGACGACGAGCCGGGTGTTGGGCGAGCGGCGCCTGCGCGTGTTACGCGAGTTGGCCGACCGAACCGCCGGGGCTAAGACTGCCGCCGACGCCTGCGCCCTTGCCGCCGCGGCGCTCGGGGGGAATCCGGCCGCTATTCCCTTCGCACTGCTCTACCTGCTCGACCCCGACGGACGGGCCGCCCACCTCGCGGGGATGACGGGGTTGGCCGCCGGCGCATCACTCATCTCTCAGCACGTCGATCTGATCGAGGGCGAGGACGCCGCCGAGGGCTGGCCGCTGGCGCGCGTGGCGCGCACGGGACAGGCCGCGCTGGTAGACGACGTGGCGGCCCGGTTTGGCCCGCCACCCGCCCATGCCGGCGTAGCCGCTCCGTCCTCCGCCTTAGTCCTGCCGATAGCCCAGGCAGGCCAGGACGGCGTCGCCGGTTTTCTGGTCGCAGGCGTCAATCCCCTCCGCGCGCTCGACGACGACTACCGTGGTTTCTATGACTTGGTCGCGGGACAGATCGCCACGGCGGTCGCCGGCGCCCGCGCCTATGACGAGGAGCGTAAGCGGGCCGAGGCGCTGGCCGCGTTAGACCACGCCAAGACGACGTTTTTCAGCAACATCAGCCATGAGTTGCGTACCCCGCTCACGCTCATGCTTGGACCGATCGAGGACGCCTTGGCCGATCGCGCGGAGGCGCTCACGCCGCCGCAGCGTGAGCGGCTCGTCATCGCCCACCGCAGCAGCCTGCGCCTGCTCAAGCTCGTGAACACGCTGCTCGACTTCTCTCGCATCGAAGCGGGCAGCGCGCGCGCCGCCTACGAGCCGGTCGATCTGGCCGCGTACACGGCCGAGCTTGCCAGCGGCTTCCGCTCGGCCGTGGAGCGGGCTGGCCTGCGCCTGCTGGTCGACTGCGCGGCGCTGGCCGCCCCGGTGTTCGTAGACCGCGATATGTGGGAGAAGATTGTGCTCAACCTGCTCTCCAACGCCGTCAAGTTCACGTTCGAGGGCGAGATCGCGGTGACGCTGCGCGCGGTCGGGGACGTGGTCGAACTGGAGGTGCGCGACACGGGGACCGGCATCCCCGCCGTGGAGATACCGCATCTCTTCGAGCGTTTCCACCGCGTGCGCGGCGCCCAGGCGCGGACCCACGAGGGGACGGGCATCGGCCTGGCCCTGGTGCAGGAACTCGCCCGACTGCACGGCGGGACCGTTCTCGTGGCGAGCGTCGAGGGGGCGGGGACGACATTCACCGTCGCGCTGTCGCTGGGCGCCGCACACCTGCCGGCGGATCGTGTCGTCGACGCCCCTGTGGCTCTCGCCATAGCGCCGAAGGCGACCCCCTATGTCGAGGAGGTTCTGCGTTGGCTGCCGGACACCCTCGATACGTCCAGTGCGCCGCCGAGTGATGGCGTCATGCCAAACCCAGATGGCGGGCAAGATGGCCTCGAGGCTGAGCCCACCGTGCGCATCCTCCTGGCCGACGACAATGCCGACATGCGCGACTACCTGGCGCGCCTGCTCGGCGTGCGGTACAGCGTACGGGCGGTGGCCGATGGCGAAGCGGCGTTGGAGGCCGCGCTGGCGTGGGCGCCGGATCTGGTACTCAGCGACGTTATGATGCCGCGGCTCGACGGCATTGGGCTGCTGCGCGCGCTGCGCGCCGCTCCCCAGACACGCACGACGCCCGTGATCCTGCTCTCGGCCCGCGCGGGGGAAGACGCGGCCGTCGAGGGGCTCGATGCAGGGGCCGACGATTACCTGGTCAAGCCCTTCGCCGCCCGCGAGCTGTTGGCGCGTGTGCGGACACATGTGGAGTTGGCGCGGCTGCGCGCCCGTATGGCCGAGGATCGCGCGCATCTCCTGGCTCAAGCCACGGCTGCCCGCCTGGAGGCGACGACACGTGCGCGGGAGTTGGGCGCCACCATCGAGGCGATGGTCGATGGCGTCGCTATCTACGACACCGACGGTCGCGTGCAACAGGTCAACGCGGCGCTGCGCGCTTTGATGGGTTGGGATGTGGACCCCAATTTCGCGACCTTGACGCTGGCGGAGCGGGCGGCGCGTCAGGTTGTCCGCGACGAGGACGGACAGCTTATCCCCATCGACGCATTGCCGCCGCTGCGGGCGGCGCGCGGCGATGTCCTGACGGGCGCGCGCGCGGTCGATATGCGCATCCACACCGTCGACGGACGCATGATTCAGCTGAGCACGAGCGCGGCGCCGGTGCGTGATGAGGATGGCCGCATTGTTGGCGCCGTGGCCGTCTACCATGACGTGACCGAGCGACGCCGGCTTGAACGTGCGGTCGCCGTCGAGCGGCGGCAGCTGCATGACCTCTTCATGCAGGCCCCGGCGATGATCGCGCTGCTGGCCGGCCCGGACCATGTGTTCGAGGTCGCCAACGCCTGGTACCAGCGGGGGTCGGGGCGGAGCGCCGCCGACCTGATCGGGCGGTCAGTGCGCGCGGCGTTCCCCGAGCTCGCGGGCCAGGGCTACTATGAGTTGCTCGACGAGGTGTACCGCAGTGGCATGCCGTTCGTGGGGGCGGAGATTCCCGTGCGCCTTGATCGCACCGGCGATGGGCTGCTAGAGGATACCCATTTCACCTTCACCTATCAGCCAGTCGTCGGCGTCGACGACACAGTCGAGAGTATCATGGTCCTCGCCGTCGACGTGACGGAGCAGGTGCGGGCGCGGCGGCGGGCCGAGTCGCTCGCGGCCGAACTGGGGGCCGAACGCGACCGCCTGCGGCAGGTGCTCGACGTGCTGCCTGCGGGGGTTGTCATTGCCGACGTGGCCGGCCAGTTCAGCGTGAGTAATGAGGCCGCCGCGGCGATCTTCGGTCCCGGCCTTCCTGGACGTCCTGTCCCGCATGGTGAGCGTGAGGCCTATGACACGTACGGGTGTCGTCGTCCTGATGGCGCACCATACCCCTCGGACGAGCTTCCGCTACAGCGGGCGATGTGGCGCGGAGAGATGGTGCGCGGCGAGCAGTTCCTGACCCACGCCGCGGCGACAGGTCAAGATATCACCGTATTGGCGAATGCCGCGCCGTTGTGTGGGCCCGATGGGGCCATCGTGGGCGCGGTAGGCGTGTTCCAGGACATCACGGTGATCAAGGACCTGGAGCGCGCGCGCGAGGAGTTCCTCTCCTCGGCCTCGCACGACCTCAAGGCGCCGCTGACGAGCATCCGTGGGCAAGCGCAGTTGGCCCAGCGCCGCTTGTCCCGCATAGATACGCCGGAAACCGCTGCCGTGGCGCGACAACTCGACCTAATCGACGCGGGCACGGGGCGCATGCTCGCCCTCATCAACGAGTTGGTGGACGTGACGCGCGCGGATTTGGGTGGCGGGCTCGACCTCGACCAGCGCGCGGTCGACCTGGTCGCGTTGGCGCGCGGCGTGGTGGCGCAGCAGGCAGATCTCACCACGCACCGCATCGCGGTGGACACCGCCTTGCCGGAGTTGGAGGCCGCCGTCGACGTGGCCAGGATCGAGCGGGTGGTGACCAACCTGGTTTCCAACGCCGTCAAATATAGCCCTGATGGCGGGGATATCACGGTGAGAGTCGCGCGCGAGGACGACATGGCGGTGATCATGGTCGCCGATCACGGCCTGGGCATCCCCGCGGCCGACGCGCCGCGTGTCTTCGAGCGCTTCTACCGCGCCGCCAATGTGGCGGGCCAGATCGCCGGGACCGGCATCGGCCTCGCCAGCGTGCGACAGATCGTGGAGCGGCACGGCGGCCGCATCGCCGTGGAGAGCGCGGAGGGTGTGGGCTCCACGTTCACCGTGCGGTTGCCCCTCGCCGACTCAGAATTCCCGCCAGCTTGACGCAGGACCATATCAGGTCAATCATACGCTTATAGGTCGGCTTGGCGTAGTTCGTCGCGCAAATAGCGCGAGTAAGCGTCGCGATCGATCTCGAGGAGCGCCCGAACCGGCGGGGGCAGCGGCTGCAGCCAGAGCCAGGGGACGCGCAGCCAGAAGCCCGGCAGTGCCTGCGAACGGTACACACCGTCCTGATCGGCGGGTATGGGCTGGTAGCGCCCCCGCGTGTTTAGTTGGTAGAAGTCGGCGCGCTCGTGCCGTGGGTCGAGCAGCCAGTATTCGGACACGCCGCCAGCCTCATACTCACCGAATTTGTGTACCCGGTCGCGTTCGACGCTCTCCGGCGACACGATCTCGACCACGAGATCGGCCGGTCCATCAAGGAATGTGTTCCGCAGCCGATCCTCGTGCGCCCGCGCGACATAGAGCACGTCGGGCTCGCGGCCGGAGGTCGGCAGCTTCATCTGGAAGGGCGCGTTTAGGACGGTTCCCAGATCATGTACGGCCGTATACGACGACAGCAATTCGAACACGAAAGCAGCCAATTGCTGGTGCCGTAAACTGGCCGGGCTCGTCATGACGATTTCTCCATCGACCCATTCGGCCAGGGTATCCTCGTCAGCCCAGTCGAGGAACTCTTCGTATGTAATAGGCGCGGGCGGAGGCGTTTCATGAGGCTCTCGCTGTACCGTTTGCTGTGACATGGTGTAGGCTCGCTTCGCGTGAGTCGTTGAGACATCTTTGGTGTAGTATACGACGTACTCCTTCAACTGGTCTCGGAAGGCGCCGAAACAGTGGCATACAGCTGGCACGCGCTCAAGGCTTCCCCTGTGTCCGCGAAGACGGGGATTAGGGGAGTCTGGCCGCGAAAAAGGCGACGAGATTGTCCCCGGTCGGATCGACATATTTTTGTGCGACAAGGTTTTGGATGGAGGGAGACGTCGTGTAGCGGAAATGCGGGGTTGCCGTGGTCGCCGCGTTCAGGATAACCTCCGCCACTTGATCGGGGGTTTGACCTAGGGCGGCATAGGTCTGTTCGGTAGTTCCCATATAGGCGTCGAGCATGAGGCCATAAGCGGCCTGGATCTCTGGCGATGGCGGTGGCGCCTGAGCCAGGACCGAGGCGACGAATTCCGTATTGACTGGTCCCGGCTCGATGAGGGTGAGCGTGACGCCGAGTCGCCGCGCCACGGGCGCCAGGCTCTCCATGAAGCCTTCGACGGCGAACTTGGCGGCGCAATATGCGTCGTTGAAAGGCTGACCAATGAGACCCCCAACACTCGTGACGGTGATGATCCGTCCGGTTCCAGCCACGCGCATGGAGGGAAGCACGGCCTGCACAAGCCGCCACACACCGAAGAAATTCGTGTCCATGGTGCTCTGTAGAGCGGTAAGCGGCGTTTGTTCGAGCGTGCCGAGATAGCCAGCCCCCGCATTATTGATCAAGAGGTCAATGTGCCCATAGGTCGTGAGGACGCCTTGCACACAGGACGTGACAGAGGCGTCATCCTGCACATTTAAGGGACGCACATCAATGGTCACGCCCGCTTCTTGTGCGGCGGCTCGTAACGGCGCCGCTTTCGCTACGTCGCGCATGGTCGCGATGACCATGAAGCCAGCTTGCGCGAGGTGAATCGCCGCCCGCAATCCAATCCCTGAGGATGTTCCTGTGATGAGCGCGGTCTTTGGTAGATCAGTAGTGTTCATGAGGAATGTGCAGCCTTTCAACTCGTTATTTGATCCTGTTACAAGCAGCAGAATCCTGTCAGTCATAGCGTAGCACAATATATGGTCCAAGTAAACAAAATATCCATTTTTAGTATAGCGTGTGTTTTCTGTTAAGTACGTTTACGCCGATCTTTGAATCCACTATACTAATACTACAACGTTACTTGTCTCCTGAGGCCGTGCTAACGACCTGGAAGCAGGCGTGCAATCGCTCAGTTTAGCAGCGAGATGGCCCTTTGCCTGAGGGTCGCTAGGGGTGATTCTAGCGAGGTAACGTTGTAGTACTAAGCTATTAGGACCAATACAGGAGATTCAATAGAGCGCGTGAACAAAACTGCCGCATTTGGGCGCCCCCATGATGTCAAGATGAAGTATCTGGCCAAACTGCTGCCGTTGATTCAATCGCGGGGATTTAGTCAGGTACGGATCGATGCGATCGTCCATGCGATGGACATCAGTAGAGCCACATTTTACAAGCACTTCACATCTAAGGAGGATGTGATCGCACAAATCGTTGACATGGTCGCCACCCATTTTCAAGAAACGACGACCCTTATTGACGATAGCGCCATTCCGTTTGAAGAACGATTTCAGCGCATCTTCGAGCAATCGCTGCTGATCGCCACCTATCTCACCGACGTGTTTCTCCATGATCTACAGCAAACCTTTCCGGTCTTCTGGGAGCAAATCAAGCATGCGCAACGTGAACGGCAGCGTCATCTCGAAACGTTTTTCGCGCAAGGCGTTGCCGCGGGCGTCTTCCAACCGATCCCGCAGGCGCTCGTCGTGCTCCAGGATGAAGTCCTCTTGCGTACGTTGCTCGATCCGCTTTTTCTCATGGAGCATGATCTGACACTACGCACGGGGCTGGAAGCGTATTACGAGTTACAGAAATATCAATGGTGTGTCGCCACGGTGCGGGAGCGGTTGGACGATACGACTGTGAAAGCGTACATCGCGCTCATGGCCGGAAAGATCGCGTCCAGCATGCGCTCAGACGCACAGCGATAGTGGTGATTAACTAGTCAGCTAGATCCAATTCACCTGGTTCTGTATTCCATGCCTTCAGGCGCCGATTCGGTTCTCCGATGAGGTATACTAAAAACAGACTGACGCGTCGGTTTGTTTCTAGTGGGAGTCAGAGCGGTGGGCATGACGGGCAAGCAGGTGGGCACGACGGGCGAGCAGCAACGCAGCGTGGCGCGCCACCAGCGTATTTTGGACGCCGCGCTCGACGTCTTCACAGGGCACGGCTACCGCGAAACGACGGTCGACCACATCGCCAGCGCCTCGCACACCTCCAAGGGCGGCGTCTACTTCCACTTCCCCAATAAGAACGCTATCTTCGACGCGCTGCTGCGGCGTACCGCCATCCTGCTGATGTCGCGTGTCGAGGCGGCTATCGCGCGCGCGCCCGACCCTATCGCCAGGGTCGACGCCGCGCTCGTGACCGTCCTCCGTCTTTTCGCCGAGCATCGCACGCTGGCGCGTCTGTTCCTCGTCGAGGCGCCTGGCGCCGGCCCCGAGTTCTACGCCGCGGTGACCGCTATGCACGGCGATTTCGCCCGTTTGATCGCGCGTCACCTGGAAGAAGCTGTGGCGGCCGGCGCCATCCCGCCGCTTGACACAGAGTTGGCCGGCGCGGTGTGGTTTGGCGCGCTCAACGAGGTGGTGACGCGCTGGGTACAGACGGACCAACCGCGCCAACTGGAGGACGTCTATCCCCCGCTGCGCGCCCTCTTGCTGCGTAGTATTGGCGCTCCCGTCGGACCGCCGGAGGAGGAAAGCCGATGGCCGCGCTGACGATGTCGCCCACACTCGATACGTTGCGCGCCCGCTGGCGCGACGCCATAACGCGCGTAACGCCGGGCCGCCCTGTCCTGGTGAGCGTTTCTCTTACTCTCCCGGCCATCGACCCGCTCGATCTTTTCGCGCGCGCCGCTGCCACGGCGCCCGAACGCTTCTATTGGGAGCGGCCGGCCGACGACGTCGCGTTCGCGGGTATTGGCGCCGCGTGGGTCGTCGAATCCGCGTCGCCCGTTATAGCAGGGCGGGCCTGGCGCGCGTTGCTTGAGGGAGCCGTCATAGATGCGACAGCCGAGGACGCTGGTCGGGACGCGGCGGACTCCATGGCAGGCCCGCTGCTGGTGGGCGGCTTCGCGTTCGATCCGGCGCGCCCCGCGACCACACTATGGGAGGGCTACCCGGCCGGGCGGCTGGTCCTGCCGCGCCTGACCCTCGTCACGCGCGGCGCTACCTCAATCGTCACTCTCAACGCGCTCACGTCAGGCGGCGACGGAGAGGATACGGAACGGATGATCCGTGACGCCGAGGAGCTGCTTGCATACACCGCCGGGGCGCGGACGGTGAGCGCGTTTGTCCGGCACGGCGACCTGCGTGTCGACGACGTAATACCGCGCGCCGCCTGGGAAGCGCTGGTAGCCGATGGCGCGCGCACCTGCCGCGATGGCGCGTTGCGCAAGGTCGTGCTGGCCCGTGCGGTGCGCGCGCGGTCGCGCGAAACGCTCGATACGGTGGCCGCCCTGCGCTACGCGCGCGCCGCCTATCCCAACGCCTACACCTTCGCCGTCGCCCACGGCGACCGTACTTTTATCGGCGCGACACCTGAGCGTCTGGCGCGCCTGCACGACGGCCTGGCCGATGTGTCCTGCCTGGCCGGTTCGTCGGCGCGCGGCGCCACGCCGGACGAAGACCGGACGCGTGGCGCGGCCCTCCTCGCCAGCGCCAAAGACCGCGCCGAGCATGCCGTGGTAGTGGACGCGGTGCGCGACGCGCTCGCGGGCGTTTGTCCCGACCTGAGCGTCCCCGCCGCGCCACGCCTGCTGCGCCTCCCCAATGTGCAGCACCTCTACACGCCGGTGACGGGGCGCGTCGCGGCGGGGACGGACGTGCTTGACCTCGTGGCGCGCCTGCACCCCACGCCGGCCGTCGGCGGCCAGCCACGCGCGCCGGCCCTCGACTATATCCGCGCGTGGGAGGGGCTTGACCGTGGCTGGTACGCCGCGCCGGTCGGCTGGCTCGACCGACATGGTGAGGGCGAGTTCGTCGTGGCGTTGCGCTCGGCCCTCGTGCGCGGCGATGAAGCGACGCTCTTCGCCGGCTGCGGCATCGTCGCCGATTCATGCCCCGCCGCCGAGTACGACGAAACGCGCCTCAAGCTGCGCCCGATGCTCGCCGCACTCGGAGCGCGTTAGGGGATGATCGCCGTATGACACCCGAAGAGACCTTGGCCCACCAGAAGGCCACCTATACGTATGTGGGCGCCCTCGTCGACGAGTTGGCGCACGCCGGCGTGCGTCACGCCTGTATCTGTCCCGGCTCACGCTCCACGCCGCTGGCCTACACGCTGGCCGCGCACCCGGCCATCGAGACGTGGATACACGTCGATGAGCGCTCCGGTTCTTTCTTCGCGCTGGGACTGGCTAAGGCCCTATGCGAACCCGTCATCCTGGTCTGCACCTCGGGGACGGCGGCGGCCAACTTTCTGCCCGCCGTGGTCGAGGCGCGCTACGGGCGTGTCCCGCTGATCGTGCTCACGGCCGACCGGCCGCATGAGTTGCGCGACAACGGCGCGCCGCAGGCCATCGACCAAGCGCATTTGTATGGCCGCAACGCCAAGTGGTTCGTCGACATGGCGCTGCCCGAAGGCTCCGACGCGGCGTCGCGCTACGTCCGCGCCACAGCCGCGCGCGCCGCCGCCACGGCTCTCGCAGGGCCAGCCGGCCCCGTGCACATAAATATGCCCTTCCGTGAGCCATTAACTCCGCCCGCCGAGGGTATCAACGGCAACCTGTACGCGCGTAGGGACTCCCGGCCGTATATAACCGTGGCCGATGCGCCACGCGTTCCGTCGCCCGAGACTGTCGCGGAGGCGGCGCACGACCTCCTGGTCCGTCCACACGGCGCCATCGTGTGTGGTCCGCAGCCCGACCCGCGCCTGGCTCCTGCCGTGGCGGAGTTGGCGGCGGCGCTCGACTACCCCATCTTTGCCGACCCGCTCTCCGGCGTACGCTGTGGCCCCCACGACCGCTCGCATGTGCTCGATTGCTACGACGCGCTGCTGCGCGACGAGCGTACGGCGCGCTTGCCCCTCCAGGCAGTGCTGCGCTTTGGCGCCATGCCGGCATCGAAAGCGCTGGCGGCGTTCATGCAGGGCGCCGACCGGCAGATACTCGTCGATGGGGGCGGCGGTTGGCCCGACCCCTCGGCGCGCGCCGACACTGTCGTGCACGCCGACCCCGTGACCCTCTGCACGGCCCTTGTGGAGAGGATTAGGCTGCGCGGCCACGACCATCGCGCTGATATGGAACGTTGGACCACGCATTGGCGGACCACCAATCAACGGGCGCACGAGGCGATGGACGCGTACCTGGATGAACTCGACGAGTCCTTCGAGGGCAAGGTCTTCGCCGAGTTGGCGGGGTTGCTCCCGGACAACGCAACGCTCTACACCGGCAATAGCATGCCTGTGCGCGACCTCGACACATTCTATCCCAGCGGTGAACGGCGGGTACGCTTCCTGTGTAACCGCGGCGCCAACGGCATTGACGGCGTCGTGTCCAGCGCGCTCGGCGCCGCTGCTGCCAGCGACCATGATGGCCCGCTCGTGCTCGTGATCGGCGATCTCTCTTTCTACCACGATCTCAACGGGCTGCTGGCGGCCAAACGCTACCCCATCGACGCTACCATCGTCCTGCTCAACAACGACGGCGGCGGTATCTTCTCGTTCCTGCCGCAGGCCGCTAACGTGGCGCATTTCGAGGAGTTGTTCGGCACACCCACCGGCCTGGACTTTAAGCCCATTATCGAAGCCTACGGTTGCGGCTTCGCACGCGTCGCGACGTGGGACGAGTTGCGCGCCGCCGTCAGCGCCAGTATCGCCGCGCCCGGCCTGCAAGTGGTCGAACTGCGCACTGCCCGCGACCGCAACGTCGCGTTGCACCGTGAGGTCTGGCAGCGCGTCGCGGAGGCCATATGGCGCGAGTAGCGGTGAACGGCATCCACTTGAACGTGGAGGTCTGGCCCTTACCTCCAACCCATAGAGACCAATCCGCATGGGGTGGGGGTGAGGGCATCCTGCTGCTGCACGGCTTCACCGGCGGCGTCAGCGCCTGGCGCGCGCATGCGCCGGTCCTGGCGCGACACGCGACCGTCGTCGCCGTCGACCTGATTGGGCACGGCCACTCCGACGCGCCGGGCGATCCTGCCCGCTATAGCATGGCGCGCTGCGTCGCCGACCTGCTGGCCGTGCTCGACCACCTGGGCCTGGCGCGCGTCGCCGTGCTAGGCCATTCGATGGGCGCGCGTGTCGCGCTGCACCTCGCCGCCGCCGCGCCCGACCGCGTGTCCGCGCTGATCCTGGAAAGCGGATCGCCCGGACTCGCCGCCGAGGAGGAGCGGCGGGCGCGCCGCGATAGCGACGAGGCGCTGGCCGCGCGTATCGAGCGCGACGGCGTCGAGAGGTTCGTCGACTATTGGGAGGCGTTACCTCTCTTCGCCACGCGGCGGCAGGCGCCGCCTGCGGTCCAGATCGTGCAGCGACAGCAGCGGCTGAGTAACAGTGCGACCGGCCTCGCCAACAGCCTGCGCGGCATGGGCACGGGCGCCCAGGCGTCCTTGTGGAATCGCCTGTGTGAGCTACATAGGCCCACGCTGCTCATTGTTGGCGCGTGGGACGACAAGTTTCGCGCCATCGGACGCGCCATGGCCGCGGCGCTGCCGCGTGCGCGCCTCGCCATCGTGCTCGACGCGGGGCACACCGTGCACCTGGAGCAGCCGGAGGAGTTCGACCGATTGGTCACGGATTCCCTGCGCGTACACTGGTCCGCGACTGAAGTCGCAGGACAGACGACGGCGACTAAAGTCGCTTCAAGGCACTGTTGCGGGCTAGCAGAATGACATACGTAGGGGTGCGCTGTAATGGGTGAGGCACTTCAGTGTCCGTGGTTTGCCATGCGACTTCAGTCGCAGGCTCCATCGTAATGACGTTTAGATGTAGGGAGGAGACTAGACAATGGCTATAGAATGGCAGACCGTACGCGCGTACGAAGACATCATATTCGAGAAGTCCGGCGGCATCGCCAAGATCACCATCAACCGGCCGGAGGTGCGCAACGCCTTCCGGCCCGAGACCTTGTTCGAGTTGATCGACGCCTTCAACCGCAGCGGTGAGGACCCCGAGGTCGGCGTGGTACTCTTCACCGGCGCCGGCGACAAGGCGTTCTGTTCCGGCGGTGACCAGCGCGTGCGTGGCGAGGGCGGCTATGTTGGTAGTGATAATGTGCCGCGCCTGAACGCGCTCGACCTGCAGCGTACTATCAAGTACCTGCCCAAGCCGGTCATCGCCGTCGTGGCCGGCTACGCCATTGGCGGAGGGCATGTGCTGCAGTTGCTGTGCGACCTGACCATTGCCGCCGACAACGCTGTATTTGGGCAGACGGGCCCTCGCGTCGGTTCCTTCGATGCGGGCTGGGGCGCGACGTACATGGCGCGCGTGGTTGGGCACAAAAAGGCCCGCGAAATCTGGTACCTATGCCGCCAGTACAGCGCGCAAGAGGCGCTGGATATGGGACTCATCAATACGGTCGTTCCGCTGGAGCGCCTGGAGGACGAGGCGGTGCAGTGGGCTACTGAGATCCTGGAGAAGAGCCCCATCGCCCTGCGCTTCCTCAAGGCCGCCTTCAACGCCGACACCGACGGCCTCGCCGGCATCCAGCAACTCGCCGGCGACGCCACCATGCTCTACTACATGACCGACGAGGCGCGGGAGGGCAAGCAAGCCTTCCTGGAGAAGCGCAAGCCCGACTACTCAAAGTTCCCGCGATTGCCCTAATACTACAACGTTAGGTGTGTGCGGGTGGGGTAGACTGGGGGAGGAGGATCACCCATGATAGCTGCCTACGCCCCCTTCGTCGCGCCGCCCTCGGCGCAACCGCCCACCCCCAACCTGGCGC
>JAABUM010001094.1_pt1 | contig 42290 bp, 41 predicted proteins | sample 5559161 | NCBI WGS metagenome assembly JAABUM01 (sample SAMN10711868, study PRJNA513369) | rock metagenome | isolation source: Antarctica rocks | place: Antarctica: Victoria Land, Siegfried Peak nord
AAGCCGCCCGACGCCGGAATATAGATGGGTGATGGACTTACGAGTCGCGATTAGTCCATCTTGCGGCGGACATCGTCCACCATGTCGTTGGCCTTGTCCTTGACGTCGTCGCCCTTGTCCTTGACATCGCCCTTGAACTGATTGCCCTGGCCGCGCGCCTGATCGGCCATGCCCTCGCCCTGCATGCTCTTGTCGTCGGTCGCGTCGCCGACGGTTTCTTTCGCCTTGCCGGCAACGTCCTGCGCAACGCCCTTGATCTTGTCTCCCAGGCCGGACATGATGGTCACCTCTTCCCTAATCTGGCGTACTTGCTCTCAGCGTCTGAGAGCGCCTTCGCACCCCCACAGGGTGTTTAGACTCGTGAACGGGAGCTCATCGCGCGAATGATGTAGAGGATGATCACGGCGCCGATGATCGCGATGATGATCGACCCGATGAAGCCGGCACCCTGCCCGAGGCCTAATACTGACTGAATCAACCAGCCACCGAGTATCGCGCCGAGAATACCCACGATGACAGCGCCGATCGCGCCACCGGGAGTACGTCCCGGCACGATCATGCTCGCGATCCCGCCAGCGATTGCCCCGATAATCAGCCAAACGATAAAATTCATGACTCCATCCTCCGTACCATATGCTACAGCTTCTCCACTGGACCTCCCAGCGGTTTGGAAACGAAATGTGAGTAAGCCTTAGCGCAGCGTGTGCTGATCGACGTTGCGCGTCACGCTGGTGCCGTTCGTCGGTCGGTCGAGCACCAACTGTACCAAGCGCGTGAGTAGCCAACCAACCAACAAGTAGATCGCGATGGCCAGCAGCGACGATAGCTCGAAGGTCGCGCCATTCCCGGCAGCCGGGGTGCCGAAGATATTCTGGAACGGCGCGACCAGCGGGCCGGTAACGCCATAGATGAGATTGGTGAAGCTGCTCGCGGTGCTTGCGGCCAGCAATTTCAGGACCAGCCGGATGGCGATCAGGATCGCGATCACCGCGATGATGAAAGAGATTAGTCCGCTGATCCAGTCGGCGCTCGAACGCCGCGCCTCGACGCGGTCGTAGGTCGTCGCCGTGCCAACATCCTGCCCGACGACGGTGCCATCGTTGGTGACGACATCCTGGCGTTCGTGCTGGACCATCACCTCCTGATCGGCGTCGCGTCTGCTCGGATATCCGGGTCGCTCCGCCATACGCCTTGCTCCTTCCGTTGCAGCTTTCGATCCAACGTTTCTTGCGGGATTGGCGCTCGCCACATTGTTACGTGCCTAATTATAACGCAGAAGTGGTGCCACCACCGGCGCGGCGCGATTGGAGCCTTCCCACGGTGCTAGAATGCGCTGACGGTCGGTGGTATCCGTGGCGCGGCAAGCGCCCGCTGCGCCGGGCTGGGGCTGTCGCTGCCCCGCGCTATGATCCCACGGCGGTTAGTCGCCGGATGATAGGCGGTGTCGCTATGGATCGTGCTACGTCTCAGCGCCGTTCCCGCGATGGCGGCTGGCGGCAATCACCCTGTCGGCGTGGCGCGCGCTACTGTCGCTCGACGCGGAGTAGAAGACGTGATGCCGCTCCGCACCATCCGCTCGTGCGAGGGGGTGTCGCCACGCCGAATGTGTCGCCTTTCCCGTTGAGAGGACACAGACCGCCGCTGTCCGGCTGAGGTCACCGCGTCGATTCGCCGCCCCGCACACGCCGTTACGCCCGCTGAGGAGCTTGCGTATGACCGCCACAGCTACCGACCCCGGTGAGACACTGCCGCGCTGTACCTGGGCGCGGCATGACCCGCTGCTCCGCGCCTATCACGACGCGGAGTGGGGTGTGCCGGAGCGCGACAGTCGCGCGCTCTGGGAGAAGCTGATGCTGGATGGCTTCCAGGCCGGCCTATCGTGGCTAACGATCCTGCGGAAGCGGGAAGCCTTCCGCAACGCATTTCAGGGATTCGAGCCGACGGTGGTGGCGCGGTTCGACGAGGACGACATCGCACGGCTGTTGCGCGATCCCGGCATCGTGCGCTCGCGCGCCAAGATCGTGGCGACGATCGGCAACGCCCGCGCGTATCTGGCGATGGCCGAGGGTGGCGAGGACTTCTCGGCGTTCGTCTGGGGGATGGCGGGCGGCACGCCGATCCGGTACGCGGGGGGCGACATCCCCGCCAAGACCCCGCTCTCGGAGGCGCTCTCGGCGGCGCTGAAACGGCGCGGCTTTAAGTTCGTCGGCCCGGTCATCGTCTACGCCTGGATGCAGGCGACGGGGATCGTGGACGACCATACCGCCGATTGCTTCCTGCACCATCCGGCCCGTGGGGAGAAGGATAGCCTCGTCTAGCCACGCGCCGTGCGAGGGCCACAACCGCTACGCGATCGTGCGTCGGGCTTGTCAGCGGATGAAGAGGGCGATGATCGTCCCGGCGCAGAGATAGGCACCGTAGGGGATGTAGTCGCGCATGGTGCGGACGCGCAGCGCGACCAGCAGCAGTCCCCCCGCCGCCCCCAGCACCATCCCGACGAAGAGAGCCAGGAAGGCCTGTTCCCCGGCCATCGCGCCGATCAGCGCGGCCAGCAGCACATCGCCGAAGCCGAGCGCGTGGCGACGATAGATCAGGAGCGCCAGGAAGTAGAGGAAGAGGAAGAGCCCCGCCGCGCCGACCGCCGCGATCAGCGACCAGAGGAGCGCGTGCGGCGCGGGCGAGAGGATCGCGGCGTAGGCGAGCGCGATCGTGATGCCGACGACGATGGTGTTCTGGAAGATCAGATGATTCTGCCAATCAATCCGCAGGATCAGGAGCAGCAGCACCGTGAAGAGGGCGAGCGCGACGAATTCGGCGGGCGAGGCCGCGCGCCAGAGGGCGAGCGCGAAGAGGATGCCGGTCGTCGCCTCGGTCAGCGGGCGCATGGGGCCGATCGGCGCGGCGCAGGCCGGGCAGCGCCGTGCGATGAGCGCCCCGACCACCGGTAGCAGGGCCATGCCACGCCAGCGGGCCGCGCAGTCCGGGCAGGCGGGGAGCCGCCAGGGAGAGCGCTCCGCCGGGATCGCGATGGCGGCATGGTCGATCCAGCCGCCGATGGCGAGGCCGAGCAGGGGCACGAGCACGAATAGCGCGATGGTCGTGAGCATCACGTCCTGCGGGGTGACGAGCGGTACCGGAATGACCCCAGGCGGCCCTCCTACACTCAGCAGCATAGTCAGTCGGGCGCGTATGGGAACATCCCCCGATGGTCCTGAATAGGGTGAGTAGGCGAGTAGGTGAGTAGACAGCGGGGAGTGTCGATAGTCGGAGAAGGAGGCGAGGGGCGACGCGGGGATCGGCTCGTGGCGGTGCTTAGTGCTGCATTTCGCAATCACCGGTAGGGTTGATCCTTCCCCCGCTCCTCGGATGGGCGGGTCCCCCGGAGGGGAGCTACTGCCCCCTGGGCGGCGGGGGTGCGGGCGGACGAGGGGGCAACCCGACAAGCGATTATGAAATGGAGCACTTAGATGAAGCTGATGGCAGCGGCGAGCAGTCCGGCGACGATCCCCACGCCGATTGTGCGTGGCAGCCAGCGTCCGCCGTGCCGCCATCGGGCGCGTATAGGTGCCGTCTCGGCGAACCAGGCGATCATCCGCTGGCGGGTTAGTCCCCGGACGACGAAGCCGACAAGGATGAGCGAAGGCAGGCTGACGCTCCAGCGCGGCACCCCGCCGAGGAGGGCGCGTAGGTCCGCGATCACCCCGATCAGATTGCCCGCGCCGATCAGGGAAACGATCAGCGCCTCGCCGAGTGTCGCCAGGGGCAGGCCAAGCAGCAACAAGAGGAACGCCGCCGCCGCCGTTTGCCGTGCCGCATCGCCGTATTGCACCACCGCGCGCACCAGGATCGTGACGCTCAGCGTCAGGATCGCCCGATCGAACGCGACGGCGACGGCGACGCCGCGCGGACCGTTATCCGGCGCCTTGTCCCACTTCTTCGCACTCTGCATCGGCAGGGGCGCGGTCGCATCGCCGTTTCCCTCCGCATTCCGCGCACTGCACCGGGCTTATGCTCAGCCGCCCGCGCCGAGGCGGCGATCGAGATTATACGCCGCGCTGATCAGCGCCATGTGGGTGAAGGCTTGCGGATAATTCCCCATCGCCTCACCGCGCATCCCCAACTCCTCCGCGTAGAGGCCGAGATGATTGGCGTAGCCGAGCATCTGCTCGAAACGGAGGCGGGCCTCGTCCAGGAGCGCTGGGTCGGCACTGGCCCCGCGCGTGAGCGCCTCGACCAACCAGAAGGTACACATGCTGAATGCGCCCTCGTTCGGGGTGCCGTCCGGGCGGAGGGTGCCGCCGCGATTGCGGTAGACCATTCCATCGGCGGAGAGCCCGCCCTGGCGCAGGGGACGGCTGACCGCCGCGATCGTCTGCCGCATCCGCGAGTCGTTGGTCGCCATGAAGAAGACGAGCGGCATGATCAGGACGGCGGCGTCGATCTGGTCGCCACCGTAGATCTGCGTGAACGTCGCCAATTCCTCGTTCCAACCGTGCGCGATGATGTCCTCGTAGATCGCGTCGCGTACCGTACGCCAGTGATCATAATTGGCCGGGAACGAGCGCTTGTCGGCCAGCCGCATCGCGCGGTCGAGGGCGACCCAGCTCATGACCTTGGAATAGACGTACTGGCTGCGCCCCTCGCGCGTCTCCCAGATGCCGTTATCCGGCTCCTGCCAGTGCGCGCAGACCCAATCGGCGAGGCCGCGCAAGAAGGTCCAGAGTTCGTAGGGGATCAGCGCGCCGTGTTTGTTGAAGAGGTAGACGGCGTCCAGCACCGCGCCGTAGATGTCCGGCTGGAGCTGATCGGTGATCGCGTTGCCGATGCGGACCGGGCGCGAGTCGCGGTAGCCCCCGAGATGATCGAGGTTCGTTTCGGGGAGCATCTTGCGCCCGTCGATCCCGTAGACCGGTTGCAGCGAGCCATCCTCGTTCGTGTCGCCGCACCGCTCCCCAAGCCAGTCGATGAATTGCGCCGCCTCCTCGGTGAAACCGATCCGCAAAAAGGCGTAGACGGTGAACGCGCTGTCACGGAGCCAGGTAAAGCGATAGTCCCAATTGCTCGCGCCGCCGAACTCTTCCGGTAACCCGCAGGTCGGCGCGGCGATGATCGCCCCAGTCGGCGAGTAGGTGAGCAGCTTCAGCGCCAGCGCCGAGCGCCAGACGATCTCGCGCCAGCGCCCGGTATAGGTGCAGCGCGCGAGCCAGGCACGCCAGTAGGTGACCGTCTCCTTGAAGAGCGCCGCCGACGCCTGCTCGTCGAGATGTGGTCCGCACCCCCCGGGGCCTTCAGGCTGGTGCTCGCGCAAGACGAAGGTGGCCGATTCTCCCTCTTTCAGCGTGAAGTGCGCCGTCGCTGCCCCCGCGTCGATGGTGAGCGGGAGTGGCGACGCCAGTTCCAGCACCAGATCGGGGCTGGTGAAGACGACACCCCCCGCCGTGACGGTCGCCGCGTGGGCATCGCGCCCGTAATTGAAGGCGGGCTGGCAACGGAGGGCGAAGTGCAGGCTGCCGCGCCGCATCGTGACCTGCCGGATGATCTGGGTCCGCCCGTCCCGGTCGCGTCCCGCGCCGATCGGCATGAAGTCGATGACCTCGCCGACCCCGCCATCGGTGAGGAAGCGGGTCACCAGCACGTTCGTATCGGGCCAGTAGAACTGTTTGTGGGTTACCCCTGCGGTCGCACCATCCGGGGCGATCGAGAAACTCCCCCCGCGCTGCTCGTCGAGCAGGGCGGCGAAGACCGTCGGCGAATCGAAGATTGGGAAGCAGAGCCAGTCGAGCGAGCCGGTGATGCTGATCAACGCCGCGCTGCGGGTATCCCCGATGATGCCGTAGTTCTCGATCGCCTGGTTTGTCACGCTTTTCCCCTCGCTCGCGTTCGGTATGGCGGTGCGACGTTTCCGCACTCCTGTATCGCATGGGGCACGCCATTGCCGACGATTGGCGGTTCGTCGTCGCTTCGGCTATTCTGCGGCGCATGGCCTATGTGGGTGGGGGTGTGGTGTGGGGAGAGGGAAGATGGCCGAGCCGCGTTACATCGCCGCGATCGATCAGGGCACGACCAGCACGCGCTGCATGATCTTCGACCATGCGGGGCGGGTGGTCTGCGCCGCGCAGCAGGAACATCGGCAGTTCTACCCCCGCCCCGGCTGGGTCGAGCACGACCCGCGCGAGATCTGGGCGCGCACGCAGGCGGTCATCGCCGAGGCGTTGGCGCAGGGCGGTTGCGCTGTCGACGAGATCGCGGCGGTCGGTATCACCAATCAGCGCGAGACGGCGATCGTCTGGGATCGCGTGACCGGCGAGCCGCTCCACCACGCGATCGTCTGGCAGGACACCCGCACCGACGCGATCTGCCACGCCCTCGCCCGTGAGGGAGGGCAGGATCGCCTGCGCGACCGCACCGGCCTGCCGCTCGCCACCTACTTCGCCGGACCGAAGTTCCGCTGGCTCCTCGACAATGTCCCCGGTGCGCGCGCGCGCGCCGAGCGCGGGGAGATCATGGCGGGGACGGTGGACAGTTTCCTCGTCTGGTGGCTCACCGGCGGGCCAGACGGCGGCGTCCACGTCACCGACGTGACCAACGCCTCGCGCACCCTCCTGATGGACCTTCGCTCCCTCGATTGGGACGACGAACTGCTGGCGATCGTGGGGGTGCCGCGCGCGATACTCCCCGCGATCCGGTCGAGCAGCGAGCGCTACGGGGTCGCGCGCGGCGCGCTGGCGGGGATCCCGATCGCCGGGATCCTCGGCGATCAGCAGGCCGCGACGATGGGGCAGACCTGCTACGAGCCGGGCGAGGCGAAGAACACCTACGGGACAGGCTGTTTCATGCTCCTCAACACCGGCGAACACCCGATCCCCTCGCGCAGCGGCCTGCTGACGACCGTCTGCTACAAGCTGGGTGAGCAACCCGCCATCTACGCGCTCGAAGGGTCGATCGCGATCGCCGGGGCGCTGGTGCAGTGGCTCCGCGACAACCTGGGCCTGATCGCCGACTCTGGCGAGGTCGAGGCGTTGGCGCGGACGGTGGAAGACAATGGCGGCATCTACTTCGTCCCCGCCTTCTCCGGCCTCTTCGCGCCCTACTGGCGCTCCGACGCGCGCGGCGCGATCGTCGGGCTGACGCGCTATGTCAACAAGGGGCATTTCGCGCGCGCCACGCTGGAGGCGACCGCGTTCCAGACGCGCGAGATCCTCGACGCGATGGAACGTGACTCCGGCGTGCATCTCACGCGGCTGAAAGTCGATGGTGGGATGATCGGCAACGAGTTGTTGATGCAGTTCCAGTCCGATACCCTCGGCGTACCGGTCGTCCGTCCGCAGATCGCCGAGACGACGGCGCTCGGCGCGGCCTACGCCGCCGGGCTCGCGGTCGGCTTCTGGTCCGGCCTGGACGAGCTACGCCGCAACTGGCAGGTCGACAAGGAGTGGCAGCCGACCGGCGGCGAGGCCGACCGCGCGCGCCGCTACCGTGACTGGAAGCGCGCGGTGGAGCGCACGTTCGATTGGGTGGAGGAGGCGGCGGAGTGAGAGAGACCTGGTTGAAGACTATTTTCGCCCGTCGCCATGAGCGGCTATGGCAGGGTCAAATGGCATAAAAATGGCATGGTTTGCGCGTATACTACGCTTGCACGTTCGTAATCGAGGGTGAAGTTGTTGATGCACAGGTAATGCGGAATCCGTACACGAGAGGCTAATATGAGTCGCACAATAACGATCACCCTTGAAGATGCGGCCTATAACCGTTTGCAAGAGCAGTTTGGCGAAGGGACTATTGCGAGCGTCATTGAAAACTTTCTACGCCCATATACGAGAACCGAAGCTGAACTGGATGCTGAATACAAGGCGATGGCAATGGATCAAGAGCGAGAGGCAGGAGCTTCTCTATGGGATGCCGCTGAACTTGGCGATGTAATGGACGATGAATCCGAAAATAGGTCATGGTTGAAGTCGCATTAGCGCAAGCCTAATTGCAGGCGCACTGCTTGTTCAGCTGCAATCATATCCTGTGCAGAAAGAGTACCAACAAATATCCCAGGCGTTCCTTCGCTACCGTACGAGTTTGATCTGCTATTGCTTTCACTTTACGTCCATCAACTTCGATGATCGCTTCACCAAGGAAGATGCGTGCTATGCTGCTGGATAAAGGAATAATTTAGATACGGTTCATTCGAGCGATAGTTAGATCGTTGCTGACAATGATCCCAGGACGTGTCTTGCGAATTTCACCACCACGGGCTGGTTCCATGTCTACCCAGTAAATATCGCCTCGCCTCATGATCGTGCTCCCCTGCGAAATGAATAGGACGAACTCCTGCACTGAGTCGCTTCTGCGATTTTGCTCCAACAATGCCAACCGAAGACCGATACAAAGTGCATTGCCTCTGCCTCACTGCTTCGTGTCGCGCTCTTGCTTCTCGGCCTGCGCTTCGAGTTTCCGCATCGTCCGACCGAGCAGCCCGCCCGTTTTCCGGGCCATCCAGCGCGCGGGGCGCATGACGACCTCTTGCCGCTCTGTGCTCTGCGTCTGTTGGGCGAGCGCGGCGGTTACCGCTGTCTGGAGGGCCTCAGTCTGGCCCTCACTTTGGAACTGTGCGCGCAATGTCTGACGCAGTTGCACGTCCCGAAGGCTATTGATGGCGACGAGGATCTGCTGCTCATCCATGTCGGGGCCTCCCTACTCCGTGCTATCGTCTCTGGCCGCGCCACGCCGCCGTTGGCGGCTCGGCTGGAGCCTCCTGCGCCGCAGAAAGGCAATCCCGAGGCCCGGCTACCGGCGGGGCGGTTTATGCTTCCTTATCTTCTTGCCTCGTCTTCTCCTCCTGCACCAGCACCTTGTCGACGCGCTGGCCGTTCATGTCCACCACCTCGAAGGCGTAGCAGCCCCAGGTGATGCGATCCCCCGCTGCGGGGAGGCGTCCGAGTTGCGCCAGGACGAAGCCGCCGAGCGTCTGGAACTAGCCCAACTCCTCGCCCGGCAGCTCCGTCACGGGGATGAAGTCGCGGAACGCATCGAGCGGTAGCATCCCATCGACCAGCCACGAGCCATCGGCGAGCCGGACCGCGCCCGCCGCGCCGACGGGTGGCGGGCCGTCGCCGACGAAGATCGCCGAGCAGATCGCCGAGTGTGCTCAACCCCTCGACCCCGCCATATTCGTCGAGGACGAGCGCGATCCATTGCCCGCTGGACTTGAACTGTTCCAGCGCCTGGTAGGCAGGCACCGTCTCCGGCAGATAGAGGGGCGGGCGCAGCGCCGCTTCGAGGTCCGCCGGAGACGGTGCCTGCCGTGCCCACAACTCACGCACCGAGACGATCCCGAGGACGTGGTCGAGGTCGCCGCGACAGACCGGGTAGTGCGTGTAGCCGCCTTGCGCCATGCTGCGCAGATTGTCCTCCGCCGGGGCGACAATGTCGATCCAGGTGACGCGCGGGCGGGGGACCAGCAGGCCCACCACGCGCCGATCACCGAGCCGGAAGACCCGATCGACGATCTCACGCTCGGCGGCCTGGAAACCCCTCGCCTGCGCCCCCTGCTCCACCAGGATCGTGATCTCCTCCTCCGTCACCGCCGGATCGGTCGAGGGCTTGGAGCCGAGGAGGCGCAGGATCAGCGCGGTGGAGCGGCTGAGGAGCCAGACGATCGGGGAGGCGAAGACTGCGAGGCGTCCCATCGGGACGGCGACGCGCGCGGCGATCACCTCGGGGTTGCCGAGCGCCAGTTGCTTCGGCACCAGCTCGCCGATGATCAGCGAGAGATAAGTGATCGCCAGGATCGCCAGGAAAACGCCGAGTTGCGCGCTGAATGGGGCCAGGAGGGGCACCCTGTCGAGGACACCCCCGAGGAACGCGCCGGTGAGGATGCTGATCAGCGTGATCCCGATCTGCACGGTGGAAAGGAAGCGCCCCGGCTCGCTGGCGAGGTCGAGCGCCGCCCGCACCCCGGCATCGCCCGCCTCGGCGCGCTGTTGGAGGCGTACCTTGCGGGAGGAGGCGATCGAAAGCTCAGCCGCCGCAAAAACCCCGTTGGCGACGAGCAGGAGCAGGAGAACGAGGAGTTGGATACCGACGTTCGACATTGAACCCCTGAAGTGCGCTTGTGCCGCCGCAAGCTGCGGCATTGGGTAGGAGTATGCCACGATTTGCTCCGCTCGTACCGTCGTCAGCGCCCTGCTATCATCCTGACGAGGCGGCGTACCATGCCGAAGCACACCGATCGCCTGGTCCCGGTCAGCCCTGCGGCGGCACTGCCCCCGCTGCTCGAGCGCCGGGTGCGGACGAAGGCCGAGCGTTTGCGACGGAGCATGGTGTGAACGGACGTGCCGCTCTCGGGTGCCTGCCGGACACTCCCCCGTTATCGGGGCGCATGGTAGGATTAGCGGCACTGGTGGCGGATAGCGTGGCGGGAGGGGCGGATGACAGCGATCGGCGAGCGCCCGATGGGCGTGGGGAGCGATGGGTCGGGTGGGATTCTCAGCGATGCGGATCTAGTAGTCCTGAAGTCGATCGAACGGCGCATCCTCTGGCTGGCGACGAACATGATCGATCACGCCAATCACGTTCGCCCGAATCCCGATAATACGAAAGTCGGCGGGCATCAGGCGTCGTCGGCATCGGTCGTCTCGATCCTGACCGCCCTCTATTTCCACTTCCTCAACGGGCACGATCGGGTGGCGAATAAGCCGCACTCCTCGCCCGCGTATCATGCGCTGCAATACCTCCTCGGCGAACTCGACCGGGGCTACCTGACCGAGTTGCGCGCCTTCGGCGGCTTGCAGTCGTACCCCAGCCGCACCAAGGACCCCGATCGGGTCGATTTCTCCACCGGCTCGGTCGGTCTGGGCGCGGTCGCGCCCCTCTTCGCCGCCCTGGCCGACCGTTATGCCAGCGCCCACTTCGGCGACGGGCCGCGTCGGCGTTTCATCGCCATCGTCGGCGACGCGGAGTTGGACGAAGGGAACGTCTGGGAGGCGGTCGCGGAGGAGGCGACGCGCGGCCTCGGCAATGTCCTCTGGATCGTCGATCTCAATCGCCAGAGCCTCGATCGCGTCGTCCCCGGTATCCGGTCGCGGCAACTCCAGGCGCTCTTCGCCGCCAGCGGGTGGCACGTCCTGGAGGCGAAGTACGGGGAGCGCTTGCAGGCGGCGTTCGCGCGCCCCGGTGGCGAGGCGCTGCGGTGCCGGATCGACGAGATGAGCAACGAGGAATATCAGGTGTTGATCCGCTTGCCGGGTGCGGCCTTGCGGGCGCGGCTCCTGGCCGGGTCGGGCGAGAGCGAGGAACTGGCGGCGACGCTCGCCGCTGTCCCCGACGACGAGTTGCCGGGCCTGATCGCCGACCTGGGCGGCCACGATCTGCGCGAGCTGCTCGGGGCCTTCGCCGCCGCCGACGCGGAGACGAGTCGTCCCAGCGTCCTCTTTGCTTACACCATCAAGGGATGGGGACTGCCGATCGCCGGGGACGCGCTGAATCACTCGGCCCTGTTGACGCAGCAGCAGGTCGAGGCGCTGCGCGAGCGCTTCGACATCGCCCCCGGCGCGGAGTGGGACGCCTTCCCGCCCGATTCGCCGGAGGGGCGCCTCTGCGCCGCGCGTGCCGCCCTGCTGCGCGACGAGGCGTTGCCCGCCCCGCAGCTCGGGCCGGACGCCGTGCCGGAGACGATCGGCTTTCGCCCCGCCGCCGCCATGTCCACGCAGGAGGCGTTCGGGTCGATCCTCGGCCAGCTGGCGCGGACCCCGGAGGTGGGCGCGCGCATCGTGACGACCTCGCCCGACGTGGCGGTCTCCACGAATCTCGGCTCCTGGATCAACCGCGTCGGCGTCTTCTCGCCGGAGACGGCGACCGACTACGATGAGGGGGCGCAGCGGCTCCTGCAATGGCGACCGGGGCCGGGCGGTCAGCACATCGAGCTCGGTATCTCGGAGATGAATCTGTTCATGTTGCTCGGTCAGCTCGGCCTCTCCGCAGAGCACAACGGGCAGCTCCTGCTGCCGGTCGGCACCGTCTACGATCCGTTCGTCTGCCGCGGCCTGGATGCGCTGATCCACGGCGTCTACTCGGCGGCGAAGTTCGTCTTCGCGGGGACTCCCGGCGGGGTTACCCTCAGCCCCGAGGGGGGGGCGCACCAGTCGTCGATCACCCCCTCGATCGGGCTGGAGTTGCCGAATATGACCGCGTTCGAGCCCGCATTCGCGCGCGAGGTCGAATGGTGCCTGCTCGATGGTCTGCGCCGCTGCTGCGACCGCGTGGGAGGCGACTCGACGTACCTGCGCCTCTCCACCAAGCCGATCGACCAGGCGCTGCTGAACGACGCGCTGGCGCGGCTCGGCGAGGAGGGATTGCGGCGCGAGGTGCTGGCCGGTGGCTATCGCCTCGTCGTGCCACCGGACGCGCTCGCGGATGCCCCGCGCGTTAGCATCGCCGCCGCCGGAGCCCTGATTCCGGAAGCTTATGCCGCCACCCTGGCGTTGCACGCCGAAGGGATCGCTGCCCTATTGATCAACGTCACCAGCGCCGATCGCCTCTATCGCGGGTTGGCGATGAATCGTCGCACCTACGTCCGCGCCGCCACGGTCGGGGCCGAGTCGGGGCCGCTGGCGGCGCTCTTCCCGGCGTCCGAGCGGCATGTCCCGATCGTCACCGCGCTCGACGGGGCCTCGCACCACCTGGCCTGGCTCGGCTCGGCCTTCGGCGCGCCGGTCGTGCCGCTGGGGGTCGATTACTTCGGGCAGGTCGGCACCCGGGCCGATCTCTACCGCGACCAGCTGATCGACGCCGACAGCATCGTGAATGCCGCGCTGCTCGCACTGGAGGTCGTCGGCGGCTGATCGCGTACAATGCATCGTGCGGCATCCCTGGCATGGTATGCTGCTGTCCATCGTGTGACGTGCGGGGAGGATCATGTCGCCATCGATTGTGTTGGGGGTGCTTCTGGGGAGTCTCTATGGCCTGCTCTGGCACGCCTGCCTCGGGCGGGGCTGGCGCTGGTTGCCGCTGTACTGGGCCGTTGGATTGCTCGGCTTCTTCGGTGGCTGCGTCCTCGCGATCCTCGGCGATCTCACCGTCCTGCGACTCGGGTCGTTACCGCTCCTGGAAGGGATCGTTGGCTCGCTCCTTGCGCTGGCGACGACATGGTGGCTAGTCGGTCGACGCTATCCGCGTCCCGCGTCTGGTATAGGGTAGGTCCGTACAGCTGGGGCAACTCGCAATTGGCGCGCGATATGGGAGGCGACTAAGCATGAAGAAGTGGGCGATCATCGGCGGCATCATCGCGGTTGTGGTCCTGGCCCTGATCATCGGCCTCCTTTATTGGGGGGATGAAGGCCCGGTCACGGCTCGACTGCGGGATATCTCGATCGTTTTCATCTCGCTCTTCTCGGTGATCGCGACGATCCTCCTGGCCGCGATCGTCGGGGCGATCCTCTGGCTCGTCTTCACGATTCGCGACAAGGTTGTGCCGTTGTTGGAGAATTTATCCGCGAGCGCGGCGCGACTGAAGGGCACGACCGAGTTCCTGACTGAGCAGGCGGTGAGCCCGGTGATCAGCGCGGCGGGGGCCTTTGCCAAGTTTCGCGCGGTGACCCGCGCGGCCACCGGTGGCAAGAGCCGCCCGGTGCAACGCCAGCGGAAAATCAAGATCAAGACACGCTGAGTCGTTTGGGCGAGGTATCGATCGGGCGGTGACCGGGCGGGAATGCTCGGTCATCGCCTTATCCGCCTCCGGCGCTCGGGGTGCCTGATCGGGCACGACTATTTAGGAAGGAGGGTTTGGAATTTGGCTGGACGACAAGAGGTATTGGCGCGCGACCTGGCGCGCTTACAGGCGCAATTGCGCGGCGCTACGGGCGGACATTCGGTGCAGCGCTTCCTCGATGGCTTGATCGGCGGGTTGATCCTTGGCGCGGTCATCGCGCTATTCGCCGCGCGGCGCGGCACCGTTGCGGAGGCCGCGCCGCTCCAGGAAGCGAGTATCGAACTGAAAGAACACGCCACCCGGCTCGCGAAGGATACGCACGAAGGGGCAGCGCCGCTCATCGAACAGGCTGGCGCGCTCACCGAGGAGGCGCAGGCCGCGCTCGACCGCATCGTGCCGGGCGACAAAGCGACCGGAGCGTAGTACGCCGATCTGCCAGCCGCATGCCAGACCCGATCGTGGCACAAAGTGTCCGTACATGGGTTATACTTCCCCGAGACGCGGGATGGCATGAGGGATGAGGTGCGTATAATGGTGGCGGGGCGCGGGGCGCGGGGCGGGCCTGGCGGGCGGGCGCTACGCCTGTCTGCGGTGCTTGCGGCATACGGGATCGCGGCGCTGCTGAGTGCAGCGATCGCGCTCGGGGTGGCCGGGTTGGCGTTCCAGGCCAGTCGGCAGACCGTCACCACCGGCACGATTCTGCTCTTCGCGCACGAGCAATGGGCCTTCTGGGTCGGCGGGGTGTCGCTCGCCGTCGTGGCCGGGGCGCTCGTCGCCCGCTTCGCCCGGCAGCGCACCACGACAGCATTCCCTGGCGCGATTGAAGGATCGAACCTGCCCACCACGGGCCTCCTCCCCGCCGTCGCCGCTTTCAGCACGGTCCTGTTGGTCAGCATCTACCACAACACCGCCATGCTCGCGATCGCCCCGGCTACGGTCACGTTCACCGTGTTTGTCGAGCTGATCGCACGGTATCATCTCGACGATGAGGTCGGGCGGGTCCGGCGCACGGCCCGGACGACCCATATCCTGCTGACGCACGGGGTCGCGTTCCTGCTGCTGGCGGCGGTGTACATCAGCAAGGTACGCTCGCTCTTGTCGGCCTCGGTCGTGGCGCTGTTGATTTGCCTGTTGCTGACCCAGATCGCCGATGGCGAGCGTTTCCCGATCGAGCGCCGCCTGATTTATGGCCTCGTCGGCGGGGTGGTGCTCGGCGAGATCACCTGGGCGCTCAACTACTGGCCCCTGACCGGCTGGACCGGCGGCGCGGTGCTGCTGATCGCCTTCTATCTCGTCGCCGGGCTGATCCTGGCACAGGTGCGCGACGGACTGCGCCGCCGCGATCTACTCGAATATGGCTTCAGCGCCGCGGCGATGTTCGCGCTGGTGACCCTGACAGTCGGCAGTCGGTAGTCGGCAGTCAGCAGCATAGGTAGAGCCGGGCAGTGTTCAGCGGCTTGCGGGATAGGCTCGTCTTTCTGCCGACTGCCGACTGCCGACTATCAACCGGAGGTATCCCATGTCCGTCGATACCACGTTGTACGCGCTGATCAGGCGACTCGACCGCCTGGAGGAATTGCGCGAGGATTTGCAGGAGATCGCCCTGCGCGGCGGCACGCAGGGCGATGAGGAGGACGACATCGAGCCGCTCGATCAGCAGGCGATCACGAACGAGATGGCCGCTCTCGGTATCCGTACCTTCGATGAGCTGGAGCGCCAGATCGCCGACCTGAACGCCCAGCTCGACGCGCGCGAGGAGACGCGGGGCGACCAGGAATAATCGCCCCCTACCCCTCCCTATCCTGCCGTCTCTCTTCACAACTCACGACTCAGCCCCCCGGAGGTTCCGTGCCCGACTTATTCGATCTGCAACGTGAGCGCCTGCTGGCGCGCCGCGCGCCGTTGGCGACGCGGATGCGTCCGCGCTCGCTCGATGAGTTCGTGGGGCAGGAGGGGATCGTCGGGCCGGGAACGCTGCTACGACGGATTATCGAGGCCGATCGCCTCCCGTCGCTGATCCTCTGGGGACCGCCCGGCGTCGGCAAGACGACCCTCGCGCGGATCATCGCGGAGACGACGCGCGCCCACTTCGTGCCGCTCAGCGCCGTGACCGCCGGGGTGGCCGATCTCCGCACCGCCGTGAAGGAGGCGAAGGATCGCCTCGGGATGCACGGCGGGCGTACGATCCTCTTCATCGACGAGGTCCACCGCTTCAACAAGGCGCAGCAGGACGCGATCCTGCCGCACGTCGAGGACGGCACCGTCACGCTGATCGGCGCGACGACCGAGAATCCGTCGTTCGAGGTCAACTCCGCGCTCCTGTCGCGCGCCCGCGTCTTCGTCCTCAAAGGGTTGGGCGACGACGATCTGCGCCGCCTGATCGCGCGCGCGCTGGCCGATCCCGAGCGCGGCCTCGGCGAGGAGCGCGCGCGCCTGACGGATGAGGCGGTCGCGCAATTGGTCAACTTCGCCAATGGCGACGCCCGTTTCGCGCTCAACACCCTCGAACTGGCGGTCGCCGCCGCGCTGCCCGCCGCCGATGGCGGGGAGCGGGTGGTGGATGACATGCTGGTGGCGGAGGCGGCGCAGCGGCGCGCGGCGGTCTACGACAAGGGCGGGGAGTCGCACTACGACACGATCTCGGCGCTGCACAAGAGCCTGCGTAGCTCCGACCCCGACGGCGCGCTCTATTGGCTGGCGCGGATGCTGGAGAGCGGCGAAGATCCCCTCTACGTCACCCGCCGCCTCGTCCGCTTCGCCTCGGAGGATATCGGGCTGGCCGATTCGCAGGCGCTCGTCCTGGCGATGGCTGCGCAGGGGGCGGTCCACTTCCTCGGCTGGCCGGAGGCGAACACGGCGCTGGCGCAATTGACCGTTTATCTCGCGGTCGCGCCGAAGAGCAATGCTGCCTACGTCGCGTACAAGGCGGCGCGCGAGGACGTGGAACGGACCCGCAACGACCCGGTCCCCTTGCACCTCCGCAACGCCCCGACCGCGCTGATGAAGGGGCTCGACTACGGCAAGGGCTACCAGTACGCGCATGATTATGACGGGGCGGTCGTGGATCAGGAGCATCTGCCGCCGAATATCGCCGGGCACACCTACTATCGCCCGACCGAGCGCGGGCGCGAGGCGGCGATCGGCGATCGGATGCGCCTGCGCGCCGAGCAGATCGCCGAGGGCCGCGCCGCGCGGGTCACGCCGGAGGATGGGCCGGAGTGGGAGCCCTCCCGCCGCCGCAAGGCGCGCGAGGCGCGCGAGGCCCAGCAAAAGGATGGCTGATTCGCCCGTCCCGCCGCCGCGCTCATGGTTGGACCCACGCCTCGAAGTCCGTTCATCACCGATCGAAGGGTTTGGACTCTTCGCCGCCGCGCCTATCCGCGCCGGTGAGGTGGTGATCGTCTGGGGTAGCCGCCCCATCACCGACGACGAGCTACACGCGATCGAGGCGCGCTGGCGCGCTACCGGCACGCCGTATAGCTGCGCCGCGATCGGTGAAGGGCTGAGCCTACTCCAGGACGATGACGATCCCCTTCGTTACGGCAATCACTCCTGCGGCCCGAATCTCTGGCTTGCGGATGCGCTGACCGAGATCGCGCGGCGGAACATCGCCGCCGACGAAGAGCTGACCTTCGATTATGCACTCGCGACGGTTGTGCCCTGGCAGATGGAATGCCGTTGCGGTGCGCCGCTCTGTCGCGGTGTGATCACCGGCGATGATTGGCGGCGCACCGACTTGCAGGCGCGCTATCGCGGCCATTTCTCGCCATTCATCGACGCGCGGATCGCGCGATAGCGGCGATCCCGCCTCCTGCCGCCTTCGTTTCTTGCTCGCCGCTACTCCTATTATGGGACGTCATGGAGTTGACGCACACGGGAGTACATCAACCAGAGCGGGGCTATCAGGGTGCCGAGTGCGGCGAGGATGAGCGTCGGTCGCAGCCCGAATAGCTCGCCCGCAATACCGCCAAGCGCCCCGCCGATAGCGATCGCACCCCACCCACAGACGCGCACCGTGGCGTTCACTCGACCCTGTAACCCCGGCGGGGGGATTGATTGCACCAGGGTAAAACCGGCGATACCACCACTTGCCTCGGCCAGGCTTGTCAGCACTCGCCAGGCGAGGAGCAGCGTGATCGCTACGGGGAGCGGGCCACCGGCCAGCGGCAAGAGCAGCGTCGCGCCCGCTTTGATCGCCGAAGCTGCGATCAGAGTCTGCCCGATCCCGTGGCGTCGGACCATCCGGCTCGTCAGGAGCGCGGTCAGGAGCGCGGGCAATCCGCCCGCGCCGACGATCAGGCCGAGTGTTACGGTGGGGATACCCACGTCGTGGATGGCATAGAGGATATAGATTCCGGTCGGGATGTTGCCGAACAGCGCACCAAGGGTCGAACTCAGCAGAATCGGGCGCAGGATCGGATCGGTGAGCACGAAGCGGACGCCCTCACCAATCGCCGACCCGATACCGACGTGCGTATGGTCCGCTTGCGGGCAGGATTCCGGTGTCCTGATTGCCAGGATAGTAAGCGCGGAACCTAACGACGCGATCGCCCCGCTGGTGAGTGCCAGCGGGGCGCTGAGGAGTTGCACGAGCAAACCGCCGACGCTTGGTCCTGCGAATTGTGCTGTCGCTTCACTTGCCCGAAGTGCGCTGTTGCCCGCCACGAGATGTCGGCGGGGTACGATCAGTGGCAGGAACGCCTGATACGCTACGACGAAGACGAGTGCGGCGATACCGGATAGGAAGGCGACGATATACAGCTGGGCCAGGTGGAGGACACCGAAGTAGGCAGCCACGGGTACCGAGCCGAGGAGTGCCGCTCGCGCGATATTCGCGCCGATCAAGAGGGGGCGCCGCCTACGCCTGTCGACCCAAACCCCCGCGAAAAGGCCGAATAAGAGCGCGGGCGCTGTCTGTGCCGTCGTCAACAAGCCCAACTGGAACGGCGTAACCCCGATGCTTACTGCCGTCATCGGGAGCGCTAATAAGGTGGCATGCAGGCCAAAGAGAGAAATCGTATCGCTCCCCCAGAGCTTGCGGAAGTCCGCATGCGACCAGAGCGATCGTTGTTGCGCGTGCATAGCTATCCCTGGGATAGGCCCCTGGTGGGGATCAAACAGAACGGGTGCCAACGCAAAGTTGGCACCCTCCCTATCCCAGACGAGCGGCTATGACATGGTATCCCCGGGTTTCCACAGCGGTCGCTATGGCGCTCGTCACTACCCGGAGACTGCTTTATGGTCCGATTGTAGAACAATCTGTCAGACAAAGCAAGGACCATGTGTTGCGTAGCGGCATCGCGCTATTGCTCCTTATCCTACGGAAGCCAGCCGCCTTTATGGCGCTGATCTTTTACAGAAGGCATCATAGGTATTCGAGCGGCGGGTTGAGTTATAGGCAATGGGAGTGTCTTCCTCCGCGTCGTCGCGCCGCTGCATTACAATACCGCCCTATGGAGAAGCAGATCGCCGATCGTGCCACCACCGCCTCGCATCGCCGATCCGTCGCCTTGCCGCTCAGCCGACTCGCGCGCGGTCTTGGTGCCGCGCTGGCGCTCGCGCTGCTGGCGTGCCTGTACTTCGCGCTGACCGCCGCCGACGGCATCATCAGCACGAACGATGGCAGCCACTACGCGCTGACCAAGGCGCTCGCGGTCGATGGGACGGCGCGGATCGATCCCTACGTCAATTACGGGGCGATCCAGCCGCCGAAGGGGACGCCGACGACCGACGACTACCGCGACGTCAGCGCGCGCGATGGGCATTTCTACTCCGATCGCCCGCCCGGCACGGCCTTCCTGGCGGTGCCATTCTACTGGCTCGGCGAGCTGGTGAGCCGCATCTCCGGGCGGCGCGACCTCGATTTCCCGCTCCGCTATGTGACGATGCTGCCGCCGCTGCTCGGCGCGGCGACGGCGTTGGCCCTCTACTGGCTGGCGCGCGGGCTCGGCGCGGGGCGATCAGCGGCGATCCTGACCGCCGGGGGGGCGTCGCTGACGACGCCGCTGCTGAAGTACGCCACCCTCCTCTACTCGCACATCGGGGGGGCCTTTTTCGTCACCGCCGCGCTGGCAGCGATCCTGCTGACGGAACGGCGTCCCGGTCGCGTCTGGCCCCAGGCGCTCGGCGGTGCCTTGCTCGGCTGGTCGGCGGTGACGGAATACCCCAATCTATTGCTGATCGTGCCAGTCGGTCTCTACGTCCTCTGGCGAGCGTGGTACGGGCCGGACCCTCGCGAGTTCGCGTGGCGCGGGCCGCTGATTTTCGCCCTCGCCTGGGCTGTCCCGATCCTGATCCTGGCCGGGTACGACTGGCTCGCGTTCGGCGCGCCCTGGCATACTTCGTATACTTATCAGTATTATTTCGACTGGTCGCGCAGCCCCCGCACCACCTACGTCACCCCGCCGCTGACCGGGCTGCGCTGGCTCCTCTTCGGTCCCTCCGGCCTCTTCGTGATCACCCCGGCGCTGGCACTGTCGCTGTGGGGGCTGCTCGTCCTCGCGCGCCGTGCGCCCGCGCGCGCCCTGTTGCTGCTCGGCGTGACCGCGGCCGTGCTCCTCCCCACCGCGCTGCACCGCACATATTACGGCGGTGGGAGCCGCGACACACGCTACCTGCTGGCGATCGTCCCCACTCTCTACGCGCCGTTCGCCCTCTGGTTCGACGCGGTCGCGCTACCGCGCCGTCCGCTGGCGCGCGTGGCGCTCCTCGGCGGCGCGGCGGCGCTGGCGTTCTGGGGGGTTGCGCGCTCCTATCTCAGCCTGTTGACGATGTTCGGCCACCGGGCAACCGAGCGCTCGCCGGAGGAGGCATGGCGTATCGTGGCGGGACAGTGGCGTGATCCGGCGGTGGTCGCGCCGGGATTGCCGTTACTCCCGTATTTCGCCACGCTCGCCATGCCGTTGTGCGTCGTGCTGTGGGTGTTATGGCGCGGTTGGTATCGGCGTACAAAGCGCCAGGCCGAATCTTTCTGAAAGCATTTTGATCGCAAAACGATGCGATTCAGTTCCGTTTAGGCTTGTCAAGTGGCTGTTGATGGCGTATAGTTTAGCGCAGAGATGAAGAATGACCCCTGCAATACGGGGGACGCTACAATTGAATCGTCCGCTTGTCGGACAGCGTAGCGCGGCCTCCGAGGGTTCCCTCGGAGGACGGCTTCGTATTTTTACGTGGCGACCATCGAACATTCTTCCTATCTCAACGCAGAACGATTCGGGGACAGGCACTGTCGCCGAGCGGCAATGCCCGGGGCACAGCGGTGTGTCGCGCGTTCGATGATGACCAGGAGGTGTCGCAGGACGGCTGACGAGGAGACCCACCGGATTGAAGTACGGTAAAGAAACGTGGGTGAAGTGCGCATATGAGTGCCATCCTGATCGCCAAGGGCAGGGATCAAGGCTTCCTCCTTTCTGATGAAATCGTCGCGGCATTCCCCAACGTGGAAGCCGACGTGACGGGGTTGGATGATTTCTACACCTCGCTTCTCGAATACGGTATCGAGGTTGTCGATCAGTCCCCCGCCCCCACGAAACGCCCCGCCGAGCAACGTACTCCGCGACTCCGGGCCGTTGCGCCCCAACAAGAAACCCCCGCGACCAATACAACGCCAACACCGCTTCCCTCCGGCGTTGCCGACGATATCGGTGGTGTCGGCGATTCGGTGCGTCTCTATCTGCAAGAGATCGGCGAGACAAGCCTGCTGACGATGGAGCAGGAGGTCTGGCTGGCGAAGCGGATGGACCGCGGCAAGGTCTCCGAGCAACGCGTGCAGTGCCACAGCTACAGTTGCGACGAGGAGCGCCTTGAGTTCATCGCCGACGCCGAGGACGGTGATCAGGCGCGCGCCCACCTTATCCAGGCCAATCTGCGGCTCGTCGTCAGCGTCGCGAAGAAGTACGTCGGGCGGGGCCTCTCCTTCCTCGATCTGATCCAGGAAGGGAACATCGGCCTGATGAAGGCCACCGACAAGTTCGATTACACGCGCGGCTTCAAGTTCAGCACCTACGCGACATGGTGGATCCGCCAGGCGATCACCCGCGCGATCTCCGATCAGAGCCGCACCATCCGCCTCCCGGTCCACGTCGGCGAGACGATCAACCGCGTTAAGAAGACCGGCCACCGCCTCCAGCAGATCCTGGAGCGCGAGCCGACGCACGAGGAGATCGCGCGCGCGCTCGACATTGGCGACGACAAGGTGCGCCAGGTGCTCGACGTGTCGCGTCACCCGGTCTCGCTGGAGGCCCCGGTCGGCCAGGATGGCGATGCGTTCCTCGGCGATTTCATCGAGGACGAGACGCTACCCGCGCCGCTCGACATGGCCTCGCAGCAGCTCCTGAAGAGTCAGATCGGCGACTCGCTTCAGCGGCTGACCGATCGCGAGCGCCGGATCATCCAATTGCGCTACGGCCTGGAAGATGGCCGCTATCGCACCCTGGAAGAGGTGGGGCGCGAGTTCGGGATCACGCGCGAGCGGATTCGCCAGATCGAGGCGAAAGCGCTGCGGAAACTGCGCCACCCGAGTTACAGCCGCAAGCTGCGCGGGTATCTCGACTAGCGCATCCCAGCTAGAGCACAACGGCCATAGCGCGGGGGTGGGGCGATGCTCCCACCCCCGCGCATGCGTAGAGGGAGAACGATGGACCTGGGCTTGCGCGACAAGGTGGCCCTGATCACCGGCGCGTCGCGGGGTATCGGCGCGGCAACCGCGCAGCTCCTGGCCGACGAAGGGGTCGATATCGTCGTCTGTTACGGCAGCGATCGCGCTGGCGCAGAGGCGACCGCAGCTGTGGTGCGCGCGGCAGGACGCCGCGCCTGGACCTACGGGATCGATGTGCGCGATGCGGCGGCGGTCGACGCGGCCTTCGTCGCGATCGGGCGTGAGGTCGGCGGCCTCGATATCCTGATCCTCTGCGCCGGGCAGAACATCGTCACGCAACTCCCCGACCTGACCCCCGCCGAATGGGATTTGATCGTGGCGACCAACCTGAATGGCCCCTTCTATGTCCTGCACGCCGCGATCCCGCTCCTGCGCGATGGCGCGGCGGTGGTGGCGGTGGCGAGTGTCGCGGGGCAGACCGGCGCGCCGCATCACGCCCACTACGCCGCCGCGAAGGCGGGCCTGATCAACCTGGCGAAGAGTGCCGCGCGGTCGCTCGCGCCGCGCGTGCGGGTGAACAGCATTGCGCCGGGGATGACCATGACGCAGATGGGCATCGAGACGGCGGTGGGATTGCCTGCGGACTACGCGCAGACGAAGTTGCTGTCGGGGCGCTTCGCCGAGCCGGAAGAGATCGCGCGCGCGATCGCCTTTCTGGCGAGTCCGCTCGTCGGATTCATCACGGGGGCAACGCTCGATATCAACGGCGGACGGGAGTTGCGCTGATTTGGCGCATACCCTGTCGGCTCCGGCACAGGATTCCGGTGACAAAGAATGGGGCGAGCGGAGAACCGCTCGCCCTGGCGCTTTTAATTGTGATGTTGTGGCGCTCAGCCCATCGACATCGAGCGGGCGCGGAGTCCGCGATCGCTCTGCTCGATGTCGATGCTGATGTCATCGCCTTCGCGGATATCCGTGCCGGCGAAGAGAGAGCCGTGGACGTACACATCGTCGCCGATGCTCTCCACGCGGGCGAAGAGGAACCGACCCGAAGGATCGATCCGCATCACATTCGCCGGAACCGCGCCGATGGGCACCGGGCCGCTGTAGGGCTCGCGGGTGCGCCGAGCACGACCTGCACCATAGGCGTCATCGCCGGATGTGGTCTCGCGTCCGCTGACGTTGTCATACAGGCGTTGCCGCGAGGCCGGAATCGCCTCGACATCCTGTGTCACGCGCACATCCGCCGCTTCGGGGCCTTTCTGGCCCTGCCGCAACGAGAACTCGACCCCCTGACCATCGATCAACCAGGGACGCCCGTCGGCGATCGAGTTGCGGTGGACGAAGAGATCTTTGCCCTCCTCGGTGGTAATGAAACCGTACGCCTTCTCCGGGTTGTACCATTTGACCATTCCGGTCCCTTGACCGCTGCTCATGCCTTGATCCTGCCCTTTCCATGTACTCGGCATTTTCCCCTGGTGCCGTGAAACTGACTCTCGAGGAGTCATCTTTCTACCCCAAATTATAGCACACCTTACGCACATGCCAATGTTCGGAATGCACAACTTTTATCGGCCATTATGGGCAATGATCGTCCGTTATCACCGCATAGACACGGGCGAGGTTGCCGAGATCGCGCCTGGCGCGATACAAGAGGGCTAGCGCCAGGATGATCCGTGTGCTGCGCGACGGTGTGGGGAAAGGGGATGAATACGATGGAGCGCGTCGCTTTCCTGATCGATCTCAAGCCTGGTGCCGATCCGATGGAATACAAGCGTCGCCACGACGCCCTCTGGCCGGAGATGGCGGCGACCCTGCGCGGGGCCGGCATTCGCAACTACAGCATCTTTCTGCACGGCGCGATCCTATTCGCCTATCTGGAATGCGAAGACTTCGCCGAGATGGTGCGGTCCCTGGCGCACGACCCGGTCGACGCGCGCTGGCAGGAGCACATGCGCGACATGATCGGCGTGACGGTTGATCCCGAGACCGGCTTCGCCCACCGCCTGCCCGAACTGTTTCACCTGGGGTGAACGCGCCCGCCAGCAGCGTCGGGCGTGAGACCGCAAGCGAAGGAGCAGCCCGATGGCCCACGACCTCCGAATTCGCCGCCTGACCGTCCATCAGTACGCGCGGACGGTGGAAGACGTCGGCTACGACTATAACGGCTTCAATGACGTGTATCAACCGGGGAATCGCGCCACCCGTGGCGGGTATGTCTTCACCATCGAGACCGACGCCGGGATCACCGGTGAATACGTCGGCGGGAGCGGCGTCGCCTACGCGCAGGTGGCGATGGTGGCGCACTATCTCCTGGGCAAGCACGCGATGCAGCGCGAGATCATCTGGAACGACCTGAAGCGCGCCCTTCGCAAACATGACCGCTTCGGGATGGCCCCGATCGACATCGCCCTCTGGGACATCGCGGGCAAGGCGTATGACGCGCCAATCTACGAGCTGTTGGGCGGCTATCGCACGAGCCTCCCGGCCTATGCCTCGACCTATCACGGCGATGAGAACGGCGGTCTCGACAGCCCCGAGGCCTTCGCCGACTTCGCGGTCCAGTGCAAGGAGATCGGCTACCCGGCTTTCAAGATCCACGGCTGGGGGACGGGGCCGATCGCACGCGAGGTGGCAACGGTGCTGCGGACCCGCGAGGCGGTCGGGGACGAGATGGACCTGATGCTCGACCCGGCCTGCGAATACAACACCTTCGCCGACGCGCTGAAGGTCGGGCGGGCGTGCGACGCGGCGGGCTTCTTCTGGTACGAGGATCCGTTCAAGGATGGCGGGATCTCGGCGTTCGCGCACCGTAAGCTGCGAGGGCTGATCGAGACGCCGATCCTGCTCGGCGAGCACGTCCGCGGCTTCGAGTTGCACGTCGATCAGATCGTCGCCGATGGCACCGACTACGTGCGCGCCGATGCCGATTACGACGGTGGGATCACCGGCGTGATGAAGCTGGCACATGCCGCCGAAGGGTTCGGGCTCGACTGCGAGATTCACGCGCCCGGCCCCGCGCACCGGCACTGCATGGCGTCGATCCGCAACACCAATTACTACGAACTCGGCCTCCTTCATCCGAAGGTTGTCCGCAAGGCGGGGGGCGACGGCATCTACGCCGACGGTTACTCCGATGCGCTCACGTCGGTGGACACGCGCGGCCATGTGCCGGTGCCGCAGGGACCGGGCCTCGGCGTGACGATCGATTGGGACTGGGTGCGCGCGCACGAGACGGGAAAGGTCGTCTACGAATAAACTCGCAAGATGACATAACTATATCTCGAAAGGGCCACGACCAGGCCTGGTCGTGGCCCTTTCATACGAAATCCGTCTGTATCATTGCGGTATGGATTCGCCCCGGTACCCATGCATGGCACCGCCATAACGCAAGCGCGCAACAGGATTCCGTATCGTATCCTCGGTGTGCAGGTAGAGGATCAGTGCGCCGCCGCGACCTGTGGCACACGGTCGTTCCCGGCGAGCGCCGTCAGGCTGTCGCGCCGGAAGCCGATCCAGACGGCCAGGGCGGTTAACGCCCAGCCGGGGATGCAGACCGCCCAGACCGCTGGCAGGGGTGCGCCGAAGAATTTCACCAGCACGAACGCGAGCCCGACCCCCAGCCACATCCCGAGGGTGTTGCAGATCAGCGGCAGGCGCGTGTTGCCCGCCCCGCGCAGCGCGCCGGTCCAGACGAAGCTCTGCCCCCAGAGGGGGAGGGAGAAGGCGAGCACGCGCAGGCTCTGTGCGCCGAGGTCGCGCACCGCCGCGTCGTCGGTGAAGAGCCCCATGATCTGCGGGGCGAGCAGGAAGAAGAGCAGTGCCATACCACCCATCCAGATCGAGGCCCAGGCGGCGGCGGCACGCGCCGCCGCCCGCGCGGCGAGCGGATGCCCCGCCCCCAGGCTCTGCCCGACGAGGGTGCTGGCGGCGATGCTGAAGCCGATACTCGGCAGGAAGCCGACCGAGAGGGCGTTGAAGCTGATTCGCTGCGCCGCCAGCGCGCTCGTGCCGAGCGCCGCGATGATGATCGTGAAGACGGTGAAGGCGGTGGCGATCAGCGTCTGCTCGATCGCGGCGGGGACGCCGAGCGCCAGCGTCTGTCGCACCGCCGCGAAGCGTGGCCGCCACCCCGCTCGGCCGCGCAGGCGCAGCAGCCCGCGCCCGCGCACGAGCACCGTCAGGAGGATGGCCGCGCCGACGAATCGACTCGTCGCCGCCGCCCAGGCCGACCCCTCGGTACCGAGCGCCGGGAGGCCGAGATGGCCGTAGATCAGCGCCCAGGCGAGGCTGGCGTTGATCAGGTTGTCGAAGATGCCGACGAGCATCGGAGTCCGGGTGTCGCCCGCGCCGCGCAGGAGCGCGCCGCAGATGAAGACCAGCATCAGCCCCGGCAGGGTGATCATGGTGATCCGCAGATACCCGATCCCGACCGCCGCGACCTCCGGCGTGACGCCGAACGCGCCGATGACCTGCCCCGCGCCGAGCGCGCCGAGGAGAGCGACGGGGATCGCGCCGAGCAGGCCCCAGATAATCGCCTGCTTCGCGACGCTGACCGCCCCGGCAGCGTCGCGCGCGCCGATCGCGTGCGACACCATGATCGACGCGCCGATCGTGACCGCGCTGAGGATCGAGATCAGGAAGAAGAGCACTTGTAGGGCCGTCCCGACGCCGGCGATCGCGGTCGCGCCGAGGCGAGCGACGAGGATCGTGTCGACCACCCCGACCATCGTTTCGAGCAGATTCTGCGCGATGATCGGCCAGGCGAGCCCGATCACGCGGATATACATCGCAGCGCGGGCGAGCGGCGGTTCGGTGGCGCGTTCACCCACCGGCATCGTGCGCTCTTCGACCAACTCGATACTCACCCTATCCCCCTACGAACAGCTGCGGTCGTGCATGCGCATGCCGCACCCCGCTCCTAACTGTACTCGGTCGCGATCGTTCCGAGTACGGTCTACCGGTAGGTTATAGCCCTGTACTCCCGATCAGCGTGCCACCTGTCGTAACTGGCTGGCACGGAAGATGCACAGTTGGGAGGGCGCTGCTCTGGCGCAAACCTGTGGCGGTGGCTGACGATACGAGGATGGAGTGGCGGAGATGGCTGAGCCGACGAACGATGAGAAGCGCAAGAAACTGGTGGAACTCATTCGCAAAGTAAAGTTCACGATGCTGACGACGACCGAGGCGGACGGCAGTCTACGGAGCCGCCCGATGACGATGCTGGACGAGGATCTCGCCGAGGAACTCTGGTTCTTCGTCGGCTCGAATTCCGGCGCGGTGGCTGAGATCAAGGCCGACTCCCAGGTCAACCTCGCCTTCGCCGATACCAGTTCGAACGTCTACGTCTCCCTCTCCGGTACGGCGGATGTGGTGCGCGATCGGAAGAAGGCCGAGGAGCTTTGGAATCCGATCTACAAGGCATGGTTCCCCGATGGCCTGGATGACCCGAACCTGGCGCTGCTGCGCGTGCGCGCCACCGAGGCGGAATATTGGGATAGCCCCGACTCCAAGGTGGTGCAGGCCGTCGGCTTCGTGAAGGCGCTTGTCACCGGCAAGGAGGCCGATGGCGGCAAGAACGAGAAGGTCGCGCTCGGCGACGACTAACTCATGCCGCTTCCTTGCTGGTAGGGTGGGTCACGTTGCCCCGCGCTATCGGCGAGCAGCGGACAACTGTCGGTCCGGCACGAGACATGGGCGAGGCTTGGAAAGAGGACGAGCATGGCGAACGAGTTGACTGGACACAAAATTGCGTTTCTGGCGACCGATGGCGTGGAGCAAGTCGAGCTGACCGGCCCGTGGCAGGCGTTGCGGGACGCTGGCGCGACGCCCCACCTGATCTCCCTGAAGGCGGGCGCGATCCGGGCGGTCAATAACGACACCGAGCAGGGCGACACCTTCCCGGTCGATCAGACGGTGCAGGAGGCCCGGGCGTCCGATTATGACGCGCTCGTCCTCCCCGGCGGCGTCGCCAACCCCGATCACCTGCGGATGGACAAGGACGCGGTGAGCTTCGTCAAGGAGTTCTTCCTGGCGGGCAAGCCGGTCGGCGCGATCTGCCATGGACCGTGGATGCTGGTCGAGGCCGATGTGGTGCGCGGGCGCACCGTGACCTCCTGGCCGAGTCTCCAGACGGACATCCGCAATGCGGGCGGCAACTGGGTCGACAAGGAAGTACAGAGTGATCACGGCCTGGTGACGAGCCGCAACCCGCACGATATCCCGGCCTTCAACAAGAAGATCGTCGAGGAGTTCGCCGAGGGGCGGCACGAGGCGCACGCGCAGCTCGCCCGCGCCGATGCCGGCGACGGCGTCTCTTAGCACTTTTCAAGGTGGTGCGCTCGCGCCCCTGTCGTCGCCCCGTCACCTGCGGGCGGGGTGACGACCCCCCGGCAGGATTGCACCGCTGGCTCCCCGTGGTGATCAATATCGATCGCTCACGCTTTGGCGTATTGCGCGAGAACTTCTTGGTACTTCCTCCTGGCCTGCTATCGCCAGGCGTGGCGAAGCCCATGCGGGCGTTGTGAGGCGGGTCATAACAAATGGAGCAAAACACCGATGGGTACAGGACAGCCAACTGCCGGGCAGATGGTCGGCGGCGCGCGCGGCACGACGCGGATGCTCGGCTTCGCCCTCTCGCATGAGCAGTTCCCCTCGCCGAAACTGGTCGAATTGGCGGTCGCGGCGGAGGACGCCGGGTTCGATCTCCTCTGGACGAGCGACCACTTCCAGCCCTGGATGGCGAACCAGGGCCATGCCGGGCAGGCGTGGGTCACGATGGGGGCGCTCGGCCAGCGCACGAGACGGATCCCGTTCGGCACCGGCGTCACCTGCCCGACGTATCGTTATCACCCTGCCGTGGTGGCGCAGGCGTTCGCCACGCTCGGGCAGCTCTATCCAGGGCGCGTGTTCCTCGGGGTCGGCTCGGGTGAGGCGCTGAACGAGCAGGCGGCGACCGGCCAGTGGGCCGAGTGGCAGGAGCGCTCCGATCGTCTGGTGGAGGCGGTGGAGCTGATCCGCCAGCTCTGGACCGGCGAGGAGATCGACTTCCAGGGCCAGTTCTTCCAGACGAAGGGGCGGCTCTACGACATCCCGGAGCAGCCGGTCCCCCTCTACGTCGCCTCGAACGGTACCAAGAGCATGCGCCACGCCGACGAGGCGGGGGATGGCCTGATCACCGATGGCGAGAGCCTGGCCGACGAGGAGCGCATGACGATCTTCCGGGAGAGCGCACAGGGGAAAGGCAAAGAGCCATCCTCCCTGCCGATCATCGTGGAGCAGTTCGTGGTCGTCGGAGGCAAGGCCGAAGCGGAGGAGTGCGCCACCAACTGGCGCTTCATTCCCAACGCCTGGACCTCATTCGTCGATGAGCACGACCCGCGCAAGATCCTCGCGGGGGCCGAGCGCGAACTGAGCCTGGAGGATGCCTACGGCAAGTGGACCGTCGGGGACGACGCGGCGACCCACGTGACGGCGTTGCAGAAGCTTTACGATCAGGGCGCGACGCAGATCATCGTCCACGCCGGGCAGCACGATCAGCAGCGGGTACTCGACTTCTACGGCAAGGAAGTTCTGCCGCAGCTCCGTGCCGCCGGAACTCTCCGCGCGAGCACCGACTGAGCAAAAGGGTGTGGCGCGGGCGTGCCGGATAGGGCTTGACAAACCGGCACGCCCGCGCTATGGTACGCACATCAGCGATGCGGCCCCCGGAGACGGGCCGAAGCCCCCGCAAGAGGGCAGCGGCGCGGGAATGGGGAAGCGGGTCAGGGCCATGTAGCTTTCGGGCGAAGGTTCGGGACACGCAACGGCGGAGCCGCAAGGTCGAGCCGGATCGCCACAACGCCGATCGCAGGGATGCCGATGGCCTTTCGGGGTTGTCGGCATCCGGCGTTTAACGAGAGTCGGTGGTCGGCAGAGAGAAGAGTCCGTGGTCCGCAGAGAAGCTTGTTGACACGTGCTGCCTCATGTCAGTGCTGCGCCACCACTGCCGACCGCCGACTGCCGACCGCCGACCGCCTCCGAGGAGCAATCACCGATGCCGCGACTCTTGCGCCTGAGCGATGTCCGCGCGACCGCTGAGGGGGCACAGCCGTCGGGCTACCGCCTGCGCGGGCGCGGCCACCTGAACCTCGGGCTCCTCTCGCTCCTCAGCCTCGTGGCGTTGCCGGTGGCGCTGATCGTCTTCGCGCAGATCACCGCGCCGCTTGGCGGGCCGCTCGATCTGGGCGGTGGGCACATTGCTTTCGCGATCGGGCCGCTCGACCTCCTGCTGGTCCTGCTGGCGGCGCTGGTGGTACTGCCCGTCGTTCACGAGCTGATCCACGGCGCGGTCGCCTGGGTCCTGGGCGGTCGCCCGGTCTACGGGATCGGACCGGGCGTCGCCTTCTGCCACTTCCGCGAGTTCGTCGGGAAGTGGCCTTACGCCGCGATCCTCGTCGCCCCGTTGCTGGCGATCTCGCTCGGCGGCGCAGTGCTGATGCCGCTGGCCCCCACGATCCTGCGCGGCCCGCTCCTCGCCCTGATGGTGACCAACGCCTCCGGGGCGGTCGGCGATCTGGCGGCCCTCTGGCAGCTCGTCCGTTTCCCCAGTGATATCCTGATCGCCGATACTAACGCGGGGTTCGAGGTCTACGAGCCGGGCGCAGTCGCCCCCGCCATCGAGGGTGATCCAACCATCGGCGCTGCTTGATCGTGCCCGCCCGGTTAGGATCTGACCCCCTCGGGAGGGTGGCGCGCGGTTGGGCAATATGCCACAATGGCGACACGATCCGAAGAAATCGATGGTCATGTGCGCGGCGGGATGACGCGCCTGCTGGAGGGCTTGAATGGCTCGCATCGGGATCCTGGTCGTGGCGTATAACGCCGAGGCGACCCTGGGGAGCGTGATCGATCGGATCCCGGCCCCGATCATGGAGAAGGTCGAGGAGATCTTCGTCTTCGACGACGCGAGCCAGGACCGCACGATCGTGGTCGGCCAGGAGTACGAGCGGCGGCTCGGCAACGGCAAGCTCGTCATCCATCGCAACCCGGTCAACCTGATGTACGGTGGCAATCAGCAGCGCGGCTATCGCTACGCGATCGAGCGCGGCATGGACATCGTCGTCCTCCTCCACGGCGACGGGCAGTACGCCCCCGAGGTGATGGATCGGCTGCTCGCCCCGCTCGAAGCGGGGGAGGCCGACATGGTGATGGGCTCGCGGATGCTGATCAAGGGCGGCGCGATCCGGGGTAACATGCCGCTGTACAAATTCGTCGGCAACAAAATCCTCACCTGGACGCAGAACTTTTTGCTCGGCACCAAACTTAGCGAGTTCCATTCGGGCTACCGCGCCTATTCGGTCGCGGCGCTCAGCACCATCCCCCTCGGCACGATGACGAAGAACTGGCATTTCGATACGCAGATCATCCTGCACTTCCTGAAGCGCGGCTATCGGGTCAAGGAAGTGCCGATCCCGACGTACTATGGGGACGAGATCAGCCATGTCAATGGCATCCCCTACGCCATCAACTGCATCCGCGAGTCGCTAGTCTTCGCGCTCGCCTATCGCTGGAGAATCCGTGGACGATCGGACGCTACACTACCGCTTGCATCGCGACCCGAGGAGTAGCCACCAGCAGATCGCCCGGCTGACGCGCCGTCTCGGGGCCTCGCCGGTCCTCGATGTGGGCGCGGCGCAGGGGATCTTGGCCCAACTCGTCGCGGGCAGCGGCCTGATCCTCGATGCGGTGGAGCCGAACCCCGCGTGGGCCGCGCGCGCGCAACCGCTCTATCGCACCGTCCACATCGGCACGGTGGAGGGGGCCTCGCTCATGCCCAGGACGTATCGCACGATCGTCTGCGGCGACGTGTTGGAGCATACCGCCGACCCGATGGCGGTGCTGGGGCAGCTGCGCGCCGTCGCGACCGACGATGCGGTCTTCATCATCTCCTTGCCGCACGTCGCACACCTGGCGATCCGGCTCCTCCTCCTCCTGGGGCGCTTCCCCCGGATGGAGCGCGGCATCCTCGACCGGACGCACCTCCATTTCTACACGCGCGACACGGCGGAGGAGACGCTGCGCGCCGCCGGGCTGCGCGTCACGCACGCCTACCCGACCGGTATCCCGCTCGACGAACTCTGGCCATCCGGCGAGGGGAGCGTCGCCTACCGCCTCATGCAGCGGGCGCAGCACCTGGCGCTGCGGCTCGCGCCGCGCCTCTTCGCCTTCCAGTGGATCTTCGTCGCCTGCCCCGCCGACCCCGCCGCGTGAGCGCGTCGCCTGTCTCGCCGCGTGCCATCGCGGTTTCGCGCGCGGACGAGGCAGTCCCCCCGGTGGCGCGGGAAGGCGACAATGCCTACACCCTCGCCGCGCCGCTGCTGACGGTGACGGCGCTCGCGCTGGGGGCGGCACTCCAACTCAGCGACGGGCACTTCACGCCGAAAGCATTCCCCTGGCTGACGGTCGCGCTCGTCGTCTCCCTGCTGGCGGTGGCGGCACCGCTCCTGCCGCGTGTCTCGTTCTCCGCCCGCGCGCTCACGACGTTGCTCGGTGTGGGCTGCCTCCTACAACTTGCCGCGTTCTCGATGAAGCCGCCGGGCATTTATCTCACCGCCACCTGGCGGCGCGACCACACACCATTTTTCGGCGGTTTGCTCGTCGCCGCGCTCCTGATCGGGATCGGCTGGTGGTCGCCACGCCCGCTGCGGCGCTGGTGGTTCCCGGCGCTGCTACTCGTCCATTTCCTGCTCGGTGCCTGGGTGATCCGCGGGTCGCCCGCGCCACCGATCGACGTCTTCGTCTTCCAGCAGGAGAGCGCCGCCGCCCTGTTGCGCGGCGCGAATCCCTACGGGCTGACCTTCCCGGACATCTACGGGAGCAAGCCGTACTACGGGCCGGGGCTGGTCGTCGATGGGCGGCTGAACTTCGGCTTCCCCTACCCGCCGCTGAGTCTCTTTCTGGCGTTGCCGGGCTATCTGCTGGCCGGGGACTATCGCTTCTCGCAGTTGTTGGCGCTGACCTTGGCGGGCGTTCTCCTGGCCCTCGCGCGGCCCGATCGGATCGGCGCGCTGGTGGCGGCGCTCCTCCTCTTCTCGCCACGGGTCTTCTTCGTCCTCGAACAGGGCTGGACCGAGCCGTTCGCGATCGCGCTCCTGGCCGCGACGGTCGCCTGCGCCCGTCGCTGGCCGCGCGCGCTGCCACTGGCGCTCGGCCTGCTGCTGGCGGTCAAGCAGACGATGGTCTTCATCCCATTGCTCGCCTTCCTGCTGGTGGGCGGGCTCGGCGGCTGGCGCGATTGGCTGCGCCTCCACTGGCGGGCGGGGCTGGTCGCGCTCATCGTCACCCTGCCGCTGGCGCTCGGCGAGGTGCGCGGCTTCATCACGGCGGTGATCACCTTGCAGCTCTACCAGCCGCAGCGGAGCGACGCGCTCAGCTACGTGGCCGCACTCGCGCGGGCAGGGCTCCCCGCGCCGACCTGGCTCGCCTTCGTGGCGCTCGTGCCGGTCCTGGCGCTGGCCCTCTGGCGCGGCGCGCGCGGCCCGGCGGGCTTCGCCACCGGCGTGGGCGCGCTCTACCTGGTCTTCTTCGTGCTGAACAAGCAGGCGTTCTGCAACTACTACTTCTTCGCGCTCGGGGCGCTCTGCTGCGGGATCGCCGCGACACAGCCGGTCGCCTCGACCGTCGCGCCGTCGCGCCACCAGAGCAGCGCCACGAAGCCCGGCACCGCCACCCGCTCGTAGCGCGCGCCCGCCCCCCGCAGCCACCCCTCGCACGGCTCCGACGAACCGCGTAGCGCGTCCGTCGTGAAGATGTAAGCGACGAGCGGGGCGGCTTCGTAGCCCTGGCGATAGGAGGTGTAGCGATCGCTGCCCGGATCGGTCGGCACGACGATCGGCGTCTCCTGCCAGAGGAAGGTCAGGCGATAGGCGAGCCAATATTGCGCCGCGCCGTACCGCACGCCGCGTTCGCGCAATGCCGCGCCCAGCGCCGCCTCCTCGGTCGCCACGCCGCGCGCGTCGTGGACGGGGCGGAGTCCCTGCACGTAGGGGCCGAAGCTGAGCCAGCTCCCGACGATCGCCGCCAGGGCGTAGGGGGCGAGCGCGAGCAAGAAGCGCCGCCCGCGGAGGAGCCGCGCCGCCGGGGCGAGCGCGAACGGGGTCGCCCAGATGATCGGCGCGAGGTAGCGCGCGGCCCAGAGGTCGATCGGGCTGCGGGAGAGGAGGAAGCCGACGATCGTCGTCACGGCGACGATCGCCCCGAACGCGCCGAGTCGCCGAATCGACCAGGGAAGGCGGCGTAAGGGGAGCGCCGCACCGCCGCAGACAAGTCCCGCCACGAGCAGGAACGCGCCGACAAGCTGGATCGCCCCGAAGAATGCCGGTGGCTGCCAGCGATCGGGGTAGAGCTGCGCGCCGGGGATGTAGATCTGCATGCTGAGCAGCATCGGCAGGCACGTCTCCCAGAGGAGCGCGGCATTGCGGCGGATCGTCGCGAACGACAATGTGTTCGCCTCGACGGTGTTCACCCCCGGCGTGACCGCCAGCCGGGAGAGGGCGAAGATCAGCGCCCCACCAGCAGCGCCGAGGGCGCAGGCACCGATCCGCCGCCGCAGGGTCGGGCGGGTGGGCGCGTCGTCCCGGCAGCAGGCGAGCACGAGGAAGCCGAGGGCGGGCAGGAATTGCAGGGTGAAGAGATCGAGGTAGGGGGCGACGAGCGCCAGCCCGCTCCCCAGCGCGAGTCGGATGGACGGGCGCTGCGCGCGACTCGCGCCGTCCAGGAGCCAGACCGCCGCGATGACCGCCGTGATCGCCCACTGGCGCGGCGGGTAGAGGATCACGCCGTTGATCGGGATCGCGGTGAAGACGACCGGCAGCGTGGCCGCCGTCGCCGCCAGCGACGCGAGGTGCCGCCGCAACGTGGCGAAGGTCAGCCCGATCAGGAGCAGGTGCCCGCAGAGCGGGACGAGCATCAGCGTCAGCGGGCGCGGGCCGGTGACGGCGAAGCCGAGGGCGATTAGGAGCGCGTCGAGGGCGCTCTGGTAATTTGTCCCCCAGATGAACCACGACCATTCGCCGCGCAGGATGTGCAGCGCCTGCAAGCCGACGATCGCTGCGTCGGCGTGCGACCCCGCCGCGTTGTAGAGCGCAGGGATCTGGCCCAGGACGGCCAGCGCGCAGAGCAGCAACGGTATCGCGGCACCATGCACCAGGCGTGCGACCGCTGCGCGCTGGCGGGGCGGGGGGGGCAGGGAGGGGGGCGTCGCGGTGGCGGCGGGGTGGGCCATCGCTCTCCATCTTCGCTGTGTCCGGCGCGCCGCGCGGGCGAGGCGACGCGGTAATCGTACCCCGGCCCCGCGCCCGTCGCCATCGCCGAAACAGAATGCGCCATTTGCCCGTAGATGGTGCCGTGTGGCGGTGGCCCGTGCGCTGCGATCAGGGAGTGCCTTGTGGGTCGGACTCCCCGATACGGCATCGACCCGCCGAGCCGGGTGCTACACTTGGGTGAGCCGGACCGATGCCGCCGGTGGAAGGGTTGGGATGGTCATGCAAAAGTTGCGAACGCTGCTGTTGCTCCTCGTCGTGGCGGGGCTCTGCGCCGGACTGGCCTCCTTCGTCAATCCGGGGTCGGTGCTGGCCGCCGACGTTGTCTACAATCGTTTCGACGTGGGCATCGCGGTCCAGTCGAATGGCGATTTTCGCGTCACCGAGACGCAGGACATCACCTATCCGAGTGGGACATTCACGCGTGCCGCGCGGACGATCAACATCAACAATGTGACGGACATCAAGGATGTCGCCGTTAGCGAGGGGACGCGGAACTACACGCAGGCGCAGGGTGGCACGACGGCCAACACCTTCATAACCACGCGCAAGACCACGGCAGGCGACAAGTTTCTCCAGGTCGATTGGTTCTACGCGCAGGCTGCCGGGCAGACTCGCACCTTCGTCATCTCCTACACCGTCGTCGGCGGGTTGCGGATCTACGACAACGGCGACATCGCGGATTGGCAAGCGCTTGGTAATGCCCTCTCGGCGAATGTCACCGCCTCCACGGTGACGGTGACCCTGCCGCAGGCGGTCGCCGATACGTCGATGATCAAGACCGACTCGCGCGGCGCGGCGGCGCAGGCCGCCGTAGTTGACGCGCGGACGGTGCGTTTCACCGCCGGGCCGGTCGGCAAGGCCGACGGGTTGGAGGTGAAAGTCACCTTCCCGCACGGCCTGGCCAGCGCCACGGCCCCCGCCTGGCAGAGTCGGTTCGACGCCGCCCAGCAACGCGACGCGGTCGGTAATCTGATCACCGTCGTCTCGGCGGCGTTCGGCTTCCTGATCCTGGTCGGCGGGGTGGTGGGGCTCTATCTCCTCTGGTATCTGCGCGGGCGCGACCGCTACGCCGGGCTCGTCGCCGATTACCTGCGCCAGCCGCCGAGCGACCTCAGCCCCGGCGTTGCCGGGACGCTGATCGACGAGCGCGCCGATCTCCAGGATGTCCTGGCGACTTTCACCGATCTCGGGCGTCGTGGGGTACTGAAGATCGATGAGCAGCAGGCCCCCGGTCCTTTCGGGCTCGGCGGCACCCGCGACTTCGTGGTGACGCGCATCTCCCATGAGCAGCCGTTGAGCAAGTTCGAGCAGACGCTGATCGACACGATCTTCATCGGCGGGGACGAAGAGGTCCGCCTGAGCCAGATCAAGGCGAGTATGGTGGCCTCGCTGCCCCGGTTCGGCGGGGAGCTATACGCCGAGGTGGTGGAGCGCGGCTACTTCGACCGGAGCCCCGAGGCGACGCGCGCGCGCTACAAGGGCTTCGGGATCACGCTGATCGTCCTGGCGTTCGTCTTCTGGATCGCCGTGTCGGTCCTCTTCGGCGGGATCGCCCACGGATTGACGGCGACCGCGATCCCGCTGGCCTTGATCGGGGTGGTGCTGGTCTTCCTCTCCCGCGTGATGCCCGCCAAAACGCTCAAGGGGGCCGAGGAATCGGCGAAGTGGAACGCCTTCCGGCGTTACCTCGCCAATCTGGAGAAGTACGACAACCTGGAGAATGCGAAGGATATCTTCGAGCGCTATCTTCCTTATGCGACCGCCTTCGGCCTCGATCGCAGCTTCATCCAGAAGTTTGCCAGCGTCAGCACCCCCGCGCCGCAGTGGTACTCCGGCGGGGGCGGGCCGATCATCATCGGCGGCCCGGGCGGCGGCTATTACGGCGGATCAGGCGGCGGCTATTACGGTGGCGGCGGTTTCCCCGGCGGTGGTGGTGGCGGCAATCCCGATGGCGGCGGGGGCGGGGGCGGTTGGAGCGTTCCCAGCCTGCAAGACCTCAGCGATCGCGGCGGCGGCGGCGTACAAAACTGGAGCGATTCGCTCTCCGACATGCTGAACTCTGCCGGGAGCACCTTCGGCGGCGGCGGCGGCGATGGCGGCGGCTGGAGCGGCGGCGGCGGCGACAGTGGCGGCGGCGGCGGCGGTGGCGGTGGCGACAGCGGCGGGAGCAGCTTCGGCTGAGCAACGCGCAGCAGCACCGAGGCGGGAGCGTGATAGTGCGTCCCCGCCTCGTCGTTGCGGCCGCTGTGCAACGCTCCCGCGTCGCGGCGCGTATCTGTTATGGCGAGGCCGTTTTCCGGCATACCCTGCACTATACTTCTTCCAAGGGGTGCGCTTGGCATCCCGGCGACTACCGGACCCAGCGATTGGAGGACGCCGATCAACGCGACCGCCGAACATACCACCGAAGATGATGAGGGCGCGCTACGCTGCTACCGTCATCCGAATAATCCGACCCGGCTGCGCTGCAATCGTTGCGAGCGCCCGATCTGTACCCAATGTGCCATCCCCACGTCGGTCGGCCTGCGCTGCCCCGAGTGTGCGCGCGGTCCGGTGCCGGTTATGTATCAGACCGATGCCGCCACCGTGGCGCGCGCGGTTGTCGGCGGGCTCGGCGTGGCGATCGTCGTCGGCATCGCCTGGGGTCTGCTGAACACACTCGGCCTCGGCTCGCGCCCGGCCTACGACTGGGGCTTCTGGTTCTCGCTGATCATGGGTTTCGGTGTCGCCGAGGCGGTCAGCTTCCTGGCGAAGCGCCGACGCGGCCCGACCTTGCAGGCGATCGCGATCACCTGCGTGCTGCTCGGCTTCGTGATCAGCCGCGTCGTGATCGGCGTGCGTCTCCTCGGCACGTTCGATACTGCACGGTTGCCGAACCTGCTGCAAGGGGTCCAGCCGCCGACGCTGCTCCTGACGGCGCTCTTTATCGGCCTCGCCTGCCTGATCGCCTGGCGGCGGTTTCGGTGAGTGGGCGGAGTGGATGGAGTGGCTCAGTGGGCTGGTAGGGGTCGGCTGGCTGACGCATAGCTTTGGCTGCCCCATCCGCTCTCGCCCACTTCGCTCACTGGACCACTCGCCCACTTCCAGGGGGTCGCATGGGAACGATCATCGCGCGCGTGGAGTTGCCCGCACTGGCTGAGGAAGCGGCGCGGCGCGGCGCACGGATCGTCTTCACGAACGGGCATTTCGATCTGCTGCACGTTGGGCACCTGCGCTACCTGCGCGCGGCCCGCGCGCTCGGCGATCTGCTGGTCGTGGGGCTGAACGACGATGATGCAACCCGCCGTCTGAAAGGGCCGCGCCGCCCGATCGTGCCGCAGGATGAGCGCGCCGAATTGCTGGCCGCGCTCGTGCCGGTCGATCGGGTGGTCCTTTTCGGCGAGGACACCGCGACCGCTCTGATCGCCGCCCTGCGACCCGCCATCTACGTGAAGGGCGGCGACTACGCCGCCACGCCGGACGATGCCGGGAAGCCGCTGCCGGAGGCGGCGGCGGTGCGCGCGTACGGCGGCGAGATTCGGGTCATCCCGCTCGTCGCCGGGCGTTCCACGAGCGACACCGTCGCGCGGGTCGTCGCGCGCTACTGCCCCGCGAGCGACGACTGAACGTGCCCGGCCATGCCCGACCCCCGTGCCGGGGCGTATACTGTGCGCCACTGCTGGCGACGGTTCACGGGAAAGGTATGGCTTTGCGTCGTTCGGTGCCCCCTCGCACTCCCTGTTCGCGAGTGCGATCACGCGCGCGATCATCCGTCCGATGAGCACCGAGATCACCGACACGGCTGCGGTCGAGGAGACCGCCGCGAATGCGGCACCCACGATGCAGGAGGTCGCCGGGCGCGGCATCGCCTCCGCCGCCTTAATCATCGCCGTGGGCAACCTGCTGTCGCGCCTCTTCGGGCTGGTGCGCGAGCAACTGGCGTCGTACTACTTCGGCACCGGCGCGGACTTCAAGCCCTTCACCCTCGCCGACAGTATGCTGACGATCCTCTACGATCTGCTGATCAGCGGCATGGTCGCCTCGGCGTTGGTGCCGGTCCTCAGCCAATACGTCGTCCCCGAGCGCCGCGAGGAGTTGCGGCGCATCCTCGGCACCCTGATCACCCTCGTGCTGCTCGTCCTCGGCGGCGCGACGATCCTCCTGGAGATCTTCGCCTCGCCGCTGGTCGGCGCGTGGCTCGGCGGCGGGGCCGATGCCGCGCTGATCCCCGAGACGGTCAAGAACATACGGCTGATCCTTCCGGCGGTCCTGCTGCTCGGCGTCTCGGCAATCTTCCTGGCGGCGAACTACGCGCTCGGCCACTTCGTCTGGCCCTCGGCGTCGCAGGCGGCGCGCAACGCCGCGATCATCGTCGCGACGGTCCTGCTGGCGCGCTGGCTCGGGGTCACCAGCATGGTCGTCGGGGTGCTGGTCGGCGCGGTGCTGCTCGTAGTGATCCAGTTGCCGGGCCTGCGTGGCGTGATGCCGCGCCCCTCATTCGACTTCCGGCATCCGGCAATCCGCAGCATCCTGATCCTCTACGCGCCGATCTTCATCGGCCTCTTCGCCAATACCTTCGGGCAGATCATCGATCGCGGCCTCGCCTGGCGCGCGGGCGAGGATGCGCTCGGCGCGATGCGCTACGCCACCACCTTGCAGCAACTCGTCCTCGGCCTCGTCGCGACCGGCATCTCCCTCGGCGCGCTGCCCGTCCTCTCGCGACAGGCGGAGAGCGGCGATGAAGAGGGTTTTCGGGCGACCCTCGCCGCCGCGCTGCGGATGACGACGGTGCTGATCGTCCCGGCGACCTTCGGCCTGCTGGCGCTCGCGGTGCCGCTCGTCAACGTGATCTTCCGGCACGGCGCGACCACCGATGCGGGTGCCCGGCTGATCGCACTGGCGCTCGTCTGGTACGTCCCCGGCACTTTCTTCCAGGCCTACGACCAACTGCTGATCAACGCCTTCTACGCGCGCCGCAACACCCTCACGCCGCAACTCGTCGGGCTGGCGGCGGTGCTGCTCTACATCGGGGTCGAGATCACGCTCGTCGGGCACTTCGGGATGGTGGCGCTCGTCGCCGCGATCTCGGTGCAGTGGACCTTCCACGCGCTGACGATGTTCTGGCTCGGGCGGCACTTCCTCGCTGCGTCCGATTGGCGGGCCTATCGCCGAACCCTGACGATCTGCATCGGCGTCAGCGTGGTCATGGCGGCGGTCGCCTGGGGCGCGGCGACCGGTCTCGCGCGGATCCTCCCTGGCCCGACCCTCGTCCGCGAGATCCTGACCTTGATCATCCCGGTCGCGCTCGGCGGCCTCGTCTACGCCTGGGGCGTCACCCGCCTCGGCGTCGGTGAATTCGCCACGATCGCGAACCGCTTGCTCCGGCGGCTGCGCCCGGCGCTCGGGCGCTGACGGCTTCTTGCTATACTGCCCCTGACCGCACCCCTCCCCTTACGCGACGCCTCACCGCGCCGCCCCCCATGTGCCAATGGTCTTCTCCGGTATGCACGGGTCCTATTATTGGGTCGAAGGTCACGGCGAGCCTGTCCAGGAATTGCTGCACGCGCATCCCGACATTGCCTTGGCAAAGCGCGCGTTGCTCTACGGTTGGGACGACAGGCTGCTGAAGCAAGACACACAGGTCGGCACGTCGGGTTGGGCCATCCAAGAGCGCCGCGTATTCAGCCCGCCGTTGGTCGAGATGGCGCAACTCTCCGCGATTCGCGAAGATGCCGTCACTGCCTGGATCTTCTTCTCCAGCGCTGACACGGTCCCCGATCTCACCCAATTACCGATGAAACCCCCGGTGCCGCCGAGCAGTCGCAACGGCTCACTTCGGGACACGAGCTACCTGCGCGACGAGCCTGCACCAGGATTGTGGCGTGAGGATGTGCCGGGCTGGGCCACGTTCGTCGCCGATATGCAGCACCGTTTCTGGGATGCTATCGCGGCGCTGAAGCCAGAGTCGTTCCTTCAAGATGGACGAACCATCGTCTTCGTTACGCAGAATCAGCGGTTGCACGAGGCCGCCGTCGCCTGGCTGCACGCCTGCGAGTCGGCGGCAAGTATCGCAGCTACTCACCTGCTCGATGCGCGCACGTTAGCACCTGACCGATACGTCCTCGATGTATCGGTCGGTCCGGGCGGCGAAGTTGTGGCGCTGTCAGCGGAGCAACCGATCTATCGCATCGAGCGTCGTGAGCATGCGCGTGGCGCGGTCCATGTGCCAGTATTGATCTCTGGCTTGCGCCACTACCGCATCCATCGCCTCTCCTCCCGTGGCTGGGCAAGCACCGATCTGCCGGAGACGGAAGAACTATTCGAGAGAGTCCGCGCGCTCTCGCACGGACGATGGCTTTTGGTACATTCGTGGATGCGTGGTTCGGAGGAGCACAACGTCTCTGTTTTTGCCGCCAACGGTGATCGGCAGAGCGCGTTCTCAATCGATCATGGTTACTCGCAAATTCATACGACAGCGGACGGCCATCTCTGGGTTGGCTATAACGACGAAGGGGTTTATAGACACAACAGCTTTGGTCAGGCGGGCGCTGTCTGCCTCGATTTGAGGGGGCAACCAATCTTCCGCTTCTTAGCGGTACTTTGTTGACTTGGGTGGTGGAGTAAGGTACAAGGTCGGAGGAGGTGCGCCGATGACCGCCCGTTTGTCCGTGACCGCCGCCCCGGTCCCAGTGGAGGCCTACGCCACGCAATTCGA